>Ga0307517_10007986_pt1 | contig 15267 bp, 12 predicted proteins | sample 23_EM_MG_FD_194515 | JGI IMG/M metagenome (GOLD analysis project Ga0307517, IMG submission 194515) | Populus trichocarpa ectomycorrhiza microbial communities from riparian zone in the Pacific Northwest, United States - 23_EM | ecosystem: Host-associated > Plants > Roots > Unclassified | place...
TAATTCCAGAATCCGTGAGATTAGTCGAGGTATGCGCAAGCTGGTCCAAACACCCATGTTAATAATAATAAAAAAAAAAACTAGTGTTCTGCTTTTCAATCTTACAATGCCCGCAACTGCTCCCTGTGCTTGACATTAGTTATATGCTTCCTTATTGTACATTGTTGAACAAGAATTTGCAAGAAATAATCCTTTCTTCCGTAATATTAGTAATAATGACGTATCAGGGGACAGTGCTACTTTAATTGCAAACTTGAAAAGGCCTCAACTGAAGCTCCAAGGAAATGCATTATTTTGGGTAACTAGCAGGCTCTATTCAAAGGTATTTCTTAAACATGACAGGAGAACAAGGAAAGCCTGTCAAACATTCTGTATTTTAACACTAGAAAGACGTTCCAACATTACAATCTGCTTCTAATCTAGTGAGCCTCTTCTAGAGCATGGGCGTATCAGTTAGTTTTTATGGATGCTTCTGCACCTGAGCCTCTTGACTAAAGCATACCTTCAACCAGGGCGACGTTATTTTTTATAAGATAGAAATGGTTGCCATTTCAGTGTTTTCTGCAGGCGAAGATAATTTCTCCAGTTTGCAGCATCTGCAGAGAATTTCAAAGTAGCTCAGCATCTTTAAAGAAGTAATGGTGTCTCTTTGTTGCTTCAATATACCTCTCACCACCTTCAAAATATACATCACTTGCAACTATTGCTTGTAAAAATCTCAGAATACAGTAAAAAAGAACCATAAAATATAAGTTTAACTGAGATGAAGATAGAAACGTACCACTACCTGAATAATATCAGTCTAACCTGGGACACCCAGCAATACTCTTAGCATATTTCTATACCATAATCACCCTAAAAAAAGACAGTGATCACAATTAATACAGTTTCTGACAGCTAAACTTCTGCCTAAACCATCCAACTAGCACATAGTATCACAAAAGTTACTTGTCACGTCATTAAAATCCCAAACTTAGATTGTGTTTATTTTTACAGTATAATCGTGTTTTTAAAAGGTTTTCAATTTTTATATTATTTTAATATATTAATATAAAAAATAAAAAAAATTATTTTAATATATTTTCATAAAAAAACAACCAATAATACAATAATAAACCATATCCGATGACATCCATAAATTGCACAATCAACCAACAGTAACCAGCACATTTATCAAAGATCTTATCAATCACCCCTTGATCAAAGTATCAATGCACACAAAATCACAGCAAATGATAAAACGTAAGCACCTACAATCATGATCACAATCATCTTTTACTATCATAATCAACGATCTCCGAATCAGTAACCGATCTCGAGTGCTGAACTATAGACCGTCCGATTGAATTGATCCAATCCTCCTTTTCCTTCTCAGAATCTGCAATAAAATACATGGTATCGTTCCTCGTAGACAACTCGAATGCGTACTGTTTATGAAGCACGTCCTCCGCTCCTTTAACTGTCAAGCAAGAGGCAACTGGGATGACGCCACGTGGCTTACACACACGAGTCACGGTGGAATCTTTGAACCAGAAGAGCTTCCCTTGTTTTAAAATGAACCACCGGCGTCTCCATGTCTTGATGTGCTCCCCTTGTTTCATTAACCACCCTGTTCGTTCTGGGTTCGACCAGAACTCGACCCCGTCCGTTTGGGTTGATTGGGTTTGCGTTAGGGCCGTCGCGGCACGCCAGAGAGATGCCATGGAGTCAGAGAGTGACATGGGGGGTTCGGATTTGAAGGAGAGAGAGTTCCAGTTATTGACGAAATCGAGGTGGGAAAGAAAGGAAGGGAAGGGTTTTCTTTTTCTAATTTTCTCCTCGCTTGTCGGTTTTATAGAGTGACAATGTTCTTTTCTTTTTTATCTCTTCTCCATTCCATTTTACGATTCTTTCTCGATAGATAAAGAAAATATCCATTTAACGTTTCATTAAAGCGAAGAAAAAATAAAATTTGCCGTAGATTTATTAAATTTTATCATAATTTCCTATCATATACTGTCATGGCATGTTTAATATACCGAGTGACATGAATTTGATCTCTTTCTTCTCCTTTCTTAATATTAAATAAGATAAAGAAAAAGAGAAAGAAAGGGAAAATTTTATAATGTTAGTAGCTACTAGCTAGTAGTATTTTATTTACTTTTAAAAACCAGTTAAATAAAAGAGGAAAAAAATAAAATTAATAATTCACAAAAAAATAAAAAATATATACTTTCATTTATAATTTATTTTTTTACATTTGTTTTTTAAAATTGACTTGAAAATAATTAATGAGAAGTAATTAATTACATCTTGAGCATAATAAAATTTCTCAAGAATAAAATAATTGGTTATCAATATTTTTGCAAAGTAGTATTTCAACTCGAATTTGTGTGCCTGCTGATAGGTTTTTTTTAAAAAAAAATGCTTGTTAATTATGTATCTATACAGTCGCATTTATAAATTCTTACGCATAGAAATCATAATTCGGATGTTTCCCTGTTTAAATGTTTAATTCTTATTAAAAAAAGAAGTTAAATGAAAATAAAAGTTTTAATTTTTAAAATTACTAAAAGTTCATGCCAGGCATATTCGTCCAAATTAGTTTAAAAATATTTTATAATTGAAGTTATTGATTGAAAATATTAAAAGAATATGTACATGTTTAGTATGTAATTGAAAGTTAAAAATATCATAAATGTTATGAAATTATATTTGGAATCTATTTTAAAAACTATAAGAATAAAAAAATAACTTGAATCCAATTTTCATAAAGAATTTATTATTAATATAATTATTTTCATATCATACATGTAACAATTAAAAAATATTAAAGTTCAAATAAAAATTTATAATGATATTTGAGAATTGTGTTAAAAATAAAAAGTAAATGAATGTAGTGAAAAAATTTAAAAGTGAAAAAAAAAAAGAGAGGGGAAACAAAAGGATAAAAAAGGGTGATCATGGCTCACCAATAGCAGGTCAGTCCCGTCTAGCCTTGTTTTATTTTATTTTATTTTTTTTATCAAGGGGTGGATGTTGTCAATGTGTGTTTTTATTGCTGCTCTTAGCTCTCGAATTCCCAACAGTGACTTTTTTTTTGTATTTTAATAGTATTTTTAAAAAAAATTAAATTTTTTTCATTTTAAATTAATATTTTTAAATTATTTTAATGCATATTAAAAATAATTTTTAAAAAATTAAAAAATATTATTTTAATAATTTTCCAAATAAAAAACTAACTAGACTTCTAAACTCCTTTTATATATATATATATATATATATATATATATATATAAAGCTACGACATGAATTTATTATCAAAACAATTAAACAAATATATTAAAATAAAAAACCTCATTTCTTAGAGTGTTTAGACAATTATCCTGTTACTTAAGCTCGCACCGAAATAAAAGAAGCGGGCTCATGTAACTATGCAATAAATCAGAAGAACGGGGCAGCAGGCGAATTGACCATCCTAGCTGCTTGCGAAGGCCATGCCCTGGCACCTTCCAGATAGATACAATCATTTCAAATTGAAAGTGCCATCCGGCTACGACCACATATTTCATAATTCTCTGGTTGCCTTAATATTGAATTATTGAATTTAGATCTATAGTATGTTTTTGCTGATTCGTTAAAATCCAATGGTTAACCCACACGCATTTTAGGTAATGTTTGGCGCGGTAGTTGGAAAGTATTTTTAAAAAAATTTAATTTTTTTTTATTTTTTATTTTATTTTAAATCAATATGTTTTTAGATATTATTTTAAAAAATAAATTATATCAAAAATAATTTTTAAAAATAAAAAAATATATTATTTTAATATATTTTAGAATAAAAAGCAGTTTGAAAAATAACCACTGCCACATTTCCAAACACCATTCACCTGATTCCCGTGCATTTTTGTAAATTACTTATAGCATATTTAAATCTCTCTTGATTAAATTGAATTCAATTTCTTGTTTAGAATCATCGAATGAAAAAATTCAAATTTGAAAAAAAATCTTTATGATTCTCTAGGAATGAGAAGCAAAGAGATTGGTAGATAAAAAACTCTAGTTCTTGTTCTTATTACAAGATTGTGACTGGGTCAATGCATGTTTTGTAAAAAAAATCTACGAGAATAATAAAAAGAAGGAAAGTATTCACTCGGAGCATGAAAACATGATTAAAGTTGTCATTATTACTTTTTAGAATTAAGTGGATGGAGGGAGAAGCTTCTTGATAGATTAAATGGTCCAATAATTTTAAAAAATTAAACATTTTAAATATTAAAATTTAAAATTTAAATAAAATTCAATGTTTAAAAATAACATAATAATAAATTTAAGAACAGCAGCTTTGACGTGCTACATTAAAAATAATAAATTAATGTTAAAAATAACTTTTTAAAATATTTAATTACCTGTTTTTATCACTTTTATCTCTTTTGTTGGTGGCAAACATGCATCACTATTAGAACCTCGACCACACCATCATCAAAACATTCTTCTCTTATCCTTTCTTCTTGTCCCCTTGTAGATCATATTGGCTATCCTTAAATTTGTGGCTGGTGTAGTTATGAGAAAGTAGGAACTTGAAAAAAGGTTTTAGAATTTGATTTCGAGTTACTTGTCGTGATGCTAGGGAAGAATAATTTGAATAGGATGAAGGTGTTGAATGTAATATATAAAATAAAATTATATGAATTCAATAATAAAAATATATTCAAAACATATGAATTTATTTTTTCTTGTAAAATTCAAATTTAACAGTATTATCGAATTTAATTACAATATATATGTATATAAAAAACCTCCGCTCAAAAAGTGATTATTCGCGAGTTGCAGCACATAAGAGCACAAAATATCGATGAGCACGGAACAAGGCCAAGGGAGATTGAAATTCACGCTGCAAAAATGACATCTGATAAAATTCCAAGATAGAAAATCAAAATTCGAAAGTTCTAAATAAAGTTTTTGGATTTTTTTAATCCATGTAGTTTGTTTATTATTGTATTTTAAAAATGTTTAATGAAAAAATATTTTTTTTATTTTAATATAATATTTTTAAATCTTTTTGATCTAATAATATTAAAAATAAATTTTATAAATAAAAAAAATACTATTTTAATGTATATTTAAATAAAATATATATTAAAAAATAACCACCCCTAACAATAACAAAGATTATCACAGAAAATCATCTAGGTGGTGTCCCAGTGGTAAGAGCTTGGGACCAAGAGGTTTGCTCCCTCTGTGGTCTCAGGTTCGAACCCTGTGGTTGCTCATATGATAGCCACTAGAGGTTTATATGGTCGTTAACTTCAGGGCCCGTGGGATTAGTCAAGATACACGCAAGCTAGTTCGTGTATCCAAGTTAAACCAAAAAAAATTATCACAGGAATACAAACACGAGCGGTGGGCTAGGGAGCCAGAAAGGAAAACAAAAAATTTGAATCTCATCCAGCACATGATATATGACCTGTTATACCAGGCTTGGTGTCAATCATGGGTCCTGATCACTAACACTTTCTTTCTTTCTGTAATTAAATAATTTTAACGTCAAACAAAACAACAAAAATGCCAAGCAGGACTTTTGTCACAATTTACATCACAGCTACGCGATAGAGTATCAAAATTTAACATGCTTCATGATTAGGTTGATATATTATATAGTTAGCTAATCTTTTAGTTTTAACTATTTAATTTATTTTTTTATAGTTAAGATATCTAATAATTTAATATAAAAAATTCAAAAAGTTAATAACCGGTAATAAATAATACATGGTAAACCAAGTGATCAGTAGCTATAATAATAATATATGGTTGATAGTTAGTACTTGCAAAATATTTATTTTTATAAATATGATAACTCTTTGATGGTAAAATTAGTAATTTTGTAAAGAATATATTGATATTTTAGAAAAATAAACTCTAAAAATAAATGTATTGAAAAAAGTTAAAAATAAAGAGATTTTGTATATTTGAATTGGAGGATTTATAATATATTTATATTCTATGAATCTTGTCATTTTTTATCTATTTAGGAGTATTTTATATATCTATTTTATTTATATTCAGGAAACATTGGTAGAGTAGTTTATTTTTTAATCTGTGTAATTGAAATAGTGACATCAACAGTTAAATATTTTTATTAAATTCTTTCAAATACATCATGTCAATTTGAGAGTGAATTCTTAAAATCATTCGCAAATAAGATTTAATCTTGATTAATATGTAAACCCGGATGAATATACTATTATTGTTAAATAAACTCAAGGTTATTATTATTTTAATTTTCATACCCTCCTTTCGTCCAATCAAAGCAATTATAAATTATATCAAAATTAGCTAGGAGCACAATATATATATATACATAGAGCCTTGTTGTCGAGATTAAAGGCAGTCCAAAATTTGATATGGACATAAACTAAAATCACGGTGGATAAATATCTTTAAGATTTTATTTAATAATCGTATAATTTATCTATTTATCTCATTTGACATGCCTCATTTTTATATATTTATTTCTTTTAAAATGAATTACCAAATGATTTTTACTCGTGCAATGGAAAACTATAATAAATTACATATTTTAATTTCAAGCTTCAGCTAATGGTAAAGTGTCGTGCAATTTTATATTTTTTTAACACTGTTTGTAAAATTAATCCTAGTATATAAACTCCCTCTCCCTCTGTCTTTTTATATAAGAAACAAACATTAATTTTTAAATCAACAAAAATAACAGAAAAGAATAATAAACATGACGTCCCTCCTCTACTCTGTCGAACGGGTAAAAAAATAGAAAAGAGAAAAACACAACAGAAGGCCCATAATAAGGAGCCTAATTATTAGGCCCATGTACACACCAAAGCTCAAGCCCGCCAAATAATTTATCCGCGCCGAATACGATCACGCTCTAACCAAACTCTCATTTTTAACTGCCTGAAACCCAGGGAGAGGGAGAGGGAGAGGAGAGGGAGAGGGAGAGACAAACGCAAAAAACAATGTCCGCGTTTGCCGAGTCGTTCGCACAAAGTGAGTCAACTCGTCCGTTTGACGACGACGATTCCTACGCAGGTTACAATTCACAGCCTTTCGATGATTCATTCGCCACCGGCGACGATGTTTTGGAGTCGCAGCCACCGATCTACGGCCAGTTCTCACCTCAAGAGAACGGAGAGTTTGGTGGATCGGAGGGTCGGATTTCGCTGTCACCGTCGGAGACGGAGGCTGAGCAGGGACTTGCTCTCATAGAATGGAGAAGGTACGTCTAATTAATTTGATTTAATTTTTTTGGCCTTTGTTTGATAATTTCTGTGCGACTCCTGAGAAAATTAGAAAGGAAAAACTAAAGGTAATTCGATTAAAAACTGTAGATATGTTTTAATTCGTTCTGTGTAGTGAAATTTGAGTGTCCATTATAATTAGGAGTTCTGATCACTGAAAAGAATTTAATACTTGTTTCAATCAGTGAAACATCATTGATTTGTACTGATCAAGAATTATGTTTGAAATGATTAAAGAAATCTGTAATTCTGTTTATATATTTGATTGTGTTCGTGTATGATTCAATCTGATGAAAGTGTGTGTGTGTTTGCTTAAATAAAGATGATCTTAGTCAATTATGGTTGCTGGTTTTTTGAAACCAAGGCAAAATGTGATACTATTGGAGGACAAGGAGAGGAGGGAAAAGGAGGTATTGAGCCAAATAATCAAGGAAGCTGAAGATTACAAAGTTGAATTTTACAAGAAGAGGCAGTTCACTTGTGAGAATAATAAAACCACTAACAGGGAAAAAGAGAAGGTCAGGTTTTCTCTGAGCAGATGTTGCTGTTTTCTTTGTTCTTTGTTTGAGAATGTTTGCATCTCGGCTCTGTTAACTTTTGGACCATGGAGTGGTGCAAATATTATTTTTATTGTTATTTAAGCTTTCATTTGAGTGTGCTGTATATTCCCGTGAATGTAAAGATGTTCTAAATCCACCGTAGAGGTGTTGTTATGTGGTATAGCATGTGCAAGAAAGTTAAACCATAGAGCTCGGTTAAACCATTTTTTGGTGCAATATGCTTAAAAGTGTAACGCGGCATGTTTGTTTCATGCTTCTGTAACTTCTATGTGGCTAGGACTCTAATATGATCATTGGAAGAATTAGAAGTCTGGAGTAGTTGCATTGGATGCATTCAGGTTTTGAATTATTTGGATGATGTCATTCTCTGAGAGTAAACATAGTGCAACATGTAACACTGCATTTGCTCTCCTGGTCGACAATGTGAGTTAGAATGGGATAAGAAACCAATTGATTCCTACTCAAGGATAGCTTGTTGTGACTCAATTGGATTCCTGAAGGGCTAAGCAAATTAGGATCTTGTGCTCAAGATTCATAGTACTATATATTTGAATTCTGGATTATTATTAATTTAAAACATCTATGGTAAAGGAGGTAGGGCCTATATAGTTTCACTCCATCATCACTGAAGTTGTCCAAGTTATTATCACATCTGTAGATGCTACTTGTTTCCATGCCAAAAATTTCTATCAACTACTCCATAGTCATTTATCAATTGGTTCATACTAGTCATGTAATCTTTTCACTGAGGTCCCAAATGTAGAATGATACATGTTAGTTCAATATTGTCAAGCAATTGATTTTTACATGTGCAGCCAATTCTTGGCAACTTGAAAGGAAAAGGTCATGTTTATAAGCAGAAAGCTTCTAACACGGTGTAGAAACTATGCACACCCATGTAGCATGGTCATAATATAATCTTCGGAGTGATCAGATTTGATATTTTCTCCAAAAAAAAATGTATATATAAATATAAGTTGTCTATCTAGCCTTTTCACTTTTGAAGATTCTGTTTGGCATTTTCTGGGTCCACAACTTCCTTTGCAGCATGACTACCAAAGCTGCCATCCTTGTCCTCGACAGCTCATTTTATGCTGCATGTGAAAGTAGGTTACCTGTTTTTGATTTTATAGATTATACTCTATGCCCATTGATTTAGAAGGGCACTGATCTACTGCAAACTGGGAAGGAAAATGATTGAAACTAGTATGGTAGAACTTGCACTTTTACATGCATAACTTTTGTAAATTGATATATTAAATTAGATAAGTGGATGTTATTTCCATGGCTAGGTTGGCTGCTCAGTGCTTAACTTACTAATGAACTTAAATCACCATTTCCTTTGGCTGAAAATTGAGCAGTGAAATTTGCTGTTATTAGGAAATGCTGCACTGCCTGTAAAGTTAGTATTTTAAATAGAAAGTTTTGGTTCTGATGTCTGAAGAGTAATGAAATAGTGAATCATATTGTTTTCTGACTTGCATCTTCTTCTTTGTAGTTATTTCTGGTCAACCAAGAAAAATTCCATGCTGAGGCTGATAAGAATTATTGGAAGTCAATTGCAGAGCTCATTCCTAATGAAGTGCCAGCTATAGAGAAGAGGAAAGGGAAGAAAGATCAGGATAAGAAGCCTGCTATTGTTGTGATCCAAGGCCCAAAGCCTGGGAAACCGACTGAACTCTCAAGGATGCGGCAAATACTATTGAAATTGAAGCATGATACACCTCCTCACCTGAAGCATTCCCCAGCAGCAGCATCATCCACTGCTAATGCTGCTAAAACCTGTGATGCCACAGGAGTAACTACTTCCACCAAGGCTAATACTGTGGTGACTGCTCCTGAGCCTGTAGCTGTTGCTTGATAATTTTGTTTTTGCTTTCATTCTCCATTTATTGAAAGAGGTGCAAGAGCTCATTAGAATTTGGTTGGTTTGGCTAATCTTTTTAGATATGGTTCCCTGTTATCCTAGACTGCTTTTTTTTGTCTTCATTGTGTACACAACTAGGGCATTTGAGCAGGTTTATGATTTGATAAATTGCTTATAAAATTTCACAACAGCTTTTTCTAGCAGTATGCTGTTATTCTGAGGCTGGAGACTGTAAAGCCAGATGCCCCAGGAGCACGAAGTTTGGTGATTTCATGATTCCAACAATCCAGTTCATCTGTTGTCCTACGCGGTGGATGTGTGTTTGAGCTTGAAAAGCTCTTGGGGGCAGTGCAATCCTGTTTTTATCATATGGATGTTGGCAAGCTAATGAATCTTTTAAAGCAATCATGGAAAATCTGATGTGTTGGGCCGCTGGGAGCTGTTTTTGTGGTCCGACTATTTGGTTTTTAGTTGAGTTATGTGGTCTTGCTACCGAACGACCTTATCTGGAAAAAGAAGATAGTACCTTCCGAAGGCCTATTTCTTTGGGGATTAATCTTAACTCATATCTCATGGCTATGGGTACATGAGTAACATTACTGCATGTGGTCCAGCTTCCAAGCGCTGGAGTTGGAAATGACGCTGCTTGCAAAGCTTGACCCCTTTATCTTCTTATCCTAGTCTCTTTTGTACAGCTCAAAAGTGTTCTATTTGCCTGCTTCGGCTGTCTTAATCCCCTACTTCGCACTTATCGTAGGTTTTTTTTCCATGAAAATGTTTAGTTGGAGGGATGGAGTTACAAGTAACTTCATCTATTCTGCAAAGTTTGAATCTTTGCCTCGCCAATGGGCTGGGAGTTGATACTCTCTGGTTACGTCTATGCCTACCTGCAACTGGACCTGGAGTAGATTTTGCCTTGAAACTCATCCGAGGAACCGCAACTCAGACTAGGCTCACACGACCACAAGTTCCAAGTTTGATCCCGGGTACCCTGGAGGCCCAGTGCCTCCCAGGAGCATATCTTATCGGTTTGGATCCCCGAAGGCTTTGATGGTCCACTGAGTTCAAAGCATGCCATCTTCAAATGGTAACATCCTTGGACAGAAGGCTCAAATCAGATGCCGTTGAGCCATCCAAACCTCAGGACAAGATGGTACACTCAACATACTGTTCTCTGGTTAAACACGCTATTTGTCATCAACCAAAGGAACAAAACATACATGCATCTAAATGTGAGAGTGCTTGTACAGGTGTCATCTCAAGAATCGGTCTAATAGTCATCATCGTTCGCAATCTACTACGCCTAGATTGAGGACACCTTTCACAGTGGTCAACTACATTTCTAGGTATTTGTTCCAAAATAATTCAAAATTATAGATGATAAACGCAAAGACCACTTTGTCTTTGTACGGTCACACCCACACCCACACGGATCCAAAGCTATATATATACACAACCTTGAACCCACAAAATAACCTTAAATATTGTTATGTAACCTACACCCACACACATAGTCTTACGAAGTTTTTCTCTCTTTATGGATAAAAAGCAATTATAATTATCATCACCATCATTCATCGCTACATAACCACCACCTCTACAAGAATCCTTACCACTACCACTATAACCACTATCACTATCATCAACATCATTCTATCACCATACTATTTTTTACAGCATTGCTTACCGAGCATCCTAAATGTTTTTTCCGTAGCAAAACAAACGCAAATGAAAGGCATCGAGCATGGATAATGATACAGCATTAAATCCCCCTCGGCGTTGGTCACAAAGTAGGTTGGTAAATGGGAGCCCGCTTACCCAAAAAATCTGCTGTCATTTTTCTTGACAAGAGTGCTGAAATCCAAAACCAGTAAGCATCTGCAATTTTTTATAACCTCGTTCGTTCTATTCATATTGGAATGCCAGATAAGTGAAACAAAAAATCTTGAGATTATGCAAGGCAGAGGTGTTGGGGGGGTTATTCAGAATACCCCACCTGTAGAAAATTTGCAATAAAGACTGTTCTACTTATAACTGATTTTCCTAATTATACAAAGGCAACGGATTACATAAAACTTAATCGCCAACCAATCTAGCAAACTTTACATCAAACATAGAAAGAAGGCTCTGGTCAGTTTTTTCCTTTTTTTTTTTTTTTTCCCTGGATATAGGTTCCTCTTTTAAGTGTCAAGCTGGTTGAGGACCCAGAAGAATACACGTAGTGATTAGAATGGGAGTTCATAACTCAAATGTTTAATTCTGAACATCACCTGCCTCGTAGAGGAGAACGCCCACCTCTCCCACTGCCAATATCATCTTCTAATTCAATCCCATCCAAACAAAGACCATTGTTGTTGACACTCACTTCTGAACTAGCATTACTGCTCGTGGCAAGCGGAGAGTCTGAAACACTAACTGTTCTGCTTCTTGTATGCCCTGATCTCACACTGTACATCGAAGATGCTGGGATATTGGTCATCAAAGGCCGTAAATTACCAGGAATGGTGCGCCTTATGTCCTGCGCAGACAAAACAAAATCAGAACAAATAACTGGATAAATAAAGCACTTAGTTGCTCGACTCGATCTCTCTATCACTTTGGATGAATATCGTCTCAAGGAACTGAGAGAGATGTGGAATAAAATAAGAAAAGAAAAGAAACTATGTCAAATTTTGTTTGACTTCATGAAAACTGGAAACAAATCAACATATAGAAGAAATGAAAGATAGCTATCTCGTGAAATATTGATGCAGTAAAAGGATTAGAAATTATCCACTTGGAAACACTTAGGTTCTACCACCAAGGGTTCTTGTCTCCAGTTCAAAATAAAAAATAGACTTAATGGACTATACATACCATATGTCTAATGGCCATATCCAAAGATTTCTTTGAGAGTGTTCTTCCAAAGCCTGAGCTGTCTGGAGATGAAGACTTCCCAGTCAGAAAACGAGGAGAATGTTTGTCATCTTGCTTGGGAGGTGCCAGCTTTCGCATATTTATCACTCTGTCAACCATTTTGGTTCCAATAACGACAGGGCTAACATTGTCATTAATTTTAGAACGCCCACGACTAAATGCAGGAACAGAACTCCCACTGGGGTGCATAATGCCATTGGGGCCACGTCCTCTTGATGGAGAGCATGATTGTCGTCTTGGACGTCCATTAGGAGTAGGCTCAACAGAGGAAGATCGAGCACTAGGTGCTCCAGGCCTACCCCTAGTAGCTGAAAGTGGCCGTTCAGGTACTGTAGTTCTTAAATTTGGAGGAGCATCAAGTGAAAAACCAGGCATCTCTGAGGGCTTCCATGGCCTAGATTTCACTGTTGGCGAAGAGCCACGTGATGGGACAGGATTTCTAGCAACTGTGGGAGCTGACTTGGTAACTGTAGGAGCTGACTTGGTAACTAAAGATGATGACTTAACAGGAGGAGCAGATAGGCTTGGTGAACTAGATGGAGTGGATGGCCGTCGAGTTGGGGTTGCAGCCCTTGATGTCGACTTAGATGGGGGTATAGAGGGCCTTGCAGTCGGCGTTGAAGATCGTGTTGACCTTGATGGTGTTGAGGATCTTGCAGGAACTGTGGACTTCATTGTAGAAGTAGTCGATTTAGCTGCAGAGACAGTTGGCTTAGCTGCGGAAACTGTGGGCTTAGACGAGGACAGAGTGGCCCGAGAGGTAGGTGTTGATGATCTTGAAGGTTTAGAACCTGTAGTCAGCGTGGGGCGTCCAGTTGGTGTTGAAGGCCTAGATCCTGGACCACCAGATGATGAGGGCCTGCGCATTGCTGCACCTGAAGAGTTCAACCCAGGGGAGGAAGCGGGTTGTTTGGATACCAAGTTGCCCCTTCGAACAGGATCTGGCTGAGGGCTAGCTAGCTATGACCACAATGAACAGAATTCACTTAGCATATTAGTTGTGAACTCAAGCATCATAAGACCAAAAAGCTTCTAAAAAGAAGATAAAAATGAAGACCACTTTCATGAATTTTAAGTAACTTTTACACATGAGAGGAAACACCAAGCATAGCTATGGTTTCAAAACTCTTTAACAATTATCTTTAGTGGTTAACGTTCAAAACTCTTTGTTTTCTTCCAAAATTGGATGTTTAAGCTAACACGGTCTAGTGAAATCCAGAAACCAAGAATTCAAGGCAAGTTTGTTGTTTGTCAAGGAAACTGGTCAAATAAATGAATACCAGAAGCTTCAATTGTTTCATAATAAACTTGCATAGTTTGACTTGTTGTTAATAAAAATGGATATGGAGCAATAAATTCTATGCAATTCAGATGCTTCTAAACACAATCTTTTCTTTCAACTAAAACCATGACAACAATGCACTGTGCCTGTTTTTCCTTTAACAAAGTGGATTGCATGAATCAACTTTAGTAACATGCAACTATATGAACAATAGTGCTCTTACTCTAGATTTCAGAGCAGTCGGGCAGGCCTTTGGAGTACCAATCTGACTCATAATGGTCTTTTGTGATTCCACCTCCAAAGAAGGAAAAAGAGGGGTACCAGGAGGAGTTAGGAGCCTGAAAACAGATGGTAAATCTAATTAACATCAGTTTACTGGCACTGTTTTTAGCTCATTACATCTGTGTGAAACAAGGAATTGAATTTTTAATATAATATAATATACACATACAAGCTCCACCTATGAAATTTATGTCGCGTTGTTAGGCAACAGAATATGTATATCTACTGATTATACAATTGTGGCAGTTTATCGAGAAGTCCACAAGCTGCTGAAATAAGATCAAACTCAGAAAATAAATTGGAGAAAATTGATAGTTTGCCTATTCCAGAGAAGTATGATCAATCTCTGAAAATATGATTGGAGATCTTGAATTTTACTTTCTATAAATAATGAGAAACTGTCAGCTTTCTCCACCTTACAGAAGCCTATCATCCAGAACAAGAAAATGGTCTAGGCCCAACCTCCTCTAGGATTCATTATGATGTCCATACAGCTTATTCTTAGAAAAGATAGCAACTTAGATTACCACAGCTCCAGCAGTAAGATTTTTGCATCGGTTTTGGATTCTATAGTAGAAATCAAATTGTCACATTCCTTCCACCAAAAACTTCGGATCTCTCTTTATTTCCAATTAAGACAGGAATAAGAGGGATAAAATGCATCGTACAAACTTTCTACACCAACATGCAGCAGCATTCAGCAGTCATAATTAAGACACTTTATTGAAGGAGATACAAGAATCTTATCAAGTTGCTATCAGCAAGTTATTATGAGTTTAACCAGAGTATTATTTCAACAAAATATAATGTGCTTCTATCAATGCTTGAGGATGACAGGAATTTCTCCAACGATATGAAGTATTGCAAAGTTATCATCAGTCACATCTACAAAGTGCATCCACTTCAAGGAAAAAGCACAAATTATCAATAACTATACGCGTTTTCTTCCTTTCCCGTCTCTTTTTTCCTCTATAGATAGTCCCTTTCTTTCAAATCTTTTCTTTATAATAGACCCGAGCTAAACAAAGACCAAGTAAAACTAGAGCAAGAAAACAAAATGGAAAAGGTAATACTAAGCAACCAAAAAAAAAAAAAACCGGAGGTCCT
>Ga0307517_10007987_pt1 | contig 15267 bp, 18 predicted proteins | sample 23_EM_MG_FD_194515 | JGI IMG/M metagenome (GOLD analysis project Ga0307517, IMG submission 194515) | Populus trichocarpa ectomycorrhiza microbial communities from riparian zone in the Pacific Northwest, United States - 23_EM | ecosystem: Host-associated > Plants > Roots > Unclassified | place...
TGAGTAAGGATGCGCAACGAATATTAATGGTGATGCGATACGGTATGTAAGATGCCCGATACATTCTAACATTCTAGATTGCCGTTTCAGCCTGGAACGGCAATCACTGTTCTTTTCAATCCCTCGTCTTTTTCGAAGTGTTGTCGTAACGTATTCATCAACGAGGTCTTCATAGTTCGCTCCGGGGCACATTCACCTCCTTTCTCCGAATCTCCGGCAACAGCTTCATCAAGTGCCAACTTGGTTGCTCCAAGTTGCAGCATGTCCTCTTCTATTGTTCCCTTGGAGATGAGTTTCACAACCTCGACGTCTCGTTTTTGTCCGATTCTGTAGGCACGGTCTTGAGCTTGCCGGTCGTTATGTGGGTTAAAGTCTTGGTCAAACCTATAAGAGAAGGGCTGTAAGTTTGACAAGAAGTTGAATTGCGAGAGACATCAATGTACATAATCACAGCGGACGCAGCGGTCAGGTTGATACCCATTCCTGTGAGAAAACGACATAAAAAAATTGAAAGTCAGTCTAAAATTGACATTACCACCCGCTTTCGTCGATAACAGGAAGACAGAAATCGACCCATCCTCGGTGAATTCATCTACTAGAGTCTGGCGAATGTCAACTGGCGTACTTCCAGTAAGAACCAGGAATTTGATGTCATTGAGCCTTAGGACAGCTTGCAAGATGTCCAAGATCTGGGTAAACTTGATATAAAAAGCGTCAGGAACCTACACAATTGCTTGTCCAACACTCACCTGGGAAAAAATCAAAACTTTGCGTTGCTCTTTGGTATATTTTGCGAGTAATCGCAAGAGAACCTGAACCTTTCCTGCATCAGCATAACAGGCTTCGTCTTGGAGGTACTTTCTAGTGGACTGGTGAAGGGGAAAATGAGGGCTTGTTATTTACAGGAGACGAAACGACAGACCTTGTACGTAGCGCAGAAAACTTGGAGTTCGGCATCTGTCATAACGGACATATCCTCCATCACAAAATCGTAACGTGCACCTCGTTTCTTGAAGTCTGATTCCTTGAGCAGCTGATTCGTGATTCCGGCCAAAGCTTCATCAGTAAATCGGCTGCGGAACAGCATTGGATGCGAGGCTGCTTTGCGCAGGTCCATCAAGACATTAGTGCTGTTCTCAGTCTGCCGTTTAACATTAGAATCCTGAATTTTCTTCGACCGTTGACCGGATGAGCCTGTAGTAGAGTCTTCCTGAGAGATGAGAATTGTTTTCCGTGATCGCTGAAGTGTATCATGGTATATGGATCGTTGGAGTTCTGTCATTTCACACCACTCAATGCGCTCTGTCTTTGTAGGAAGATCCTTCAAAACCTAGAAGCGTGTTAAATTACCGCCTCTTTAGTAGACACATAGCATACCTGATCCTTTCGACGCCGCAGAACAAAAGGGGTCATCATTTTCTTCGCTCGCGATATTCTTTCCTGGGAGAGCAACGACACTTTGGCATCACCCTTTACCTTGAATATTGCCCGGAGATGTTCCAGCGATTCGGCAAATTGATCGGGTAAGATAAAGTTTAACAACGACTGAAAACTGGGATTGAAGTTATAAAAAAAGACGAGAAAACTTTGACTTACAACTAGTTCTTGTAGATTGTTCTGAAGTGGTGTCCCAGTAAGCAAAAGCCTCCAATTATATGGGAACTTGAGTAAGGATTGGTATCGTTGTGATTGGAAGTTCTTCAGAACATGGCCTTCATCGTAGATACAGCACTGAAATGTGTCAGATCAATTCGCCAGAGATCAAAATTTTGAGGACTCACATCCCACTCAAGTTTACGGAAGAAGTGCCGATCACGTTCATCACCTTGTGCAAGATTGTACGTCGTAATCAGTACCTCCCAACCATCTGGTTTTTCTTTTCGCCTCTGAGTATCACGCAGACTTTGCCGCAGCTCTGCTCTGTCATTCTTCTCACCATAGTAGGTTTGGATGGCTATCGAGGGGGAAAATCGAGCGAACTCGCGACACCAATTCTCCAGCGTCGAGGAACTAGGTGTATGGTGAGGTAGGGCACTTAGAGAGCCGTATTGAACATACGGAACCACGATGAGGTGAGGGCCTCTGTTTCCCTTCTGCTTGAGGAAAGAAAGGAAGCTTATGACTTGAATCGTTTTCCCGAGTCCTATGATCCACATTAGTGAGATTACTTCATTTGGTTGGTCGTACGTACCCATTTCATCGGCAAGGATGCAGCTTAGATTGCTGTGATACAACAAGTTAAGCCAATTCACACCAAGAAGTTGGTATTCTTTCAAAGTCACGGTATCAGACAGGAGACTGGGCTGAGATGTTAAATAATTCTTCTGTTTCTTTAATGGGCCCAAAGAAAGAAAGCTGACTGCGCCGTCCTCCGCAGATTGAGCATCTTTGCTAGGACTCCAAGAATCGATAGTTGCACGAAGAGATGAACCTATTTGTTCACAGTCTTCGAGAATATTGTCAACCGATCCATACACTTTAAACATTTCAGTGCATTCTTCAAACATGCGAGGACTTATGCCAGTAGCTTTCTTCTTTCCTTGCCCGACCTTTGACCTAATATCGTCGCCGGAAGTAAATGGACGTAAGGAGATTATAGTTTGAGCTTGGTCTGATGTGCAACCTGAAAGATGAATGAGAGGATTAAGAAAAAGAAAAAGAAAATATTCCAATCACCTATTAATTCCTGCAGAGCATCTGAATTGGAGGTGTTCAGGTAATCAAGGGCACGCCTCTCAAAAATGTCTACTGAGCTACCGTGTTGGGAGGCTCTTTCGTCACCAGTTTCATCCGTGGTAGAGTCAGAGTCAGAATTGATCACCAGTTTCTTAGCACGCTTCCGCTGAGGTGCCTTAAGGGCGGAAGCCTGTGAGATCGGCGAGGCTGGAGTAGGAGCGACAAGATTATTGACTGGTTTTGAGGGTGACGGAGTAACTGGGGTTCTGGTATCTAGAATCGAACGATTGGCGTAGATCATGGATTTTTTCCCTTTTTCCTTCTCGGCTGCTCTTTGAGCGCGGGTGGCGTCATCAAGCTCTTTGATTCTGCTGGAGAGCCCTCGAGATGCAAAAGAAGATGGTGACCAGCCGGGGTCCAGGAGAAACACTGTAGCTTTATTCGCGTCGCCAGACGCTTGCTTCCAGGCTGCTTCGACCCGAACAGGAGACTCAGTCGGATGCGAAATTTTGAAGCTAATGTATTCTCTGTCAGGGGGGGCGTCTGGCATTGGAGTCGTATCGGGAGAAGAAGCCGGCCGTTCTTTCGTGAGGCGAGGCTTGGACACTGCGTCCACTCTCCATGATTCTTGGGTCGAGTCGTCGGACGAAATAGAGACGGCATCAGCTCCGATGGCAAGAATATGACCCCGATGTCCTATACGACGAATTTCTGGAGACGAAGGCGACCGTGGAACGTTTGGCACATCTTCCGATAAGCCGCGGTTGACCCTTTTACGTGGAGGACCGTCCTCATATCTCACATCATCATCGTCATTTAGCCGACGACGAGAAGTCGCGTTCAGAAGCCCTCCATGAGAGATCAAGCCGCCTGGAGCACTCAAAGGGTCGAAAGCTGACCCCAAGGATGCACTCAACCAAGTACTGCTGGAGAATGGATTGGATGACGTTACCATGTTATGGTTCATAAGATGGCCATAAGTTTGGTAAGAGTGTATGGGATAGTCGTTCTGAGATATTGGGCTGGAGTTCGGCACCAATGCATTTCCCAGAGAAGGTGGACTGGAAGGAAAGAAGTGAGATGAGACAGAACCATCTCTGGATTGTGGCGGAGGGAAATAGGTGCGCTGTGAGATTTCCTGAGCAGTAGCAGAAGATGATGTAGACATCTGGTCGTGGTTCGCCTGGGTGTTTCTGCTGAATCTCAACTTGTCCAAAGCAAGTCTCTGTGAATTGGGATGAGAAACACCGCACGGAAGTCAATCCAAGTTATGACTGACTTTATTGTCTTCCGTAGAACTTGTCATAATCACCCAGAGCAATAATATATCAAAATCCAATGCGCCCGAGCGACTGAATGTTGTGGACTCTAACCAAGGAACATGTGGACTAAAAGGTGATGGTGATGCCAGTTGTCACAAAAGGAAATTGATGAATAAATTCCAAATAATCCTGCCAGACAATTTCAACAATTATTTTGAAGGCAATGGATGGCTTTTGAGACAATAATATTAGAGGATGTAACTTCCAAGTTCTTTAACTTCTTAGACCTTTAGCCCAAGTCTGATATCACGTGACACAAAGACATCAGCACACTGCGGAGCTTTCTGTCATCTACATTCACCACCCCCCCAGCGTCACACAATTTACGATCTTACGAGCTTGACAGAATAGAAAGTGTTTATTGTTATGAGTCGGCTTTACGTGCTCGCTTCGCTTGTCGTTGCGCTGGCCATCAGCTTGATCATATTTGTTCCGCTATCTGGTGTCCTAGTGAGGCTCAGAGCAAATTATAATCCCAAAGGCCTGCAGCTGGATTCGGAAGGAGGTGCAGTCCCGCATACTGGTCCTGTAGTACGGTCATATTTTAAAATGATGGGACGCGTCTACAGAATTGAGGTGAGAAGGACTCCCCAACATACCCAATGATCATTCAATGATAATCTCATCCAGGGTTGGCAAGGATTCTACAAAGGATTGAGTTGGTGTTTCTTCTGCGCTGTCTATTGCACAACTAATCTTCTCTTTTCTAGTTCCTACTTTTTTGAGTTCTCTTTTCGTCAGCTTTGTGATCCTCTTCGTAGTGGACACGGATAAGCCGCGTCACGGCAAATACAGAGCACCCGAGACAGGGATTTTGGTAATTCGAGTTTTCAATTTTAGACATACGTCGCTCATTATCGACTATGCAGGGTACTTTTCTATATAGCCTTGCCCTGCTTCTCGTCTCCCTGCCAACTGCTATCCTAACCTATAGGTACGACATTCTTGAATTCTAAACCACATGCTGACCAATTTAACGAAAGGTCCATGACCACACCTCACAAACTACCCTGGTTCCAGCCCATGAAGTCACTGAGGGTATTACTAACCCCTACCGAACGACGTCGTCCATGGATCCTTTACTTTACTCCTGGTCTGATGGCCGCAGAAGTCGCCCACATAGCAATCATCGTAATATTCCTCGGACCGATTCGGAAGCTTCTCTTACCGGGTCTTTCTAAACCCGTTCCATCCGACATCTCATCCGTTCGATTAGCGATTTACTTCATTATTCTCTGTCTTGGAGTATCCGTCCTCACACCACTTGAAGTCATAGCCACGCGGCTGGCAATCCAACGCAATCATGCTTCCCAGGAGTACAACTCAGTTTCTCAAGAAGTTGACGGTGACGCCGATGATACCGCAGAATTCTCTGGCGCGGAAGAGGATGTTATTGGGTATGTGTTGTCATTTCTTTCAGTTGAGTATGACTTACCTCGTACTTAAGGTTACGCCAAGAGAATGATCCTTATCTGGGGCTCGCCGACTGCGCTAAGAGAATTGTAGACGAAGAAGGGTGGACCACCTTGTATCGTGCCTGGTGGGCCACACTACTTGGTAGTTTAGGAAGTGCATTTGCTTGATCCAGCGAATTTTTTTTTTTGAATAGAAGTTCAACTTATACTGTCAGCCTGACGAGAACCATTTATGTAACGCAGAGGTCTGTTCGCCACTTGAATAATAACGACCTAAAAATAAGTAATAAGCCTCTCCACACCGGCAAATGCGACTGGCCCCGATGGCATTCTCGACTTCGGAATTGTCAGAGTAGTGTACTGTCCAGGTGAACAGTATCTCACATCCTTGAAGTCCGCACAATCAAGGGCACGACACCTACAGTATGTGCGCACAGATATTTGAACTTGAGTCGTTCTCAGACATTTATCAGCGGAACGCAAGATGCAGTTCAAATTGAAAGCCATTAATAAATATCCCGGGCTGGAAACAGGAAGGGTTGGTCAGTCCAACTCCATGTACGAGCCATCATCCATGTAACCTGGAGTCTGTGTGGTTCTCCTGCACTGAACTCTACGCGGAGATCCAGAGGCACGCCATCAAGTTCTGGTCTGGTATGCGGGATCCTAAGTTTGCAGGTTCTCCCATATCCAACAAATATCCAAACATGACTCGGATGGTAAAGATAGATACTGAATCCAGTTTGTGCTTCGATTGCGCCTGCATTGACCTTGCATAGGGAGATCTGAGCAACATTATCTACAAAAAAACAGCAGAAAGAACTTGGAAAGAACAATTTTTTCTCTTGCGCGCCTGTGTGGGCGCTTATCCATTTATGGACAAACACGTGGTATTATTCATTATTATTATTATTATTTTCAATCTCCGCCACGGAAAATTCCAGCACTTTCAACACTCAGTTCAATCATTCCTCTTCTGATACTTCCACATGGCTTCGCATTTGGTTAGTTTTGATATCTGCTCGCGACGGATCTCTAACTATTTTTTAGGCAAATATATTCGGTACAGAACAAGATCGCGTCAACTGTTCATTCTACTACAAAGTGCGTTCCCTCCTTCAGTACACAAGACAAGTCGTTCTAACATGCCACATAGATTGGTGCTTGCCGTCACGGAGATCGTTGCTCAAGGAAACACATAAGACCGCCTTTCTCCCAAACTATCCTCCTTCCAAATGTGTACCATAACCCTGCTCATGACCCAGTCTGCAAGCTCACGGAAAAAGAACTCCAAGAAGGCTTTGACGCAGTTTACGAGGATCTCTACTGCGAATTAGCAAAGTTTGGCCATCTTCTTGAGCTTCATGTATGATGCGATGTTTGTTATGTTATGATTCACCTGACATTCTTTTCTTCAGGTTTGTGACAACGTGGGAGATCATCTTATTGGTAATGTCTACGCGAGATACGAATGGGAAACCGAGGCACAGTCTGCTGTTGATAATTGTAATGAACGCTGGTATGCAGGTGAGTTTAAATTTATACCAGCACAAAGTTCGTAATTGCTAATTTCTGAAAATAGGTCGCCCGCTCTATGCCGAACTGTCTCCTGTAACGGATTTCCGCGAAGCCTGTTGCCGCCAGAATGAAAACGGCGAGTGTAATCGTGGTGGCTTTTGCAACTTTATGCACCTACGACTCGCTTCCCCGGATTTGGTCAAACAACTTCATCATGGCCAAAGGGTAGAGAGGAAATTAAACCCCCAGAAAAGCAATCAAGGGGCAGGTGGTTGGGAGCCTCCCAAAAGGGAAGGGGGACGTGCAAGGAGTGCTAGTCCTCGGCGAGGTAGTGGCAATACTGGTGAGGACAGGTGGACCAGGAAGTGAACTTGAACTTTTTAAAAAGCTTCTTTTGTCGCCATTATCGAAAGATTACAGAAAGCCCTCGCTGGTCCCTGATGAGCCTCTGGGGTTAGGGACAGTTGCTGGCTTGGTCGAGTTCCTTTTCACCTTTCGAGATGATTCCCTTCCCAAACTTATCAAAGCTCATAACAATCCATTTATTTATATGACTCGACGATTAACAGGTCTTCCCGGTTAAAAAGGTGTGAGTCAGAAGCAAGTTGGAACTCGAAATAATTGATTACAGTAGAGCTTGCAAACTTGGGATTTGTAAGCGTCGAATATATAAAAGTTAACATAGACTTGATCATGACTTCCCCCAATCACTTCAAAAATCATTCTCAAATGACTCTCAAGATGATTCCTGTTCGAAGATTTCTTTATTTTCCAGAGTCTGTATATCACACAAGTATCTCTGGTGCTCGAGGCTCGCAGAAACGCCTTTATGCTCTATCCCGCTTCTCAGAACAAAATCCGGGTGTTATGAGAAGTCGAAGTACTAACAGTCCTGGATTTGTATCAACGTATCTTCACTTAGGAACCTTTTAGCCAAACCAATTTCAAAGAGAGGTCCTGAAAAACTGCCGCCATATGCTGTGTCTGGGTTCCGGGATGCTCATGCATCGGACGGCTTGCAACAACTTTTATTTCGGGGTGATACGTTGATAATTGAACGGTGTGCTCAGTTCTTGAGTGTTGACTGTTCAGAAAGGTTTTCTCACTCATACACTAGTCAAATCGAAATGCTAAATGTCTTTGCTGGGTTTGAACAGTCTAAATAAGTACTGCCGCCCGATGCCAGTGCAAGCCGCTCATAATCATGTTTTCAGATGGCGAAAACGGTGAAACCCTCGGTTACATTGCGGAAGACTCAAAGGGATTTCTTAGTACACTATCTCGCCAATTCCTTGCTACACATCGACCTTTCCGGGCTGTCATTTTGGACAATGAAGGAAATCCTGTGCTTTTTGTGCGTTAGCCAGCTTGGGTATCATGAGCATCAGTGCTTAAATTTGGAGGACAGTTAAGGCGGCCATTCGCCTGGATTAATTCAAGGATGTTTATCCAAAGGAAGCGTCTGTCAAACCACGAGCCCGATGCTGAACCCGCTTTGGATACCTTCGGTGAAGTTCAACAAATTTGGCACCCATGGCGCCGTCGATACGACCTTTTTTTGAGGTAGGTGCAATTATCGCATCCACTAATGTCACTCCGTTTACTAATTCTGGCTTACTAGGAAGCCTATTGTCCCACAGTCTGAAGCGATAAACCCAGAACACATATTCTATCAGGTTGCAAAGGTGGATGCTGGGTTCCTCGCTTGGCATTTCCCCCTCTTAGACGAAAGTGGAAATCACATTGCTCGCATTGACCGGGCATTCAGGGGGATTGGTCGCGAAGTAAGTGGAATTATTCATACCAGAAACTCATGAAAACTGATGCTTCAACAGCTTTTCACTGATACAGGTTAATTTGTATATTTTTGCCCTCTAGCGTTATCTGAATATTTGACAGGGAGATATTCAGTGCACTTTGGCCCTCCGGATTTAGTCGTTGACCTTCCATCAGAAAGCCAACTGCCCCGTCTCGCCAGAGAAGTAGGCCTCGATGAGCGAGCTGTATGTATTATTTTGACCGGAGCACATTGCGTGATTGATCCTGTCCCTAGCTTTTTCTCGCCCTCGCTGGTATGTTCCCATTTCTCATCGAGTTTCGATGGAATTGATGACCCCCGGGCCTGAAGTCAACATCGATTTTGATTACTTCTCCCGGCATTCTCATGGAGGGTAGGTCTATAATTTCTTTTAGTGAAAGCTGATTGAAATTCTGTCAGGGGAGGGATCTTCCACTTTCCAAGTTGGGATTGATCAGTCCAGTCTCCACGATTTCAAAATTTCAAGATTCAATTTGAGTAAGTGATATGTTTCGTGATTATTTATAAAACATGAATTCAAATCTCTACTACGGTTTTCAAAAACTAGTTGCAAATATAGAAGAATAATTTGCCTGCTACCTAAACTTGGGCTTGAACCAGGGCATAGTTGTAATCCACGGATTGACTGTATTACTCAATTCTCACCCGAAAGTGACAAAGCAGCACTGCCAAAGTACAACTCACTCTGCGCTCATGGCCCGCCTCGGGGCTTTCTGAAACGGGTGCTTGCCTGGATAGATACAGGAAGCGGACTTGAATGATCAAGATTTCAAACGAGCCAGCTCTCGTTGTTTAATGAGTTTTTGTGTATGGATGGCCACTGAGTAAGAAATCTTTGGTGAAATTGGTCATTGGGAATTTGACTAGGTGTTTTGATTGAGTACATACCGATCTGCAAATGGCCGGATGAGCTTTCCAGACAGTGATAATGACTTGACTCTTGCAAACGTCTCCACGTAGATCACGATCGGAGACGAAAGGCCAAAGAACTAAAGAAAGGGGTGTCAGCCATCGGCAACAGTGGAGGGGAAGAGAGGGTGCATACTCTGTTCAGATACACTGCCAGGCAAAGTACAAAGCATGTCCCTGGACCATTCAATATGAGGACATCTGCAAAGCTCGATTGGGAGGCGAGCAATGGGAGCACCGTTAGTCGGTAAACACAATAAGTAAGCGACCATGCGGCAGAGAATGGTGTCGTTATAAGACTTTGGTGGACTTTACGGGCTCGAGGGATTTTAAAAATTGTACACTTGTATGGCAGAAAGTCAGGTGAATGACATCAGTTTTAGAAATTTGGCATACGTTGAATCCTCTCCCCCCAGCCTGTTCATATTTGGCTTCCAGTGCGAGGGCCTTCTGAGCACTTAAATTGTCACCTTCGCTGAAAATGTATGTTCGATGGTTGTAGCGTTGAAAGTCCAATGCAGACACGAGCGTCAGAGCTTCGCTCGTATGACCTCCTTATCATAAACTATTAGTCTCCCACACGAACAAGTGAAAATAAGACCCACCTGAACCTAAGAATACAGCAACTTTACAAGTGGGAGTGAATACTCGCCGTCTGGAACGCTTCCCAAGAATCACGTAGAGGCGGAAGACGACGAAAACCAGCGCAGGTATCAAGAGCCCTGCAGTCCCGGACATAGTTTGAAATGCCAGGATCACGCGTCAATGAACTTGAAGGATGATTGACGCTTCGAGCTTTCAAATAGGCCAGCATGTCATCTGTAGACACACAATGTGTTGCCGAAATTCGTATCGCAGCTAAAGAGTGCTTGGATAGGGGACTCGTCATTGCCGCCAAATGGTACGTACCAATGTCGGAGAGTTGCACCCTCTGATTTGTTGCGTATGTAGGTGTTCTGAACTTCTACTTTCCACTCCACCATTAAAAAGGGCGAGGGAACCGTCGATATCGCTTCGAACCACCCCACACCACACAGTATCTGCCGCCTTCTCAACCTCCACTCCGACAAGATCCCAATCGCCGCAGTCTGGCGTCTATGCATATGCAAATCAATCTCCTGTTGCAACTCAAATTCTCTCCCAGCCTCCTACAACTCTTGCACCAGTTGTTCCTCATCACTATCCTGCTTTTTCTACCTGGGACGATATGCGCCCCACTGAATCGATCTTGGAAATGGAGGAGGAGGACGCATTCCAAGCTGCGAGGGCATGTTTCGAAACACGCGACTTCGTTCATGCAATTCACATATTGAAGGATGGTGGAAGTGCCAAATCAAAGTTTCTAAACGTATACTGTCAGTTTATAGTAAGTGTTTGAACTACTTGACAGATGTGCACGGTCTGATTTTACAGGCAAGCGAAAAGAATGCGCAAAGGGACTGGCATAAATTAGATAGTAAGATTACAACTCTATGATCTTGCTTTTTCTCGGAAGTCAACATCTTCATAGACAATCGGCATCAGCCACCTGTTCCCATAAACAACTTGTTAGGGGATCTCCTTGAGATGGTCCGGGATGCACAAGATCCATGGCTACTTTTCTTGTATGTCGTGATAACTTCTTTCGAATACGCGTTGACGCACTCCAAGAAAGGCTCTTCTTCTATCACGCTTGTCACGGCGCGAGGAAGCAATCGAAAATGCTTTAACTTCTATTGCAGGCTTTAAGTGGAACTGGTCTGCATGGACTCTGCTGGCAAGCTGTATCAGAGACGGTGAAGAGGTACTTGCTTCATAATTTTCTTTTCTTTTTGAAATTTATCTTTTCCAGCTATCGTCTTTGCTTCAATTATTTCCATTACCCCTGGATCATCCTCTCGTGCAACTTTTCCAAATTAGAACTCTAAACGAACTCCACAACCCTTCAGAAAATGAGCTGCAACTATGTGATCGTCTTCTGGGTCCCAAATTTTTCCCCAACAGTCTATGGCTTATGGCAATGCGCGCACATGTCTTGTATCATCTTCATGGTAAATTTATTTCCATGTGCTTCATTTAGCATGGTCACTAACATGGCCTCTTCTCTCAGAATTTGGTCAGGCCGAAGCTCAATTTGCTAAAATTCTTGTAATCGACCCTGAACGCATAGACGACATCGACATATACTCAAATATCCTCTATGTCACTGGCAATCAATTGAAGCTTTCAAAACTTGCTCATGAACTACTCGCACTGGATAAAGACCGTCCAGAAGTGTGTTGCCTTATTGGTGTGTAAGAAGTATACGATACATTTTACAGGCTTATTTTATCAGGCAATCACTATTCCCTTCGCTACGAACACGAGAAAGCCGTCAAATACTTCAGGAGAGCTACACAACTTGATCGGACGTACCTTTCTGCTTGGACATTGATGGGCCACGAGTATGTTGAGATGAAAAACTCACATGCGGCAATTGAGGCGTACCGCCGTGCTGTCGGTAAGTTGAGCTCCTGTGTACTCTTCCTCCCACGCAACTGACCTGGTTCATTAGATGTGAATCGAAAGGATTATCGTGCATGGTATGGTCTCGGACAAGCCTATGAATTGTTGAGTATGCATCACTACGCGCTCCATTATTACCAAAGAGCTACTGCACTGAGGTAGGGATTGATGTCGGCTAAATTGCCATAGAACTAATAAAAAGTGACCAGACCATACGATGTACGATTATGGCAAGCCGAGGGGATGTGCTATGAGGAGGTTGGAAGGTTGGTGCCTTTTGACGCCATATTCAGGATTAACCGTCAAATTAGACTGCGGGAGGCTATTGAATGTTACAAACGAGCTCTGATTACAGCAGATCCACATGAAATTACCCTGCGTCTTAAACTCGCCAGAGTCCACAAGAACTTGGAAGAACACGAAGAGGCGGTAGCCTATCACCGCACCGTTGTAGAGGTCTGTCAGGCTGACCGTGAGCAAATTAACCACATTTCTGCTTTGGATATCCTAACACGCTTACGATTTCTTTAGTGCGACCAATCCAAGACTATTCAAAATCCATTCTCGAGGTTGCCGAACATGAAATGAAGCTTCCAAATGGGAATCTCAACCACTCGAAAGATTACCTGGAAATTGTTGCGTCAAGTAACGCAGAGGAGGTTACCCGTGCAGCGGAGCTTTTGAAGGAGGTCAAACTTAAAATACAAGCCAACGAAGTACAATCTCAATAATCCGAATGCGACCTGGGTCCTGCGACTCCTAGCCTCGCTAGCCAGGCGTGATCTCGTGAAGTAGCCAAGAAGTAGCCAAGAAGTAGCACAACTGCACTCTGAATCTGATGTCTCGCTCAGTGCAGGTCCTTATTAATAATAGAAAGGTTCGATTCTGAGGATTGGCAGAAGATCGCCAGATCAACTATCCCAAGACAACGAAATGTGTAGCGTCGCTGCGTTGGGAGTGGTTAGAACTTTCAACTGAGATGAGACGGATCGTCAGGTGGACACAAATGGCAAGTGAGGGCAGGGTCAAATACAAAAGGAAATACGCGTTAGGAATCCAGTATGACGGTCAACAGAGTCGAGCAGACGTAGACGGCCACGGGTCATCATTTCCAATCTTTGCTTGTACGTGGATTCAGCGTCATATTGACTTACACATGAAACCGTGGCAGATACAAGGGCACGCCACGCAGGACCAGAGACAGGAAATATACACCACCAAGAGGAGAAGTCTGGTGCACACATGAGCAGAATGATCCACTCGTTTTCAGACAAATTGCAGCCATTATATATAATAGAAGTAATTGATGAGTCCATGACACAAGATAAAATCGAGACAATACAAATGATAAAAGAGACGATCGACTCAACTCCTCAACCCAACCCGTTACCCACCTGTCCTTCCAATGCTGTAAACCCTCCTCAACCATTCGTCCTCCTGGGCGCCAAGCAGTGCTGTCATCCCATTGAAGCGCCCTTGGATTTCCCTGTCCAATGCGATGAACCGGTCGTCCATCGCCTTGAATCGTAGCTCCATTTCGTTCGCCATCAAAGTGAGCTGACTTTGAATATCTTTACATTGTTTACATCTACCTATCCGCCTACGTCTAAGACTAAGGACTATTGCCTCGGCGGATGGAATAATGGTATGATTTTAAAAAGAAATCCCTCTTCTCTCCTCGTCCCATGACCGCGTTACGTGTCCCCGTCCGGCACCTTGGAAATGATCGCCGCCATGTTGGCAGTTTGGGTCTCGAGATTGATGATGCGGTCACCAATCGAATCAGGAAAGACCGCAGCAACTTCTAATTTCAAAGTGTCAGTAGTTATCAAATAAGTAAAAAAATCTGACATACGAGCCGCAAGCATGTCCTCCGTCAAGAACATCGCAGCGCAATCTAAAAATGTTTTAGCCATCTTACCTAAACAATTACGTCATAAGTCACATGCCCTTTTCGGACATCTCGCGCAAGTCATTTGCGGCCAAACCTTGACAAACCAATTGCGTTCAAAACAAATGTCGACTGGCATTTTCAACTCTTCTACCATTCAGAAAGCGAAGGATGCTCATTCGAACCCAATCGTGGCCACTGTCTCTTACAACCAGTTTGCATTCTCGTCAGGGAGCTCGTCAGCATCGACCTTCAACGCACCTCCAACCCCTGTCACTGTCAGTAATCCCCTGGCCTCTCTCAAGAAGGGTGTGAATAGTAAGAGGACGCCCGAGGAACTTGATATAACTCAGCAAACGGCTGGGAGGTATTGTCGCGTATTTTTATTGTGAGCTTATTCTGAGATGACGTGGATGTAGGTTTAGGGAACGTCTTACCCAGGACCAAACAGCAGTACTACATCCTGACGTTGACTCGCCATTCGCGGATGAGATGGATGTTATAAACCGTCTCCTTCCATACCATCTATACCAACAGCCGAGGGATGATTTGGACAGCATGGTTTCAATAAAGGGAAAGGGGAAAGCTGTAGCCGATGACTTACACATTGAAATTCAACGTAGGTCCTCAAATTCTATTTCCCTGGTCATTTCCGACACATTTTGATCAAGACACGGAATTTGCTTTGGAATGCTATACGAGACGCCAGAATATAATAGATCGCTGGCGGCGGGTTTTGACGAAGTCGGGCGGGGTGAGTGACAGTAATTTCAATTGCTCCGTACTAATTCATTCTACAGCGCTCATCTCCTGGTGATCAATCGTATTATCTCGCTCAGGCTATTTTGGAAGCCGATCGAGTTGAAAATGCTTTCCTGGGAAACGAATTACGCACAGCTCGTGCACAAGCTGAACGAATAGAGCGGGAAAAACGTGCTGCAGCTTCAGCCTCAGCCGGCGGTTCTCGCATGTCACAATTTCCTTCATCCCCTCAGGTTATGATGCCAACCTTGCAAGCAACTCCATATTATCGTCCATATCCATATGGCTATGCGCAACCATATGGAACTGCACCACCACCGTCCGCGACATTTTCAACAGTTTCTCCTGCTCTAACACCCGCGCCAGCATCATACTCGCCGTATCTACCTAACGGGGCAATCCCTGTTCAGCTCCCTGTTGGATCACTACCTGCTCTCCATGCCCTTGGAATCATCCCTGTCGCAGCTTCAA
>Ga0307517_10007988_pt1 | contig 15265 bp, 11 predicted proteins | sample 23_EM_MG_FD_194515 | JGI IMG/M metagenome (GOLD analysis project Ga0307517, IMG submission 194515) | Populus trichocarpa ectomycorrhiza microbial communities from riparian zone in the Pacific Northwest, United States - 23_EM | ecosystem: Host-associated > Plants > Roots > Unclassified | place...
ATATTCGAGTAGCCCTTCATCGTACCTTTCCGAATCACTTAAAATTATGTCTTTACGACCAGAACTGACCAATTTATGGGGCTTGCGGCGACGGGTTCTCAAATTTTTGATTTGGGCCCAAAAAGGCAGCGTCGCCAACATTATTGCAAACAGCAATAAATTTGATTCGAATTGCCAAATTTCGTGGCCCCAAACGCTCAGGAGAATCTCTGAGCATCAGGTTACCCATGCTAGTTTGATCTCGGAAGGAAGTCAACGTCAGAGAATCGAGATTCAGCATTAACGAACGAACCTATTCACAAATGGCCTTCGGGAGATTGTTTCAAATCGGTATTTGATCAATACTGGCAACAGATCGCACTAGAAACGCTTAGACTCTAGAAACCATTTGGCGCTCGAGTAAACCTCCTTCAAGTTGAAATTGAGGTTCACCACTTTATTGGCTTCAAATCCTTCAGATTATATTTAAATTAGATTCAATGAAAGTATAAATACAAATACAGCAATTAAAAAGACATGGCTTGGCCCCGGTTGGGATAGCTTAGTTGCAAAGTTTCGTAGTGGTGTAAAATAGCAAGAGCGCCAATTGGGCACATCTAGATCTCAGCCTGCCGGTGAGCAATAAAAGACGTGAAGAAAGGGTTGACGGTCTGTAATTAGGGAACTAAACATACCGTTTCCATCCCTCGCTTGCCTGCCTTATCTTCTCCCTGGAGGCCATATATGGCTCTGCCAAACGAAGAGCGCGGATGTCATCTCCTCGGTTCAAGTTTCCTGTTGCATGCTGAAGAGCCCATGCAAGGTGTCCATTAATAGCAGGGTGCACTGGTGGTTAATGTTTTAGCTATATACGCAAAAAAAAAAATTTTTGAAAAGGAGGCTTCATACCTTCTCGATGGCTTAAAAATGTGCGACCGACTTGAGCAAGCTCTTCTGGAGTTATGTCGCCAAAAAGATGTTGGCTGTGATATCCGATGCACCCTCACTGGGTACGAGTCTGCTGAAATCCATAATAAGCTGTAGATAGAGTCAAAAGGAAAGAAGGTAATATACCTTTGCTCGCGTCAAGAGCTTCGTTCATGCGATTTTTGATCGCATCCCAAACACCAACAGTCGTTGCACGACGGTGAGAAGCCAAGGTGATATCTGCTGCATTTTGCTCTTTTCGGATTCGAAGTGCGCCAAAAGACATTTTTTTTTAGCTGGGACTAAAGCACAGTGAGCATTCTCAAATTCAGATTAAAATAAGAGATCAACGTACTGTGCCCAAAGATGTACCAGGGATGTCAATTCCACGACGGTTGCGTTTGGGACGCTCAGCTGAAAATTCGATGAAGAGGAGGAGAGAGTGCTCATCAACGATTGAATCTTTAATCATCCCCGATTTAAGAAACCTCTCGACAAATCCCTGTTTATGGTGACTAAATGAGTAAGGTTGATTAAACGAAAAGGTGAAGATGTACCAGCCAGGCGCAGACCATGGCTTTTTGTGTAGCCAGGCCACCTTTTCGATGACCTCCTTCAGCGCGAGTAGCTGCCTCCACACGGACGGAGGCTTGGAAAGCTTTATAAAGCTCTGGAGATGCGTTTGGGAGGTCCTGAAAGCCGTTTTCTTCATCGATGTCCTTCTCATCGTCGAAGCCGAGAATTGCCCCAGCATCGACATCGAAATGTTGCACGAGTGCTATCTCTTCAGCACCTTCCTGACCCAATACACTTCGGGGCGTTGCCTGAGAGGGAGCAGGCGGTTTCTCTGGACCAAAAAACGGTTGAGGTGATGCGTTATCGATGGGACATGGTGGACGCAATGGAGGGGGTGTGATGTCTTGGTGGGAATGGGCACTTTCATGGGAACCTGACTCTGCTGGGGAGTTTGAGGATACAGTAGTAACAGTAGTAGCAGTTGCAGAGCTCGGAGGAAACCAAGGGTTTGAATGGTTCACAAGGATTAAAATTGAAATCACGGTACCAGTGGTTTTGAAGCGTGTGCCGCAGGCGATCATGGGTGCTGGGTGTAACGTGTAGGCAGCTTCAGGCCTCTCGGCAACGATCCTGGAGCGGAATCTTCCGTTTGATAGTGAGCCTGAACTGAATATGTATTAGTTCAAGTCTTACTGAGAGAGGAAGCTGGGATAACGTACAATTGTGTCGCATATTCTTCACCGTGTCACGCGACGCGTTAATCAGTCCAGTCGCGTCGCGACGTTTCGTGCCACAAAAACATATTTACAGGCATTTTACTTATGCCCTTTCCCACAGTCTATCACCTTGCGATTCACATATCCATTTCACGACTCTCGACAACTGGATTAGTTAGTTACCGTACACCAACGGGCGGTGGATCTACAATCATCTCACGGTCGAGCCTCCTCTGTTGAAGATTGCGAGGTATTTGAATGGTCCAGCATGGATGGTGAAACTTGTTCATGTAGGACTGTATCACTGCCCTTTGGATCGATCGCGTCTGGGGTGACTACACAGTTCATTGCGGACCTCACATGCATACCTCGATCAATGAGCACGTACTTATAATCAAGCCGCGATGACACAAACCCGGTACATATCGAATCGCCTATTATGTAAACTAATCATGCGCCATGAGGCGCCAACGGTACATTGGTGCGTTTTTCTTCTCTCTCATTATCTATTCTTTCTCTTTTTCACTGCGCCGTCCACGCGTATGGATATTTATGCGTGAATCTGTTTTTTCTTCTTTCCGTTGCCAATAGCTGGCACCCGCTTTTAGTGTATATATTCCTTAGCACTTTGGACGTTGGACTGAGTTCGCTCAAATAATATGCGCTGCCCATAACACACGACATGCTTGGTGGCAATGCGTTTCTTTGTTCATGGTGTTCTTTCGTGCTTTCCATCTATGCATTGCACTTTTTAACCTTCTTTGCTCTTGGGTGCTTTCTGCTTGCACACCGTGACAGGTTCTCCGCTGACTCTGTACCATTTCCCCCCAAATGTGTGGTTTTTCGGCAGCTCCCTGGCGCCTTGATTCCTGCCTTGGAAGTCAGTGCCACGCGGCCACTTTTGTGACAAAATGTACCACTCCGCAGAGAAGCGCATGTTTGGTGATCACCTCTATCAAAATTTCGTAGAGTAGGAAGATGCGTTTGGCGCCTGTATGGGATGCGTCATCTAAGGAAAATTCGTACCCCAAGGTTCAGGGCACTAATTTTTTTTGTCAAATGCACTACACTCCCTGGCTCAGGCGACACGAGCCTCCACGTCTAAGGATGACGCGACGGGCTTGGGCATTGCCAATTTTCTCTCGAAGCTTATTTCATGTTTTCTGTGACATTTCAATTTATACATGTACAACTTTGGAATAAGTGTACAGTGATAGTACTGTTAGGCAGGCGGGCTTGTCGGACGATGCGACTCGAACAGGCAGTCGCTCAAAATATGGAACGCCCTCGGCACCAACGGCAGGTTCTGATGTCGGAATTACATATAGTACGAAAAAGGACTTAGACGGTTCTCACGATAACCTTCTCGTTCCTTCCTCCACGCTTGCTATAACTCACCTATGTCGAAAGTCCAATCCTTCAAAGCCAAACTACGATCCAAGTTTCCACCTGCAGAAACCAAAGAACGGCTGGCGCGTGCAACGAGCACCGCAGTCGATGGCCTGGGATTGATTCTTAATCTTTTCAAAGGGCCAGCAGATGTTGTTGGGGTTCCCGGATTGAAGGCCGGGGTAGAGAGCCTCCTATTTGTGATCGATGTAATCAAGGTACAGATGTCAATCGCCTTATAATTTCGCCCATTAATGAGCAAGCAGAAAACATCTCAAAATGCGGACGATCTAGAGAGGCTGGCGGTTCAGATCAGTGAACTTACGCAGGTCCTCGAGAAATCGAAGAACACAGGATTGCCCTCCAAATCGATGCAGGACCGAATAGATCATCTATCAAAGTAGGCTTTTACTGGATGGCTGAAATTCACCGTCCTCACTATTGACTCTCAGTAAATGGATTGTGGTTAGTGTTGACGTGGAGAAGCTTGCTTCCCGAGGGAGAATGGAACGCACTTTCAACTACATCAACGATGCAGCGTCTATAGCCTCTCACGCCCAAGCAATTTCATGGTCGATCGAAAGCTTCAAGGTGGGCTCAGATCGTTATCGATTTCATCGCTACTAATATCGCTTCGAAACAGATAGAAACAATGCTTGCGATGGAATTCTCACTAGATGTTAGCCGTCCCTCCTATTCATCCAACGACCATTCAGTCTGAAATACATTGATTCGTAGGAACACATCCATTTTATGAGAGATGCCACTCCCAGGATTGAACGAAAACTTGACAAGGTACAGGAAACCATGGATGACGGATTTCAGGTATGTTCTGTCGGAATGAGGATCCTTGTGCCATCTTAAATTTTGGATAGGGAATGATGGCGAGATTCGATGTGAAAGGTTTGAACTATTCATTAACGTCCTCCTTACATGTAATAATCAGCTCACCTGAGACTTCCAAGATGGTCGCCCACCTATGGTTTTATCTGCTGCATTCGAATCTCTTGACCCGCAGAAAATAGTACGATGTCTTGAGGGAACGAGAGTAGATGTTCTAGATCAACTCCGTCGGTGGGTAGATGTTGAAGATACCGCCGGAACCAATGCGCCCGTATTTTGGATAAATGGTTCTGCTGGAACAGGGAAGACTACACTTGCTTACACTTTTGCGGATGAGTGTAGAAGACGTGGAATTCCTGTTGCGAGCTTCTTCTGCTCTCGCGACTTTGCAGGACGAAGTAATCCGAACTTGATCTTTACATCCATTTCCCATCATCTCGGCCAAACATTTCCATCCTTTGGGGTTCAGTTAGCAGAGGTTCTTCAGTTGAATCCTCACTTAGCCTCTGCGAGTGTCCCTTATCAACTCGAAGAATTGATCATAAAACCTCTTCGATCCACTCGCGACTCGTTGGGTTTATGCCTTGTTGTGATCGATGCTCTGGATGAATGCAAGGACGTGGGAACCACATCAATCATCCTATCCTCACTTTCTCATTACATTTCTGAAGTCTCACCACTGAAGATTTTGGTAACCAGTCGACCAGAACAGTCCATTGTGTCTGTCTTTTCCCCTCGGTCGGGTAATCTCAATGCAGCATCTCAACGTTTGGTCTTGCATGAACTGGAGCTAATTGTTGTGCAAGAAGATATAAAACAGTATCTCTCCTCAGCTCTTCGGGGTATTGGGGAGCGCTATGGCCTCAATAGTTCATGGCCATTGGAGGAGGATATCAAATCATTGGCAACTCTATCCTTTGGCCTTTTTATTTTTGCAGCAACCTCAATCAAGTTTATCGAAGAACGAAATGATTCTGATCCACAAGGTCAACTCACACGTCTTCTCACTGGGAAAGACCTGAGTCCCAATGCACAATCATCACCTTATCATCATCTTGATACATTGTACACAAAGGTCCTCACATATGCATTCCCAGATATTTCTATTCAGTTATCAGGCCGTCTAAAGATGATTCTTGGCAGTATTGTTTCTATACAAGAGCCCCTTTCCCCAGTTTCTCTGGAGAATCTGCTTGGTTTGGCTCCTTCAGCTGTTCGACAAACTCTAGTACATCTTGGTTCTATTCTGCTTTTACCAGAGCATGATAATCAACCAATTCGGTTACACCATCCATCCTTTGCTGATTTTATAACAGAACCTAATCGGTGCATTAAAGAGCAATTTACAGTGGACAGCAAGAAACAGCATACATTACTTGCAATTCGGTGCTTTGAAGCTATGCAGTCACTCAAACAAGATATGTGTGGAATCAATAATCCATGTATACTAAATAGTGAAGTTGATGGCTTACCTTCACATATTATGGAAAATATTTCACCTCATATTCGGTATGCATGCTGCCATTGGATGTTCCATGTTATCCATGCACTGGTTTCAGATACTCTGGTGAATCTTTTGGAGCAGTTTTGTATGAAATACCTCCTTTACTGGATTGAAGTGTGTAGCCTGTTAGGGGAGCTTCGAAATACTTTGGTTGGGTTACATACTGTGAGAGAATTTTTATTGGTATGTGTTTGGGGTTTGTGCAAGCCTTATGTGTAAAGCTTATTTTTTTTTTGCAGAAAAAGGGCTTAGTTAAGTTGGATAATATCATTAGTTTACTGGATGACTGTGAAAAATTCAACCGGGAATTTTTCTCAGTGCTTGATATTGCTTGTCTCCAAGTATATCATTCAGCATTACATTTTACTCCAAGGCAAACAGCACTTTGGAAGCTCTACAAGGACAAAATATTATCTTTAGGCAATGCAAATAATTGTTTAGAGGAGACTTGGAGCCCTTGTATGCAGATTATAGAGGGCCACTCTAGTTTAGTTAACTCTGTTGCATTTTCACCAAATGGCACACAAATTGTGTCTGGATCCTCAGACAACACTCTTCGACTATGGGATGCAGTGAGTGGTGCTCATCTCAACACACTCAGTGGCCATTCTGATTCAGTTTTATCTCTTGCATTCTCTCCTAATGGCACACAAATTGTGTCTGGATCCAAGGATAAGACTCTTCGACTGTGGGATGCAATGAGTGGAGCCCATCTCAATACACTCATTGGTCATTCTGACTCAGTTACATCTGTTGCATTTTCACCTGATGGCACACAAATTGTATCTGGATGCTGGGGTCTCACTCTTCAACTATGGGATGCAGTGAGTGGGACCTATCTCAACATGCTCAATGGGCATTTGAACTTAGTTTCATCAGTTGCATTTTCACCCAATGGCACAAAAATTGTGTCTGGATCATGGGACACAACTCTTAAACTGTGGGATGCAATAAATGGTACTCATCTTAATACACTCAATGGTCACTCCAATTTTGTTTCATCTGTTGCATTCTCACCTGATGGCACAAAAATTGTGTCTGGATCTTGGGACAAGACTCTTCGACTATGGGATGTAGCAAGTGGCACTAATCTCAACACCCTCAACAATGGCCATTCCATAGTTGCATCTGTTGCATTCTCACCTAATGGCACACAGATTGCATCAGGATCCACAACTCTTCGACTTTGGGATGCAATAACTGGCATCCAGCTTAACACACTCAATGGACATTCTAATTTAGTTACATCTGTCAAATTTTCACCTGATGGCACACAAATTGTGTCTGGATCTCAGGACAAGACTCTTCGACTATGGAATGTAGTGAGTGGAACTCATCTCAATACACTCAATGGCCATTCCAACTTGGTTTCATCTGTCACATTCTCACCTGATGGCAGCCTAATTTTGTCTGGTTCCTGGGACAACACTCTTCGGCTATGGAATGCAGTAAATGGCACTCATCTCAACACACTCAATGGACATTCTAATAAAGTCACATCTGTTGCATTTTCACCTAATGGCAGACAAATTGTGTCTGGATCCATGGATACAACTGTCCAACTATGGGATGCAATGACTGCCACCCATCTCCACACACTCATTGGCCATTCCAGCTTAGTTACATCTGCCATATTCTCACCTAATGGCACAAAAATTGTGTCTGGATCCCAGGACAAAACTCTTCGACTGTGGGATGTAGCAAGTGGTGCCCCTCTTAGTATACTTAGGGCACATTCCTCAGGAGTTTTATCTGTTGCATTTTCACCTGATAGTACACAACTTGTGTCTGGATCCCAGGACAAGACTCTTAAACTATGGGCTACACAGAGGGGTACCTATCTCCAAACCATCAAAGGCCATTCTAATTCTGTTTCATCTGTTGCATTTTCACCTGATGGCACAGAAATCATGTCTGATTCTGAAGATGGAACTTTTCGAGTGTGGGATGCATTGACTGGAAACAACCTTAATACTTGTATTAAATCCACTCACACTGCTGTTCATTGGATTTCTGTCCATGGGAAAAGTACAAGTCTTCATCCCTTTATCATTGACAATGGATGGGTTTCCTCAGTAATGGATCCAAAACAGCGTCTTTGTTGGATTCCAGTATTATATAGACCATCCAATGGAAGTTGTCTGGCAACAAATGGAACTCACATTGCTTTAGGCTCAGATGATGGCCGTGTAATTGTTCTTGATATTTCTGGTGGGCCTCCTCTTTAATGATACCTGTTTGTCAACATATGATGCTAATTTTATTTCAAGAATCTCTTCACAGGCTTGCTTTGTGAGGTTTGAAATCAAATGCATGATGCTATGTGGTTAGAGATTTAGAAATACCTAAAGCTGGGACTTAAACATCAATGATTTGACCATATATATACTATTATGTTGCTATTGCAACCTAAACTTCATGTAACATGTAATACTCAATCATGAGGTGAATCCCCCCATTTTTATTTTGTTGATAACTCAGAAGATACCACAAGCTGGTGCTCTAATGAAGCCTAAAAAGTAAGATGATTAGAATGCCAGAAGGGCAATATAAAGCCTAGAATTGCCTACTGGTCCTGGCTCTTCTGCTGCTGCCTCACTCCAGGGTTCAAAGGCCTTCAAGAAATTAGTGTCCTAATGGTTAAATCCTGCCTTGTTGAGACCAACCACATATGGCCACATCAGACAATAGAGGCTTGCTGAAGTTAACAGGAAAAGGTGAGCCAAAAATGTTAACCACCAGAAAATCATAGTATTATGTTCTTGCACTCCCAGGAAACCAACAGTGAATAAAAAGGCAATATATATATATTATTTACAAGTACATTTTACTGGTCTAGGAGTACACAGAAGGGTAAGTGATGCAGGACACAAAAAACAAAGCCACTTCTATAACCACTCCACTACACCCACAGCCTCATGCATGAGGAAGGAGATGAGGTGATGATATTGGGGTCATCTGCAAACAATGAATGTACTTCTCCATTTCTTCCACTCCACCCATGACCTCACACAGTTGCCCTCAAAGGGGTATCACTGCATCTCACCTGTCTAATGTAATGGATGCTGGCTGAGGTCATTGAGTGGGGTGCATGGAAAAGGAGATATAGGTCATCAGAGACAAGGGGATGTATGATCTGGGCAGCAAAAGACCATGACCTGAAAGGAGCATGTATTGAAATAGCAAAAAAGCAGACACTGGTAGTGATGGGCATGGGTAACCCCAGGGTCATTTCATGTTGACCTATACCCTTACCCTCATAGAGGGTCAGGGTTGTTCTGGGGTACAGGTAAGGGTTTTTTGGGGGTCAGGGGGTCAGAAACCCTTCGAGAGTGGACAGAAGGGTTAAGATTTACAAAAGGCCAACAAAACATTGTACAATGACAAGTGAACCACAATTTTCGGTCTGTCATGTCGAGATAGTGCCAAACCATCCTCCCATTGACATCTTTGCACTTACAGACAGTTGCAGCACAGTGGAATTCATGAGTGTGATGGCCCTCGGCATTGTAGGTAATATCGGGGATGGACTGAAAGAACACATAGATTGGTGAGGTCCAATCCTCAATCAGATGTACTGGAAAGAAAGGTTACAGTGAGTTGAAGTTTCTGATGATAGTTAACAGGAGACTTACCCAGTTCTTCCTTGTCAGTCTCTTCCACCTCTGAGTCCCCTTCCTCATCCTCTTTGTCTTCCTGGTCACTGGTGTCAACTGCTTCCAAACCAGGGAGCTCTTTGTCATCAGAGTCATCACCACCCATCTCAATATCAAGTTGAACATCATGTTGGATGTATGCCTGCACAGGGAATAGCAGCCGTCACTGCCCTCTTGGATTTCATTCATCTTGCCCAGTATACTGCCCATAATTCTATTACTCTCGGATATCTGAAAGATGCGCTGAATTGATTTCACAAAAATAGAGAATACTTCATCTTAACTGGTGTTCGAGATAACTTCAACATTTCTAAATTCCATTCTCTCCTCCACTACATCGAAGCTATCGAACTTTTCGGAACTACCGACAACTACAACACCAAAATGTTTGAACGGCTCCACATTGACTTTGCCAAACATGGATGGAGAGCCTCCAATCAATGAGATGAATTCCCCCAAATGATACAATGGCTTTCCAGACAAGAAAAGGTCACTAGTTTTGAATTCCACCAACAACAATCCCAAGCAAACATTGATTCTGATCCTGATCAAATGATTGTACTGCAGCAGCCAACAACAACGATGAAACCAACAATTTCAATTGCAAAACACCCCAATTTTCCAATGTGCTCACTTTCCCTCATAGAAGAGCGGCACTGTGCCCCCCATTTTAAACATTACCTCAAAGTATTTCTAAATTCTTTCAACACCAAGAAGGTGGCCAGTTGACACCTCGATGCTGCCATTCTTCCTTTCCAACAGGTCAACGTCTACAACATGTTCCGATTCCATCCTCAGGGCATTCATGACGAGGAGGAGGAAAGCGACATTGTCAGAGCCCTTTCTGTGTCCCAACAGAATCCACATGGTTGATTTGATACTGTCATCACCATCTTTAATGATACAGCAGAGTCTACAGGGGTGGATGGTAAGAGGTCGTACTTCATAGTAACTGGATGATTTACCAAACATGTCACAGGTACAAGAGTTGGGTGTGTTCATGTTATTTTTACACTTCCTGCAGAAGTTGACTCAATTACGGGAAAACGACCTGCTCCACACAAGTGGCCAAAAGAACTACTGGTTTATATTGAATGGTATTCCAAACTGCAGAAGACTACGAACCCTAGGCATGGACTAATGTATCATATTAAGAAGGTCACCACACCAGTTTCATCCACCTCAAGTTCTACAGAACAGATACCTAAAGTACAAGGTGCAATAATTCCTTTATCAAGTATTTGTCAGAGCTGCATGTTATTTCCTGTCTTTCCCACTTCAGTTCCTACTCATTGGACACCAGATAACGTTCTAGACGAGGCATCCTCTTTCTACATTAATAATTGGCTCAGTAAATATAGTTATCAGACTATTTGGTAGTAGTACTATAGTATATATTAATTAAATAATACAAAGATTTTTAAACAGACCCAGAGAATTCGAGGAATTTCAAAGATGTCCAAAGCACTCCAAAGCACTCCAAATAAATGCAACAATTGTCAAAGACACCCAGTCCAAACCCAGGCACATGTAGGCAATTTCCTCTATTTCCAAAGACACCCAAAGACATTTAGAGAAGCCCAGGGCACTTAATATGCTTTGGCAAAGTGGAAAATACCCAAGCTTCTCTGGGACCAAAGGTCATTTTCCTGATGTTCGCTCTCAACTACCATATTGCAATCGATGGGATCACATCCAATCAGGATCTCAATCTTTGCAAGTATGAATTGGAAGACGATGAATGGGTGGTCGCAGAAAGGCTATGTGATATGTTAGAAGCATGTAATCTTTTCTGTAGTGTCCCGATTATTTAGCTGAATTGTTATCTTTGTAGATCTTTAAACATGCAACTCTTTTTTTCTCTCGTAACACCCCAAGCATTAGTACTGTGATACCTGCCATGGACCACATCGACACCCACCTTGCGACTGCAACCCAAAATTCCAACTGTCCATCCTCGATTCGTGCTGCACTTGCAATGGGAAAGCAAACCCTCAACCGATATTACAACAAGACAGATCATTCAGAGGTTTACAGGATCACTATGGGTAATTGCTTTCTATATCTAGGTCTTACTATTCCTCTATTTACAATTTCACAGTCCTTCATCCTCATCACAAACTCCAGTATTTCAAGACCACAGGCTGGGAAGATGACTGGATTGAAACGGCATCAAGGGGTGTGCAAGATATTTTTCAAGTATATGACATTGGTTTATTTGTTTAAGAACAAGCTTTGCCCTCCCCCCTCCTTCTTAATTAGGAAGGTATTACTATTTTAGGACATAATTAAACCCTGAATTTATGTCCAAAAACATTGAAAGAATCACTCATAATATATTCCAAGCATTGGAAAAACAAATTTTCTTGATCCAAACCCAAAATCTTTCATCTAGGGGACTTAAGTTTAAGCAACTAGTGAAATGGAGTAGCATCATAGAATCAAAACTGATCTGAATTGCAGTAAAATTGCACAAAAATGGACACAGGGATGTCTTTTAAAGCTTTATCACAAATTTTGCCCAAATTACATGGATATTCAAGCTGTTCTGAGGTGCATCTTGCCCCTTATAGCTGATAAAAAGAAATTTGGTTAAGGGGATGGCTGGCCCTCCCTCCCCCCCTAGGTCATGTCTCCAACTTTTTTCCCACACCCCCCTTGAACGGCATGCAACATCGTTCGGGAAGAGTTCAATCGAACATATGCGTTCATGGATTTCAACAATAACAATGAAGTCATTTCAATGAAAATGGTTCAAGAACTGTCTGAACCTTTCTATTTTTTGACTCACCATTGCCTGACATTAGAAGACCTCATCGTCATCCAATATATTCAACAATTTGCCCTCGCTATCTGCCCCAATGTCTTCAGAGCTTTGCGACGAGCTTGACTGATACCTCACCACCGATCCTGAGCAAGTTACCAATGTCTGCCAATGGTGGTATGAATGGAGAGTGGCATAACCTCGCCTTCATCGTATGGCACTGGATTACCTTACAATTCCTGGTGCGTACCTTAACGGAGTTCAAGTAGTAATGTACTAATATTTCTGGTCTGGAAACTAGCTACCTCCATCGACATTGAACAGGTCTTCAGTCAAGGCCGGATTGTTCTCTCCCACCTCCACAGCTGACTCTCTGTTCAGACTATATGAGCCTTGATGTGCCTTGGGGCATGGAGCCATCTCAGATTCATCAAGGATAAGGACATCAAAGCTGTTGTTATATTACCTGAGATTCCTGCTAACATGAAGGAGGATGATCTAGCTGTTGGATGTGATACCATCTTCACTTAGCACCTCTGCACATGTAATACCCTCTGTTTAGATTTTTGTACTCAATTCTCATGAAAATGTGTACAGGTTTTAGAACCCACACAAACCTGCAAACCCCCGGAAAACCCACAGACCCATAGAAACCCTTACTCTGACCTGTTGAAACCCATACCCATTCATGCGGGTACAGGTAAGCATGGGTAAGGGTACAGGTAGCCCTGGAAAACCCCAGGGTTACCCATGACAATCACTACATTCATCATCTTATTTCATGTTCATTTGTAAAAGTCTTGGCTTGTAAACAGTATAAATATGCTTGCAAAACTAGGTAGTACTGTAGTTAATTGCCCCTGCTTGCATTTGCAGGCAGTGTGTTCAATTAGACTCTAGCAGTGTGGAGTTTGAAGCGCAGACTAGTGTGTGTTAGAGTTGAGTTGTGAAGCATTGTGCTCGCATTTTGTGATAAAGTCTCATTACATTTCAAGACTTTAGCTTAATAGGCTAGTCTTTCATTCTCATAGGCGCACTAGATGTAGGTGCTGGCCTCACGTCACAGACAGACTCACTAGACATAGGTGTAGTCTTCAATCATCCGCACATGCATGTATTTGTTGTCTCATAATCAAGGTGCTCGCACTTGTGATTCTTGCACATTGTCTGTTGTATCTTTGATACATTTTTGAAGTCCCATATAAACATTTGTGCACATGCTTTGTTTTACAAGCAATAAACATTTATTGCAACTCTATCAAACGGTTACAGACCTTAGATTTGAAGTCCCTGTGAGATCTATTCTGTGCATACCCCAGAAGTCTCCCCCTCACACTATAGAACATGTGTTTTGTGTTTTTGAGATTGGTGTTGATTTGGTGTTGGTGTTGGTGGGTTTTGGGGCTTGTTCCAAACCTGCTTGCATTTGCCCTTTTCACCCCATAGCAAAGATCATGCTCTTCAACATGTACATATGTAGAAGAAAATGAGATATAAATACAAACAACAAAAAAGGGAGAGGCAGGTGGGCAATGAAAAGAATAAAGAAAACAGGTGAAGCACTACTTTCAGGTTATTAATCAATCCTCTAAAAATATTGAAGCCAAAATCTCACCGTGACTGTGTGATTGAAGCCAAAAATCAGATGAAGCTTGAGCCTGGAAAATGACTATCAACAACAAGTACAAAGATTTTAGGGCTCAGAAAAAGAGGAGATTACTTACAGCTGTAGTAGTGATTAAAAACAAAAGAAAAAGATTGGTAAAGCCAGAATAATCACTGCAAAAGCTGTAAGAACCAATGAGCCTGATGGAGAGGATTGGAAGAGCATAGAACGCATACCTGTGCTGATGATGCAGATAACTGAGACAGCACAAGGTTCTCACACTGCTGGCAACAGGTTATTTAAGTAGACCAAAAATGATTAGGAAAATAAATTAAACATGTTTATGTTTTTCGTCCACTTTTCTGTCACCTAAAATTTATTTTCAACCCAAAAATTTCTGGTACAGAAATTCTTTTGTCAAACACTTCATTTTCTGTGTGTTTATATGCCTATTAAATGCAATATTTGTGCTAAATTTTGGCAATCAAAAATTGTGACAGAAAGGTAGAGTTTATTGTTTTATTGTTTTCATTGTCAATTATAGTATTTACAACAAGCTTTGGTCCATTAAAATAGATTAAAAATGTTTTGCACCCTGTTTTCAATTCAGTTTGGGTGCAAAACATTTTTCTTTGTGTTTAGCTGACAACAAAAATTTGTGCTAAATTTATCATTTACGAGACAACAAAAGAAAATGTGAATGTGAAATTTAACAAATGATTTTCCAAAGGGGCACTGGCCCGAGAATCCTGGACTGGGGGGTGGTAGGTAGGTTTGGCCACCAGGCCTCAAAAAAAAAATGGACCCCCCAAAAAATCATGATCAAACAGGCATTTTTACCATTTCCAGAGCAAATATAAAATTTATATGTGTAATATAAGCCTCAGTGACATTAAAAATGGGACAATACAGTCATATTTTCAATGATTCCAGTCCTTGACTCATCAATTGGCCAAGTTGTGGCTGTGCAATACCTATTGTATAATTGTTTTCAGAGAACAAGAATGGTTACTAAATTATACTAGCACCCCCTTAAATGTTTGTATTTGCATGTAGCACCCAAAAATTGGGCCTATGAGATACATTGATCAGCTTTGGGGTGGAAGTACCAAGAGTGATGTCATATTACCATATATATCAATGTGCCTGATTACATAGGTAGGTAGGTCACCCAAAACCCAGCAAGAAAAAAAAATTGGACCCTAGGTATCTTATTTTGATTGGTGTGCCCCCTGGCGATTTTCTCTCTACAAAAACATGACATAAACTTTAGGTTCTGTGGGGCTAAGAACTTTACAATAAAGGTAGGATCTATATTACATTTTGTCAGAATTAAAATATATTATTTTTAATGGATTCAAGATC
>Ga0307517_10007989_pt1 | contig 15263 bp, 6 predicted proteins | sample 23_EM_MG_FD_194515 | JGI IMG/M metagenome (GOLD analysis project Ga0307517, IMG submission 194515) | Populus trichocarpa ectomycorrhiza microbial communities from riparian zone in the Pacific Northwest, United States - 23_EM | ecosystem: Host-associated > Plants > Roots > Unclassified | place...
GTTCGCGCCTCATAATCTCGGATCTGGGAGAAATTAATTGGATTATTGGGTGGGCTATCACACGAGACCGTGAAGCACGTACCCTGTCCATCTCACAGACATCCTATATCACAGCTAGCCTCCAACGCTACGGATTTGAAGATATCCGCACCCTCTCCACTCCGATGGATCCCAATATCAAGCTATCGGCTTCCCAATCTCCACAGACGCCCGAAGAATTTGCCGCGATGAAGAATAAGCCTTATCGAGAGGCTGTGGGCACGTTGATGTACGCGTCGCTTGGGACGCGCCCAGATATCGCGTACGCAGTTGGAATCCTGTCTAAATTCAACGAAAAACCAGGTTTAGTTCATTGGAACGCGTTGAAACGCGTCTATGCGTACCTGGCTGGGACTCGGGACCTCAAGCTCACGTTTGGAGCACACCAGGCTGATTTGACGGGCTATGCAGACGCGGATGGGTCAATGCATGAAGACAGAAAGGCTATTTCTGGCTATGCTTACCTCATTGACGGCGCTGCCGTATCTTGGAGCTCCAAACGACAGGAAATAATCGCGTTGTCGACGACCGAGGCAGAATACGTGGCTGCAACACACGCGACGAAGGAAGCGTTGTGGTTGAGATCGTTGATCAACGAAATCTTCGAGAAGTTCTCACGCCCTATTACCCTTTTCGGCGATAATCAGTCAGCAATCGCGCTAACGAAGGATCATCAGTATCACGCACGCACGAAACACATCGACATACGATTCCATTTTATCCGTTGGATTGTCGAAGAAGGAAAAATCAAATTAGTCTATTGCCCAACCGACGAAATGGTCGCGGACACGCTTACCAAAGCTCTCCCGAGCGCCAAAGTCAAACATTTCGCACGCGCACTCGGACTTTCCAAGGATTGAGGGGGAGTGTTGGAATGGTAATTACAATCAATGACGTCCTCGTACGGACTGTATGTTTTTCTTTTATTTGTTTGTTTCCAAGGCCGTATTGCCTCGTGTTCTCCGTCGAGAACTCGCCATTGTTTTCCTTCGCCACCTCAGTCTTTCACCACAACGGGTGATCACTGAGGTGAGCTCATTTTACCTACATTCTATACATTACTGTATACTTATATTACCTCGTAGCCTAGCTGTTTGTTACAGGTAATACACAACAGTCTTTCACCACAACGGGTGATCACTGAGCCTAGCTGTTTGTTACAGCGTCACCCCATCTCACAGTTAATGATGCCTTTATTATGTAATCGTACTGTCATTGTAAAGGATATAAAATTCTGAATCCAATGATGCCGGTTTCATGTGAATCCGAGCAGAACTGATGGAGGAATGAATATTTTACCTGTTTTTTGTAATATCAAAACAGGGGAAATGTTCATATCTCCATGGATACTGCTCCAAAAAATATGATTCTGGTACTGTTAGATTCGGAATTTTAATCTCATTAACCCTGTGTATTGATTATGCAAGGACAACCCACCTGTGCAAGGTAAAACATAGTATTTCCAAAATTACAACATATAAACAGGTGCCTGATTATCTAATCAGTACATAGAATGAAGGTAGAGAAAAATGCGGTCGTGTTGGCACCAGAATCATGTGAATCCGAGCAAAACTGATTAAGTTATGATTTTTTTGTGAAAACATATTCTGCTGGTGGTGATGGTGATGATACCAAGTCATTCCACGAAGTCATACACTAGAACACCTTGTTTTAAAAAAAATCATAACTTAATCAGTGTTGCTCAGATTCACATGATTCTTGTGCCACTGCTATCACATTTTTCTCTACTTTCACCCTATGTACTTACAAAAAAATCAAAAGGCTTGGCATTGTGCCTGGCACATGATTTGATGATAAGCGGCTTTTTATAGCTTCAAATGCATCTTTTCATGACATATTATATACCGTTGGATTCGTCTGAATGAGGAGAATCCAACCGTCCTATTTTCATTACGTAATTCGCGTGGGAAGACAATCTCCGCAGGCAATTACTGTATTTGTGATTTTACACTATGATCGGAATGCCGTAGTTATGTAATCGCAGTGTCCTTTTAAACGATATGAAATTCTGAATCTAACGGTACTGGTTTCATGTTAATCCGAGCAGAACTGATGGAGGAATGAATATTTTACCTATTTTCTTGAATATAAACAAAGGTAAAATATTCATATCTCTATGGATTCCTTTCAGAAAAATATGATCTTGGTACTGTTGGATTCAAAATTTTAATTTTATTAACCCTGTGTATTGATTATGTAATTTGACTCTCTGTGTGCAAGGTAGAACACAGTATTTCAGAAATTACAGTATATAAACACAGCCATGATTATCTAATCAGTAGATAGGATGAAAGTAGAAAACATTCTGAGAATATTGGTACTAAAATCATCTTAATCCAAGCACAACTCACCAAGTTATGATTTTGTTAAGAATAGTTGTTCTGGTGTATGACTTGCAGTCACATGATTAGTGTATGACTGGTACAACAAGTACATTGCACAGGGGGGACATCCTTACATAATACATATATTCAGTTAAGTTAAATAAAATTCTGAATCTAACAGTACCAAGATCATATTTTTCTGAGCAAAACCTATGGAGATATGAATATTTTACCCTTGTTTATATATCAAAAAACAGCTAAAATATTCATTCTTCCATCAGTTCTGCTTGGATTGACATAAAACCGATACTGTTACATTCAGAATTTTATATCCTTTAAAATGACACTGCAATTACATAAGCATGGCATCATTAACATATTTAAACATGTACAAAACAAAAAAGGACTCATATTTGCCATGCGCAGCAATGGCCCACTAACACCAAGTATATTTGTTTAACTTGTGATTATCAGTTCTTGCTGAGTTAAACACTATTGTGACTGATCAGTGTTTAGACACTGATAGTAACTTCATTGCGCAACTTTAATAGGTTATGGGCTCTGAGCATAGGAAGTCACTGCCATACTTGTAGAGGTGTCAGATTAGGGTAATCTGAGCACGTGAACACATGGACCAGCTTGGTCAGCTGAGTTTGGTTGGACCCTTACCTAGGCAGTCACAAGGTTGACATAAGGCCTGCATGGGGAGTCAGATATGGATATCTGAGCACAAGGTTGCTCTCCTTTAATGGTTTGGGGTATTATGGAGAAACTAGTTCTCTATGATATGGCTATAGCTCAGTTGGTTAGAGCATTTGGTATATGTCCAGAAGGTCCTGGGTTCAATTCCCGGTCTGGTCACTTTTACAAGTTTAATACATTAATGTGATCAAAGGTTCCCCTAAAAGCCCTGATTTATAGCTTTCAGACAAACCCAAGAACACTAAAAATGGTGCAGAATTAATAAATGTACAATGGAATTAGTGCTACATCTCCTACTAACATTGATCAAAAACCCGGAATTGAATTGCGAGAAATACTGGCCATATTAACATGATCAAAAGTGCCCCTGAGAGCCCTTATTTATAGCTTTCAGACAATCCCAAGAACACTAAACATGGATCAGAATTGATAAATATGCAAAGTGATTAGTGCTACATCTCCTGCTGCATTATTGATCAAAGCCCGCATCTGAATTGCGAGATAAGTGCTGGCCACACTAACATGATCAAGGATGTTCCATAGAGCCCTAATTTATAGCTTTTAAAGGAACCAAGAAACATTAGAAATGGTGAAGAATTGATAAATATACAAATTGATTAGTGCTGCATCTCCTCCTGTATTATTGATCAAAAACCCACAATTGAATTGTGAGATGAATACTGACCACATTAACATGGTTCCCCTAGGAGCCGTGATTTATAGCTTTTGGATGAACCCAAGAACACTACATATGAATCAGAATTGATAAATATATAAAGTGATACATCCCTGCTGTATCATTGATCAAAAACCCAAAATTGAATTGCAAGATGAAGACTGGCCACATTAACATGATCAAAGGTGGCCCTAAGAACCCTGATTTATAGCTTTCAAACAAACCCATGAACACTAGAAATGGTGCAGAATTGATAAATAAACAAAGTAATCATTGCTACATCCCTTGCTGCATTATTGATCAAAAACCTGAAATTGAATTGCAAGATGAAGACTGGCCACATTAACATGATCAAAGGTGGCCCTAAGAGCCCTGATTTATAGCTTTCAGACAAGCCCATGAACACTAGAAATGGTGCAGAATTGATAAATATACAAAGTAATCATTGCTACATCCCCTGCTGCATGATTGATCAAAAACCCGAAATTGAATTGCAAAATGAATACTGGCCATATTAACATGATCAAAGGTGGCCCTAAGAGCCCTAATGTATAGCTTCCAAATGAAACCAAGAACGCAAAAAATGGTGCAGAATTGATAAATATACATAGTGATTAGTGCTATATTCTGCCAATGCAGTATTTCGCTGCGGAGGTCGCTTTCCCACACGAATTATGTAATAAAAATAATACTGTTGGATTCTCCTCATCTTTATGAATCTACCGGTATATAATAAATTATAAAATAATAAAGTTGACAAAATAAATTCTGACATTTTCGAAGATTCTGTGCAAACGTGGACTCCAAGTCTTTTGATTTTTACAAATTCGGTATCTACTCACCTTTCTGAAAATTTTGAGGTATCATACATTATGTTAGGCATACTACAAGTTGAGAAACCTTTCAATCTCTTTATATTTTACTGTTTCTTATGAGTGAGTAACATGTAAAACCGGAGCTGATAAGCCAGCCAATCTTGGCTATTGGCCCTGATTTTCAGCTGTATCAGGCAGGCACTTATTTGCTGTTGGGTGCAATTGGCAGGGGTTTCAGGCAGGGACAAAACATATTCAGGGTCTAGTATAATAATAATAACTTGTCCAGCCCTTTCCCTTGCCATTGGGGAGCAGGACAGGATGGATGGCAATGGGGGATATTGGATGACACATTCTAATTATAGAACATGTCATCAAGCATGGCTCTTTGGGCGCTTCCTCGCTGTTGGGTGCATTTGGCGGAGGTTTCGAGTGGGGTAAAATATATTTGGAATCTATTACACTAGTAATGGCTTACTCTACCATTTTATTAGCTATTGGGGGGTGGGACAGGATGGATGGCGGCGGGTAGCTTTGGATGATGTGTTTTAATTATAAAACAAGTCATCAGATATGCCTCTTGGGGCGCTTACTTGCTGTTGGGTGCAATTGGCAGAAGTTTGGGGTGGGGAAAACATATATACAGGGTGTACTATATTAATACAAGCTTACAAGAATGATGAAAATGAGCAACAATTGGTAAATCTACAAAATAATTAGTTCTACCTCTCCTGTATGATTGCCCAAAAACCCGAAAATGAATTGCAAGCTGAATACTGGCCACATTTATAAGATCAGAGGTTCATCCAAAAGCTATAATTTATAGCTTTCAAACAAGTCTAGGAATGATGAAAATGAGCAAGAATTGGTAAATCTACAAAATGATTAGTTCTACCTCCCTGTATGATTGACCAAAAACCCGAAATTGCACTGCAAGCTGAATACTGGCCACATTTACAAGATCAGTGGTTCATTTGGAAGCTATAATCTACATAATAATTAGTTCTTGAATTGCTCAACCAATATGACCACATTTACGAGGTCTAAATTTGTTCTAAAAGCTGAGATTCATAGCTTTCCAACGCATCCAAGAATTTTAAGAACAGCCTAGTGGAAGGGAACAAACAAAATAATTAGCTGTACCTTTCCTCCTGTATCATTGATCCAAAATTTGGAATTGAATTTCTCAACCAATACTGGCCACATTTAAAAGGTCTAAATTTGTTCTGAAAGCTGAGATTTATAGCTTTCTAACGCACCCAAGAACTTTAAGAACAGCCCAGTGGAAGTGCACAAACACAATGATTAGCTGTACCTTTCCTTCTGTATCATTGCTCAAAAACTCGGAATTGAATTGCTCAACCAATACTAGCCACATTCACAAGGTCTAAATTTGTCCTGAAAGCTGGGATTTATAGCTTTCTGATGAATGTAAAAATGCTCAGAATGGCCCAAAACAAGTGAAGAAATGAAGTGATTCGTTGTACCCCTCCTTCTGTATCATGATCAAAAACTCGGAATTCAATTGCTCAACCAATACTGGCCACATTTACAAGATTTAAATTTGTCCTAAAAGCTGAGATTTATAGCTTGCTAAAGCACCCAAGAACTTTAAGAACAGCCTAGTGGAAGTGAACAAACAAAATAATTAGCTGTACCTCTCCTCATGTATCATTGATCAAAAACTCGGAATTAAATTGCTCAACCAATACTGGCCACATTTACAAGGTCTAAATTTGTCCTAAAGGCTGAGATTTATAGCTTTTTAATGAATGTAAAAATGCTCAGAATGGCCCAGAACAAGTGAAGAAATGAAGTGATTAGTTGTACCTCTCCTCCTGTATCATTGATCAAAAGCTCGAAATTGAATTGCTCAACCAATACTAGCCACATTTACAAGGTCTAAATTTGTCCTGAAGGCTGAGATTCATAGCTTTTTAACACATTCAAGAACTTCAAGAATAGCCCAGTGGAAGTGAACAATATTAGCTAAAAGAATAGCATAAAACTGGTATAGACTGAACACTCATCTAAAGACCAGTTAAAACCATGGTTTTCAGTCTTTTTGCAGTCTGGTCTGGTCTCTTTGACTCCTGGGACAAAGGTAGATCAGTTAGGGTCATGATTCAGGCCCTGTGGCATCAAAAAACTGGATATAACCAGTCCTAATCAGTAACTTTATTATTGTTTTTCTCGGTTTCAAAATGAGCTTTCATTTGCCACAAAGTTCCAGTGTAACCCAAATTTCAATGAACTCTATATAGAAATATAAACTCAAAGTAGAGTTTGTGGTAGAAGACTATTACATCTCAATATTTTGAAAATTAATACCAAAAGTAATAATTTTAAAATTGATTCCAATATTAAAATTAGACTCGTAACTGCCATGCGTATGCAATGGCCCACTACCACAAGTCTTTGAATTAAATCTAAAATTAACAAAGACTTAACCCAAGACTTTAAATACAAAGGAGTCCAATATTCATTGAGCCACTTATTATCCACTGATCAGACATGTGAAACTCACCAACACTGCCTTCCTTGGGTTTGTGTCTATATACATCCAATAAATTTTAAAATAAAATCAAATACCAGCTCTGCTCTATGGTGTATCTCCTCACTGTTTCCACCGAACTGTGTCATCGTGGTGTCACATTGTTTCCCCTTCTCCTATTCGCTATTTTTCCCTTTCTTTGCATCGTTTTCCTAGTTATTTCCAGTTTCCCCCACATTCTCTCCAAGCTATAGCCTATATGGAACACTTGGTTTACTCTTTAGGGCACTCAAAACATTATCAACATTAATATTCCTCATTTTCTACCTTTATGTACATCATATTCGTAAAATTTGGTGCACAAGTCAGGCCAGTGAGGCCCATATTAACTGGTGGCTGTTTAGAATAGTGGCACAATGTATAAATTTAGACTCATAACTGCATGCAAATGCAATGGCCTACTACCACAAGTGTTTCTCTAATTTCACTTTATGTACTTATAAAAAAATAAAAGGGCTTAGTATTGTACCTGGCACATGATTTGATATAAAGAGAGATGTTATAACTTAAAACTGTTGCTATCATGACATATCATATACATTTAGCTTTGTAAAAATGAGGAAAATCCAATGGTACCATTTTAATTATGTAAATAAGAAAGCGATCTCCACAGTAAAATACTGCATTTTTGATTTAGCACTATGTTACTAATGCTTTGCTTATGTAATTGCAGTTTCCAGTCAAGTAATATCCAATTCTGGATCTAACAGTACCAGCTTCATGTAAATCAGAGCAGAACTGATATAGGAATAAATATTTTACCTGTTTTGTTAAATATAAACATAGATAAAATATTCATATCTCTGTGGATTTTGCTCACAAAAATATGATCTTGGTACTGTTAGATTCAGAATTTTATTCTCATTAATACTGTGCATGTATTATGTAAGTATATGTCTCCTGTGAAAGATAGAGCATAGTATTTCCTAATGAGGATCATGTGTGGCATTGTGTAGACACATTGAATATGATTCTCAGAATGCGATAAATTTGGGGCATTGAATGTGTGGTGGGTGTCCTTAATGTGACACAGTGATTTTAGTTCTGCATTCTATCTCTCAATATGTTTTTTCATTAAATTAATATAGTATAATTACCAAAATTTAATCAAGCATTTAGACTCGTAACTGCCATGCATATGCAATGGCCCATTAACAAAAGTTATTTGATCAGACCTAAGTCCATAGTGCTGTTACTATACTTGGTGTTAGTGGGCCATTGCTGTATATGGCAAATATGAGTCCTTTTTGGATTTGTATATATCATAATAACATATTAATTGGTTCAAAATTGACAGAAATATGGTTGAATATGTAAAATACTATTGAAAATAGTGAATGTATGAGAATTATTTTGTAAAAACACCAATTCTTAATGTAAATTAATGTTCCTGAGCTTATTTCAAAGCTAGGAAGAATTTTAACAAAGTTATTATTTTATAATTGTAAAATATTAGTCTAAAGACTGGTATAAACCAGTTCAAACTAGTGCAGACCAAAAACTGGTTTAAAAACCAGTTAAAACTGTGGTTTGTGGTCTTCTTATGGTCTGGTCCAGTCTTTTTGACTTTTGGGACAAAGGTGGACCAGTTATGATTACAGTTAAGACCATGAGGCATCAGAAAACTGGACCAGACCAGACCAGACATTTAAACAGTATCTTTAAATATAATAATTCAAATATTTATTTATTTTTTCTTCAGAATAATAGCTTGTGAAATTTATGCATATATAGCAAGTACAAGTATTTTTCTATTGCAAGTTTTCAATTCTACTAAAACTATTCTAGAACAGAAATGATTTTTGTCATGATATATAACACCTCTAAGGAAAAGTACTTTATATTCATCTTCAATTTTAATTTTGATCTTATGAGATGATTTAATATTTGTACAAGGATATTCCAATATTTCTGGTGCTTTTTTATAATCAATTTGATGAGTGAGTTTATAAGAACATTCATTGCATCTTTGTCTGCAAGATACTTCTAGATTATCCAACCATTTCTGAGTTTACATAATTCACACAGAAATTTAATAAAAATGGAATTCTGAAACTAACAGTATCAAGATCATATTTTTCTGAGCAAAATCCATGGAGATATGAATATTTTACCCTTGTTTATATTTTCAAAACAGGTAAAATATTCATTCCTGCATCAGTTCTGCTTGGATTGACATGAAACCAGCACCATTAAATTGAGAATTTCATATCCTTTAGGGACACACTGTGATTACGTAATTACAGCATCATGATCATAGTGTAAAATTAAGAATATGGTATTTGTCTGCGGAGATTGTCTTCTCACATGAATTATATAATGAAAATGGGACAATTGGATTCTCCTCATTCAGACAAATCCAACGGTATATAATTTGTCAACATTTGAAGTCATAAAATCCCTCTTTTCATCAAATCATGTGCTAGGCACAATACCAAGTCTTTTTCTTTTTTTGTAAGTACATAGGATAAAAGTAGAGAAACACAGAAGAGTGTTAGCACAAAAATCATGTGAATCTGAGCAAAACTTATTAAGTTATGATTTTTTTTAAAAAAAAAGTGTTTTGGTGTATAAGTTTAGAAGCTCAGCAATCTATATATGAGCATTGTAAAAGAGGTATATGAGACATTAAATGTTTATAATATACTACAGGGTTCTGGTGTAGTGGTAAAAATGTGTTAGTAGTCAGATACTTGGCATTTTAGTAGTTTTGTTAATTTAGTTTTTGATTGTCAAGTGCAAATGAATCTAAAAATGCCAAGTCTTTGATCATGATCAACTTCAGTCTTTGATCATAAATGATGATGCATAGGTCATTGTTTCAGATCTCATAGTGTTTGAGAAATGATGCAGAAGGAGATGTACAACTAATAATTTAATTTCTCCACTAATTCTGGGTCATTATTTGTGTTTTTAGGTTTCTTAGAAAGCAATAAATCATATCTTTCAGTAAGATATTTTAGCTTATAAATGTGCCCAGTATTCATTGTGCAATTCAATTGTGAGGTTTTGAGAAATGATGCAGGAGGAGAGATATAGCTAATCATTTATTTTCTTCACTTCCTCTGGGCTGTTCTTGAAGTTCTTAGATGCATTATAAAACTATAGTTGATAGCTTTTAGGAGGAATCGAGATCTTGTGAATGTGGCCAGTATTGGTTGAGCAATTTAATTGCGGGTTTTTCAGAAATAATGCAGGAGGAGAAGTACAACTAATCACTTCATATCTTCACTTGTTCTGGGCCATTCTATAAATTACAGGGTTTAGGACAAACTTAGACCTTGTAAATGTGTCCAGTATTGGTTGAGCAATTCTTCACTTGTTCTGGGCCATTTTGGGTGTTTTTACATGCATTAGAAAGCTATAACTTAGGGGATTTAGGATGAATTTAGACTGTGTAAATGTGGCCAGGTTTGGTTGAGCAATTCAATTGCGAGTTTTTGAGAATAGGAGGAGAGGTACAGCTAAGCATATACTTTCTTCACTCCTTCTGGACTGTTTGTTGAGTTCTTGGATTCATTAAAAAGCTATAACTTAGGGGATCCTGGAAAAATTTAGACTGTGTAAAATTTAGACTGTGTAAATATGGCCAGTATTGGTTGAGTAATTCAATTGCGGGCTTTTGAGAAATGATACAGGAGGAGAGGTACAACTATGTGGCCAGTATTGGCTAAGCAATTCAATTTTTGAGTTTTTGAGAATAATACAAGAGAATAGGTATAGCTAAGCATTTACTTTCTTCACTTCTTTTGGGCTGTTTGTGGAGTTCTTGGATGCTTTAGAAACTTATAACTTAGGGGATTCAGGACAAATATCAGACTGTGTAAATGTGGCCAATGTTGGTTGAGCAATTCAATTGTGGGTTTTTGAGAAATGATACAGGAGGAGAAGTAGAACTAATCATTTCATTTCTTCACTTATTCTAGGCTATTCTGGGCATTTTTACATTCATTAGAAAGCTATTAATTATGGCTTTTACAATGAATTTGGATGCTGTAAATCCAGCCAGTATTTATTAAATGAGTTAATTTCGAGTTTTTGATCAATAATATATCAGAAGAGATACAACTAATCACTTCATTTCTTCATTTCTTCTGCATCATTTTGCATATTTTTAGGTTCATTAAAAAAATAGTTTTGCTTGGATTGACATGATTTTGGTACCATTATTTTCAGATTTTTTTATACTTTCACTCTATGTACTGATTACATAATCAAGGCCCTGTTTATATGGTGTAATTTCAGAAATACTATGATCTACATTGCATAGGGGGGATATATTTACATAATACATAAAATTAGTTCATTAAAATAAAATTCTGAATCTAAGAGTACCAAGATAATATTTTTCTGACAAGAATCCATAGAAATATGAATATTTTACCCTTGTTTATATTTAAAAAAACAGGTAAAATATTCATTCCTCCAGTGGTTTTGCTCAGATTTACATGAAACTAGAACCATTAGATTCAGAATTTTATATTCTTTAGGCACATACTGCGATTATGTAACTCTGAGATCTCAATCATAGTGTAAAATCAAAAATATGGTATTTGCCTGCGGAGATTGTTTTCCCACACAAATTATGTAATAAAAATGGGACGGTTGGATTTTCCTCATTCAGACAAATCCAGTGATATATAATTTGTCATGAAAAAACACATTTGAAGTTATAAAATGTGTCTTTTCATCAAATCATGTGCCAGGCACAATGCCAAGGCTTTTTAATTTTATGTAAGTACATAGGATGAAAGTAGAGAAACCACAGAGAGCGTTAACACAAAAATCATGTGAATCTGAGCAAAACTCATTAAGTTATGATTTTTTTAAGAAATGGTGTTCTGGTGCATGACTTGGTGCGATGACTTGTGTCATCACCATCACCACCACCAGAACATGTTTTCTCAAAAAAGTCATAACTTAATGAGTTTTGCTTGGATTCACATGATTCTGGTGCCAATGTTAATTCTATGTATAGATTATATAATCATGTATTAGAGTTGGAGAATGAAGAAAGGAGAGGAAAGGACACCTAAAAGACACCTAAGGAGAGGCATGAACACCTAATGACCACAGCAGAAGTATGAAGTACAATGGTAAGTTAAATTGTTGTCGAACTACCAAAATTGTACAGATGAACACGTGAGCTACAAGAACACATGACCAAATCTAACATCATGCCCCTTTTCACATGTTTTACTGTAGAAAATACTGTGCCTTGCCTTACACAGGAGGTTATCCTTACACAGGAGGTTATCCTTACACAGGAGGTTATCCTTACACAGGAGGTTATCCTTTCATAATTCATACCGAGTGTTAATAAGATTAAAATTCTGAATCCAACAGTACCAGAATCATATTTTTCTGAGCAAACCCCATGAAGATATGAATATGTGATCTTTTTTTATATTATATAAAAACAGGTAAAATATTTATTCCCCCATCAGTTCTGCTCAGATTCACATGAAACTGGTACCATTTTACGAATCTAATGGTATATAATATGTCATAAAATAAAATGTTTGAAATTCTGACATCCATTCTTTTACCAAATCATGTGCCAGGCACAATCCCAAGCCTTTCGCTTTTTTACATATTTGGATTCTACTCATTTTTCTGAATTTTCTGATATATCACACATGATGGTAGGCTATTTATGACCTGAGTAACTGGTATAATCTTCTATTTGAAAAGCTTTTCCCGTGGTCATGGTGATAAATCAATCAATCAATCAATGAAAATTTTGACTAAGTCCTGGGTTGAATTAGAATCAATTTTTAAATTATTTATTTTAATTTTAATTTTTAAAATGTAATGGCCTTCTACCACAAACTCTACTTCAAGTTCATCTATTTTTGAGATATAAAGACTGCAAAAAGAGCGGTCTAAGTGGACTGTTCTTGACCAATGAGGACCATTTTTTTTTGTAGCCCTTTAAATACTCTTTAAAACACACCCAAGAAAATATCAATTGGTTTAAAATGTAAAATCCTGTTGAAAATGGCATATGTACCAGACTTATTTTATTGAAGCACCAATTTTTAATATATATTAATGTTCTTGGGCTCATTTTAAAGCTAAGAAGAATGCTAACAAAGTTACCGATTCATAATTGTAAAATAATAGCTGAAAGACTGGTATAAAAATGGTTAGAAATGGTGCAGACCAAAAATCAGTTAGATCCAATTTTTTGATGCCCCAGGGCCTTTAACCATAACTGTAACCAGTCTAACTTGATCCCATAAGTCAAAAAGACTAGACTGGACCACAAAAAAAAAAAAAATGTGGTTTTAACTACTCTTTAGACTGGTTTTTGGTCTGCACTAGTTTATACCAGTCCTTCAGCTAATATTTTACAGTTATGAATTCATAATTTTGTTAAAATTTTTCTCAGCTTTAAAATGAGCCCAAGAACATTAATTTACATTAAAAATTGGTGCTTTTATAAAATAAGTCTGGTACATATACTATTCTCAACGGTATTTTACATTTTCAACCATATCTCTGTCAATTAATATGTTCTTGGGTGTATTTTAAAAGGTATTTAAAGGGCTACAAAAAAACTGACTTAACTGGTTTAGCCCAGTCTTTTTGTAGTCACCACAAGTAATATATTGACTATTGAGGATGATCCAATTATCTATCTTGAGATTTCAAAGAATCAATAGTGAATATATTAAAGTACAAAAGTAACCAGACCAGGGATTGAACCCAGTACTGTCTAAACATATACCAAATGCTCTAATCACTGAGCTATTCAGTCTCAAAGTCCAATCATTCAAATATTTACACCAGGATCATCATGGTGGAGTTACATAATCACAGTTTCTTTTTAAAAAATATGAAATTCTAAATCTGACAGTACTGGTTTCATAGGAATCCGAGCAAAATTCATGAAGAAATGAATATTTTAACTTTTTTTTTATTTATTTTTAACATAAACATAGGTAAAATATTTATATCTCCATGAATGTTGCCCAGAAAAATAATCTTGGTACTATCAGATTTCACATATTCATATCTCCATGGGTTTTGCTCAGAAAAATATGATTCTGGTACTGTTGGATTCAGAATTTGAATCTTATTAACACTCTATATGGATTATATAAGGATATCCTTATGTGTAAGGCAAGGCACAGTATTTCCTAAAGTAGAAAGGGGCATGATTATATAATCTAGACATAGAATGAAAGTAAAAAAGAATGCTGTTGTGTTGGCACCAGAATGATGTGAATCCAAGCAAAACTGATTAAGTTATGATTTTTTTGAGAAAACATGTTCTGGTGGTGGTGATGGTGATAATACCAAGTCACTCCACCAAGTCGAGCACCAGAACACCCTTTTGTAAAAAAAATCATAACTTAATAAGTTTTGCTCGAATTCACATGATTTTTGTGCTAATGCAGAGAATCCAACCGTCCTATTTTCATTACATAATTCACATGGGAAGACAATCTCTGCAGGCAAATACCATATTTATCATTTTACACTATGATCATGATGCCGGAGTTACATAATCACAGTGTGTGCCTAAAAAATATGAAATTCTGGATCTAACAGTACTGGTTTCATGTAAATCAGAGCAGAACCAATGGAGGAATGAATATTTTACCTGTTTTTTTAAATATAAACAAGGGTAAAATATTCATATCTCTGTAGATTTTTCTCAGAAAAATATTATCTTGGTACTGTTACATTTAGAATTTTATTTTGATTAACTAACTGTATGTATTATATAAAGATATCCCCCTTGTGCAATGTAGATTATAGTATTTCTGAAATTACAACATAAAAACAGGGCCTTGATTATATAATCAGTACATAAAGTGAAAGTATAAAGAAATCTGAAAATGTTGGTATCAAAATCATATCAATCCAAGCAAAGCTCATCATGTTATGATTATTATGAGGATATATGTTCTGGTGCATGACTTCACTTCAGTGGACCCTCTCTGACCCCCTCTTAGGTTGTAACATTCCAGGGTATTTTCTAACCTAAAAGGCCTGGCCAGAAATAAGTTAGTAAATAAAATAAACATGTATATTTATTTTCTTTTCTGTAAAATATATTTCCTGTTTAGAAATATGTTTGATATATTTGACAATATTTTCTAGGAAGTCCAGTAAAGATT
>Ga0307517_10007990_pt1 | contig 15263 bp, 14 predicted proteins | sample 23_EM_MG_FD_194515 | JGI IMG/M metagenome (GOLD analysis project Ga0307517, IMG submission 194515) | Populus trichocarpa ectomycorrhiza microbial communities from riparian zone in the Pacific Northwest, United States - 23_EM | ecosystem: Host-associated > Plants > Roots > Unclassified | place...
AAGTAGCACTAGGCACAGGGACTGACTTCTTTGGACAATTTTCAACTGGGATTTCTTATTTCTTTAATTTAATCTATTTCTGGATGCGGATTTCTTGTTTATTCTGAAAGGCCTGGATTGTTACAGTCAACAGGCAATCAAAAACACAAAGCATCATTTAGCCATTAAACTACAAGTCGACTCCTAGCACAACTGAGCTTTATGTTCATTAAAATAAAATTGGAATTGCCAGGTGCCGCCCTCCACACTCCAGTCCCCATATGAGCTTGACAATCATATAGATTAAGCAAGTGATCATCTGTAAGCATCTCTATGGATCTCAACACGAAATCTTGACGGGCTAGTGTCCAAATTACTAGCAGGGAGAATGAAAGTACATCTGTTCCAATCTTTTCAGTAGTTACTTGCAAGATGCTTTACAACTTCTGAATACCGTAGCTACTAATTAATCACCCCTCCTATCTACTATACAGAACGAAGTCCTCACCATTTCATGTATTTTCAAAGAAATACAAGAACCTCCCTCCTTCCTTGTCAAAATGGAGTCTCACAATCCCCATTCAAATACAATTTCTATCTCAGTGAAGCTCACAGTGCATTTTATATCTGCTTTTGCTTGATGGCAGGACAAAGAAGCTTCCCACTTGAGGGTGGTTCTGCAGGGTGAGGAGAAAGGCACCACGAGGATGCGACGGAGTAATTGTTTTGAGAATTACCCTTTGTATCGTCTGTTGTTGTGTAGTTGCCCATAACCATCAAGGTTATCTCTGGTCCCCGACTTTTCAAGACGTGCTTTACGAACGGCCTGCTGGATTTGTCTATCGTGCTCTTTGAGTATTTCTTCCATGTTCCCCCCAGGAGGCATCAACGGTCCAGAATAATGGATTCTGGTTTTCCTGGGAACATACCCCCCCTGAAACCAGAGTTTCCATTTTTGTTAAACGATCAAGAACAACACAATAACACCACAAATCAACGTAATGAAAAGAAGGATAAAAAACTATGTATGAAGAAATAGAAGGAGCTAAGATTGAGATAAAACTGTGAAAACATCTTAGCACTTGGATGAATTTATAGTTTTGATTTTAACATTCAACTGTTTGATAGAATTTTTTTTGAAAAATAGATGAAGGATGATGATTCTTTACCATTGAAGAATCTCTGCTCGGAGGAGCCTTTTCATTCTTCTTAAGAGAGGAGCTAGACATCTCCCCTGATTGAGACTCGTGAGATTTCTGTGCCCTCAATTCTGGATTATTTCTTGAAGAACCTGCACTTTTATTTAACGACAATCCTGCTACTGCGGAAGGGTGAATCATTGAAGTAGAGTGCTCGAAACCATTCTGCTTGGATACTCTAGGAGGCTCAATTCGGAAGCCAGTCCCCGCATCCTCCTGGATATAATATTTATAGCTGGAACTTGCAGTTTTTGGCTGTGCCTGAGCAGTGAATTCCGGAGTGGGAGCTTTCTTAGTATCTATTGAACCCCTTCTGACAGATTCAGGTCCTCGTCCTTTTACAGCCTCTGCTCTTTGCCTGAAAATATCAGAGTCAACAGGATATTTAATTTACTTGTGAAATTGCTAATGAAAGTTATCAAAGATTACATTTCCCCTCAACATGTCACATACCTTCTGGCTTCCTCATCTCGCAACTTGGCATCCAGTTCCTTGCATGGAGAATATTTTGGTAGACTTGATGGATCAGCAGGGAGGGGCTCTATTCTGAAGAACTGAGAGAAAATTTCAATAATAATTAAGCCCATCTAACTCAATGGTCTAAACGCTCGTCAAAGGTAATCTATTAATTATATCATTTACACTTTCATTTAACAAGGACAAATTCAGGAACCAACTAGTACTAGATATAACAAATGATTCAGTTTATACTTTATTCGGATAAAAAAGTTTCAGAGAATTTAGACAGGAAAACTCGACTTGGGTGGCCAAGAGTAAGCTGCTTTTCACCAGAAAATGGTTTACAAGTCAACTAGTGTCTGCTGGAAGCTATATGATGACACTGGTGCTTTAGGTTTGATGTGCACGACTCCTTAAGCAGATTATATCAAGAAGTTTTTGACAGGAATTTGGTCTAAAATTAAATAAAATATTAGAAATAATTACCTCACTTCGAAGAGCTGAAGTGGCTGAACCTCGATCTTGTGGTTCCATTGACAGGAGCTTATCAACAAGAGTCAAAGCTGACGGAGGGAAATGTTTGAATGTCTCAGTAATACATCGTATGTAAGATTGCTGAGGTTTGAAACTAGTTGCATGTGGAAACTTTGTCTTCTGCCAGTAGATCTCAGAGGGTGAACCACAAAGCTTAAAAATCTTATGCATTTGCTCTACCTGTAATCATTAAGACGATAGTTCTTAGGACCGAATACAATACTGTACGTGGAGTAGATACTACAAAGTCATGCATTGTGAATGAACATCCATGATACGCTAACACTTTTCTTCTGATTATTTCATGTAGGTGCTTAACTGGGCATCTTGAACTTGCGTGGAGATATGAAAAATACTGTAGAGCTTAGAAGGAATTTGAAGATTCCGAAGCATGGAAGATTAGTAATGCTTGTTGCCCAGTGCTGGCTAAGATGCAAGCAAGATGCCGTACATGCAAAATGAGCTTACCTCTGTTCTTCCAGGCATGATAGGCTTGCCAGCGAATAATTCAGCAAGAATGCAGCCAGCACTCCACATATCTATAGCAGGTCCATACTCTGTAGCACCTAGCAAAAGCTCCGGTGCCCTATACCAGAGAGTTACTACGCGACTTGTTAAAGGCTGACTCTGATCAGGATGATAAAAAGTTGCCAGACCAAAGTCTGCAATCTTGAGAACTCCATCATTGTTTATCAGAAGATTTGAGCCCTTGATGTCTCGATGCAAGACACCTTGTTTATGGCAGTGCTCAAGTCCATGTAGAAGTTGTTGCACGTAGCATTTGATCTGCAAGAACAGGTAATTTCCTTGTAAGACAAGACATGAATGGCAAGTTGACGACGTTATATCACTTTCATGGTAGCAGAAGAAGCTAATTTCCAAGTATGAATAACCCTAAAATTGAACAGATAAGAACATAGGTACCTGAGATTCCGTAAACTTGATGCTAGGATTTGCTGCAAGCCCAGCAAGGTCATGCTCCATGTACTCAAACACAAGGTACAAGCTCCCTGACATCCTCGAAGTGACTATTCCTTCAAGTTTCATAACATTTGGATGGTCAAGTTTACGCAAATTAACAATTTCCCTAGCCATGAAGCGGACACTTTCCGGATCCATGTTGACAAACCGCACCTTCTTCATTGCAACAATTTTTCCAGTTTCAAGGTCACGAGCCTTGTATACAGTACTGTAAGTTCCTTGTCCAATCTGCACATGATTTCATTTAGAAAAGAAAAACATAAGAAGGCCTTAAAATGATACAATCCAGACCATGTTTGCTAATTTCCCTTGTGTTTGTAGCTAGAAATCAACTTTGCACGCACATATGCAACTGATAGACTAGTTCAGTAAATATTTCCTTCAATAAGAATTTCTGCTCCATAAATGTGTCTGATTCTTCAGGACTGCTATAAATCTAATACAAATGACTGATTGTGCTTCTCTAGCATCCTAACATTTTATTTAATCTTTCTCACTGCATGCATTTTTAACTGGTTATAATGAAATTTATTTTGTTTTAGTTTTTTTTCATGTGACTATTTCATACATATTAGCAGCATATTAATATTATCCAAATGCTAAATCTTAACAACAAGAAATGCTCAAGATTACAGTTTTTTCATGTCACAACTTCAAAACATGTAAAACTATCTAATTCAACAGGCAAGTGAAAATAAGTTTCACAAGCATGAACCTTGTCTAGCTTCTCAAATGAGTCTGCTCGTCGAGGCAGCCACCCTTTGACGGCTTCTCCAGCAACTGCTGTTAACCATTCTGGCCATGCTTCCCTTTCAGATCCATGACGTATGCTAATCATCATACTCACACGTGGTTGGTCGTCATTGGGCTCTGAATCCATTGTTATCGATCTATTATGTCCTTTACTCTTCACATCAACAAGTTTCCTTTCCTTTTCTCCTTCTTCCAATGAAACAGGAACATTCCCAACATTTGCCTTCGACACAAGACGCACCGATCCATCTTTTTGGCCAAGAAAATCTACCAACATCTCTTCTTTCTTGGATATTGCAGGAGCAACCATTTGCACAGAAGACTTATCCACCTCTGTCTGCTTCTGATCATTCGTATTGCTATTTACATCTTCTTCTGCAGCTCCTTTTGAGCAAATGCAGCCCATGATCTCACCTCTATCCCAACAGAACCACTTTAAAATATGCCAAAACCACCACCACCACCCTTTGCCGTTCTGCTGCAATGAATATTTAAATTGGTTCCCTTGGATTTATGCTGGGAACCCAAGTTTACCATTTTTGTCAATCTCCCAAATCAATGGAGCATTGACAAATATCTCAATATTGTGGTTGCTCTTAAAACCAAGATCGTTGTGCCCCTTTTAGGAAACACAATCACTCTATCCAAGCTTGCAAGGCTTTTTGAAAAGCGCAAGAGCTAGCACAGAATTTCCAAATGGGAATGTTGTTGACGTCAAGAAAGCTAGGCAAGGATATCGAAGAAGAGAAGATTCGAATGAAAAAGACTACTAAGGAAATAAAATCCAAAAGAATCAATATATGAATCTTTTATTGTAAGAGAATTTTGGACAAGGGAAATAAATCTAAACAGACCAGGAATCCCTGCACAGAACAGATCAAGAAATATTGCTATACTTTTTTCCTTTCCCAACAAGAAATGTTTGATAAGAGAAAAGAGAAAAAGAAAAACAGCATCCACAATATTGTTCTATAATGCAGGAATTCTGGCAGGCCGTTCTGGGTTAATTTCTAATTCTCTTTTCCTTTGGGTGAGTTTAATTTGGTTAGCTTAGAGAGTAGAGATTAGAGACAAAAGGGTGGACAGACATTAATGAAAAATAAAAAAAGATAAGAAAATCTGGAAAGAAGAAGGTGCGTGAATCTGGATAGTCCCTAAAAAAGCGAGAGGCCAAAGAATTTTGGGATTTGACAGGCTGTGTGGTGGCCTTTTCAGTTTTCTTGCGCCATTGCCATTGCATTTCTCATCCCTAACCCTAACTAAAAAAAAACAAAGAGAATAAAGAAAGAAACAAAGGGTTGATAGCTAGGGTTGGTGAAATCTTGAAAAGTCGGCCTTGAGAGACAATCAAGGAAAAGAGTGGGCTGCCTGAAAGCACAAACGTGCATGGCAGTACGTGAGTTTAACGAGTGACGTGTGCTTCTTCAAGTCAACTCTTCCATTCAAGAAACAACTTTCTCTTTTCCTCCAAACAAGCAGTAGCACGTCGGAGGTGATCATGAAAGAATAATTTTATTTGTATAAGAGAGAGATGAGCGAAAATAATAAGGATTTTTTGCCAGGAACGAACAACCGTGACAGCATGCCCAGCAAAACCCAATTAACTTCCATCACTCAAATATGTTAAAGATTAGGGTAAATTAAAATAAATAATAAATAATAAAAAAACCCCAAGTCTAGCTATTGCCCTGTTCACAACGTTACTCCTTACCAATAATTTACGCCATCAATTTGCCCTTAGGATTACTTAAAGCCACCCTTCCACCTAGTCCCTCTTAAGAATAATTAACAAAATCATCAAATAACTCTTACGCCATGAATAATACTTATTTTTCTTTTCAAAGATAATCATGCACCTTTTATTTGTAATTGAATAATATTATTAGTAAATGAAAATATCTGATAGTTTGTAACTTGAAGGCAATATAATTAAAATGCCCATAAAAATTTCCATGGTATTAGCTAATTAGTTTGTCAAACAAAAATAAGTAAAAAATTGGTAAAATTTTTTATTTTTTTCTTTCTTATTGAATCTTTGAAATAAGATAAAAAAAAAATCTTAGCCCGAGTGAATAAAAAATTCAAAAAAATAAAATTTCCAGCATCAAATAAATAAAAATAATTTGAAGAATTGTTTAATAATTTATTTTATAAAATTTTAATTATTTTTATTTTAATCACTTTTTTATGAAATAGTATCTCATAATATGATCATACATGTCCTTCTCTAAAAACAAATTCTAAAATTATTAAAAACTTAGATTAATCATGAATGAAAAGACTTTTGTTATCTAACAAATCAAATTATAGGTATCCAATTACCTAAATTAAAACTATAGAGATATCTTATAAAAAATCAATACTACATATAAACCTTTAGTGTTAATAAACCTAACATAAGCCCCATATAATTTGTTAGTAATATATGGAATTGCTAGGTTTTTTTTTCAATCTTGTATGTGCTAAACTATGTATTTTTGAGATCTGTGTAACTGCATGTCCATATGAAAAAAAAAACTATATAATAAAGTATATTTATGGTTGTTTGATATTTTTTGTTCTAATAATAAAATATTTTTTGTTTATTTTCTATATATTAAAACTATCTTTTGGTTGGATTTAAGACAAGTCATTTACAAATGAAATTGAAAGTAACCAACTTACCATAAAAGTCAAGTCTTTATCAATAAATAATGTTATTAAATCTTAGGATTACTCAAATAGTTACTTTATCAAGTTGTGTGTTTGGTATTCTAGTAGATTTTATGATTGTGGTTTTAATAAATAAGTTTTTAAGAAATATTTTTAGTTGCGGTTTCTAAAATATAGATTTTTAAAAATACGTATTTGATTAAAACTATAATGAGATGGATTTTTGCATACAAAATAAATAAAAAATAAGTCTTCATGAATGAAAAACAATTTATTTTAGCTTCTATAAAATTAAAGTTTGAAATACAATTATGTATGATGCACAATGTAAAAAACAAAAGCTATTTGGTTAGCCAAACATATTTTCTCTATGGTTATATAAAAATTAAAAGTTACCACGATATCAAATAGTATCTAAATAAATGGTAAGACTATTGGATCATTCACAATATTATTCTACATAAATGATAAAATAGTAAGTGTAAAATTAAAAAAAATAAAGTTACTAAATTCTAGCTTCATAAACCATATCTTATACTTTTCTTTCTTTCTTTTTTCCTTTTCTTTTAAAAATAAAATTGAGTTAATACTTGATCAATTGATACAACCGACAAAGTTTGATAAGATATGATTGTTTTTTACTAGTCTTTTGTGTATCCAAATTTTAACATCAACTTGGACTAGCCATACCAAAAAATTTTTTTTGGAACAAAATAACACTAAACACCCTAACTTCTTTAGATGTTGACTCTAACCAAATTTTGCCAATAGTTAGCCCTAACTCCATTTATTTTTTCTCCTTTTTTTCTTACTCTTTTTTTCTTTCTTCTTTGTTGCAAATTAAGCTTTAATTAGGACTTAACCTTTGATAAAACAACTACTACTTCTATAAAATGAGAACTGGAATTTCTAGATCTCAAACTCTTTAAAAAAGAATGTCTATTCTAAGAAGCTTCATCGAGTAGAAAAGGACAAGAGTTTAAAGAAAAAAAATGTAAAAATTTAAATATACTAGAAAAAATAAATAAAAGCAATAAAAAAGTAACAAAATCTTTTGAGAAAAAGATAAACAAAATTGCATGAATTGAATACGTAGGGTTAACCATTGTTCACAGTGACTAGATGACTCTTTTTATATTAACACAAAGTTTGAGTCCTATTTAAATATGTAATCCTAATCTTACACATACATACACATAAAAAGGTTTATTGAATTCTAATACAAACTAAATTCCTCCTTTACTAAATACAACATGAATCCTAAGATAATTTATGACTTAGATTAATTATTGTATTGAGGACTCCTACTTTGAATATAACTATATCTTGTAGTTATTCGTGCGTGTTCAGACTTTGTTGATCAATCACTTCTTCTTAGTTGATTGTGACTTTTGGTTGCTTAGTTAACCATACATTCCTTCAACTCTCCTAGTCATTCAAGACCTCTTACAACTTTGTTGATTCTTTTGATTTATGATCGATTTAAGCTCTCTTTCTATTTGTTATGAACAATCATTGCTCTTATTTGGATGACACATACTTGTTTATTTTTGGTGTAAACACCTTCTCCACCCTTTCTTTCTTTTTTCTTTAGCTTATTTTATTTTGTAAAACTAGAATTTATTTTCTCAATCTTTTTTAGTAAAGATCTAAAATGTTATGTAGATTCTCTTTTGTATGTTTTATGAACGAATCCTAATTTCTATCTAGATTTATGTATTTGTCTATCTTACAGAGGGTTATACAGCCTCTCAATCAAGAAGAGTATCATAAAGATTTTGGGTTTTGAGTAAAACTTCCTAATTTCATAGGAATTTTAGAGGAATTCAGTAGGCAGATTGCCCTACTTAGCATTACACATGCGCAAATGACAAGATTTGATACCTTTCAGGAGCTGTACCTAAAAGACCTCTCTTTTGGGAAAATTTATGTCGAGTTGGCAGAAGTAGGTAAGTAAGGTGATTTCATACTTATGAATGGTTACTTATTCCATGGTGTGTAATCATGTATCCCTGATTATTTTATATCGGTACATATCATCCATAAGATGCTCTACGAGAGACACTTTGGGCATGACAGGACCTTGGCCTTAGTGTCATTAGATTACCCTTAACCTAAACTACTAGGTCATGGCATCAAGCTTTACGAAGAGGCATGCCATTGTTAATGATCTAAAGGTGTCTTAACAAATGCTGGTTAGTATACCTCATTGTCAGTTCAAGATGCTCATTGGTTGGATATCAATATGGATTTTTGGTTGAGCTTACCATAAACCCAACAAGCTATGGGTTCGATCTTCATAGTGGCTAATGGGTTTTTAAAGATGGCTAACTTTATTGCTTGCCAAAAGACCATAAATGCTTCTCAAATAGCCCACCTTTACTTTAAAGAGATGGTTCACTTGCATGAAGTCCCCGTGTCCATCTCCTTGGACTAGGACATGAAGTTTATGAGTAAATTCTAAAGAAGTTTGTGGAGAAATCTTGGTACTTAATAAATATTAACAATGCTTATCACCCTTAAACAAATGAACATAAAAAAATGGTCAATCTAAGCATAAGGAATCTACTACATTGTTTGGCAGGAGACAAGCCTAAGCAACGAGATGTAACTTAGTAATAAGTATAGTTTACCTATAATAAGTCTAGAAATTGGACTTCCCAACTGAGCCTATTCAAGATTGTATGAGAATAAAGTCCTTCTAGTGTGATTGAGTTAGCACTAATTCCTCATATAAGACAATTGAGCATTCAAGCTGAAGCTATAAAAAAATATATGCGAGAAGTGCATGAGCAGATCAAACAATATATTATAGATAATAATGCTAAGTTTAAAGCCTAAATTGATACTCATTGCAAGAAGGTCATATTTGAGGTAGTTACTTTGTTTGGGAAATTCTTACTTATGATAGGTTTTTAGTGGGGGAGTAACGAATAAGAAGATATGGATTTGTGAATTGTTATAAAAGATCAATGACAACCCTATCGACTCCGCATTCCAAGTCACTTGAAGACTTCTTATGTTTTTAATATGCAACATTTATCACCAGACTTGGTGGATGATCATAACTCAAGGATGAGTTCTCTCTAACTTAAAAGATTGATGGAGGTAGGTCAAAATAATCTAAAGGTTCTAAATAGCCAGATGGGGACTTATCGCCAATGGATCATGCAAAAAGCCTAATAGACTTATTTATAGACCAATGAGATAGAGTTAAGCTTAAGAAGAGACATGGTCTCGCCAAACTAATAGCTTGACAAAAAAGGGCTAAACTTTCTATCCAACCATTTAACCAGGCTCAAATTCTGTCAAATGATTATATAGGTCTAGTTCTATAGAAGGCCCTGCTAACTATAGCCACTCAAGTTTTGAGGACTCTCAAATTTTTGAAGATGCTGTTCGAGTTAATTTTGTTGTTTTCTCTTAATTTTCATCAGTTTTATATGTTAATTTTTGATTTTATGTTATTTTTCTTTTTGGTTTTAGGATTCTTATTTTTTTACCCTGTAAAGTTCGATTTTTGACCTATTTAAAGAGTTGTAAATTTTTTAAAAAGATAAACTACATCATAATTATATTTTAGAATTAAATCTACGAATTAGGGTTTTTGTGTGTACAACCTACTTGACAATAAACTTGTTTTTCTTGCTGTCTTCATGTGTTTGTCTTTCCGACAACAACACTTTGCTTAAAAATGTGACGGTAATAGCCCTTTAATATATTATATTTTTTCTTTTGCCCTCTTCTTTTATTCTAATTTTTCACTTATATCCTTGTCAATGGCTTTGGAATTTGTCCGTCCTTGCAGAAGACACCAAACTCAATCAAGCTAATTTTGAAATTGATTAATTCAAAAGAAAATAAAAGTTAAAGAATTTTTGTCTCGTATTTTTCAACCTTTTTGATGTTAGCTAGCTCCATGGACAAAAATCTTGTCATCAACGGAATCACATTTGTTCAAAATTTGAAAATCAAGATGGTGCTGCACTCTAGAAAATAACAAGTGGTGATGCATGCATGGCAGGTACCATACAAGAACATCCAAAAGTAAGTACTGCATTCGTCGCATTGCTAACTATGCTGACAACACGTGTGTTAACACTCTTTGTTGCATGGAATTTTGTTGTTGATCACTTAGCACTACATGTCAACAACCAAAACTCATCCTTCTTATCACTTAATCTTTTATTCTATGTTCTTTTTCTGATCATCTCTTGCAAATCATGCTCTTCATTAATCTTTCTGCCATGAGTTTTATAAACTCTGTGTTGGATTGGGTGGTGCCTCCTGCTAGCTTGGTGATGCTAGCATGTTCATGGCCAGCCTTATGCTTTATCAATACATGTGAGTGGCTCTACAGATCTTTCTTTAGTGAGGATATGGAGGATAAAGTTGTTATCATCACTGGAGCTTCTTCTGGCATAGGAGAAGTAAGCAACCCCCTTCCTTCTCAAAGCATAGGAGAGATCTCTCGTTTTTACTTATTTTCGGTGCTCTATTTGCAGATTTGAGTGTTTAATGCTGTGATTTATCTCATTAGAAATTTTGAGTAATTAATTATAATGCAAGCTTGTCTCTATTCCTTATTAGATGGCCAACTGAATTTAAGGATCAGACTTCAAAAATTCTAACTTTGAAGTATGATCTTTAAATTCCATTGAAGCATAGTCAAGGGTTTTTATAGGATGGAGACGGGTTATGTCCTTGTTGTAATCAAATTAACTAGACTTCCAGATTATGCATTATCAGTATCTGGAGATTTAAATTAGAACGCCAATGCCGCATTGAAGGAAAAGGGTATCAAGCAAATTGACTTGCCTACGTAAACAAAATTAAGGGATTTAATTGAAGTGATTAAGTGTATATTGAATGCTTAGACAAAGCCGCAAAGATAGAATAAAAGTACATGCATGGCAAACAGAGAGTTTTTGGTTGAGCTAATTTCAACCAAGAGTTCTTGAAATTGTAAAGAAGTGCATGAAGGCAGCTTGGGTTGCTGCAAATTGTTACGAACTCTATATAAATTATATGCAGAGTTCTCAATCATAACCTGAAAAACACAGTGATTTTATCAAGCCTTCACTGGACACATTCTGCAAACTCATAGCAGAGGCATTTATGAAACCACTTGGAAATGATGTGGTCAAATTATGTATCAAATAGAAACCGAAAGACTGGAAATTATACTGGTGATAGAATCATAAACTCTTGCAATTTTTTGTACTTGAACAAAAGCTTATTTGTTGCCATGCGTGGAGGCCAAACCTTACTTCTTTACCAACTCCCCCCATTCCCAGTTTTATTTTCTTCCCATAAGCGAGGTCGATATTTTATAATAGCTGCTGCAGTTGCATCTACAAGCCATTGCAGTGTATTGATCATTTAATGAACTTGCTGGTTGTAATTGCAGCAAATTGCATATGAATATGCAAAGAGGAAAGCAATTCTTGTTCTGATTGCACGTAGAGAGCACCGGCTTAGAGGGGTCAGTGAGAAAGCTAGGTATATTGGTGCAAAGCGTGTCCTGATTATGGCTGCAGATGTTGTCAAGGAGGATGATTGTAGGAGATTTGTCAATGAGACCATAAATTACTTTGGTCGGGGTATGCCTTGTATCATCGTTAATTAATGAATTCAACTGGATATTATAGCCAATGGAATCGGTGCTTTAGGAGATTCCTTAGAAGCAAATTTAGATTCCAATTGGAGCCTAACAGAAAACCCTGTTGTTCTGCCTCCCTCTCTATACTTCATTCTGTCTTTCTTCCCTTCTTATGCAGTGGATCATCTTGTCAATACAGCAAGTTTGGGGCATACATTTTACTTTGAAGAAGTAGGAGACACCTCTGTGTTTCCCCATTTCTTGGTAAGGGCATGTAGCCTACATGAATGAGTAGATAGTTTGTAGTGTAGTCCCTGTAGATTATTGACAGAAATGGTCTTGTTGAGAAGAAATTTTCCTAAAACATTGTGGGATTTGATTGTTCATTGTCAGGACATAAACTTTTGGGGAAATGTCTATCCAACTTATGTGGCTCTTCCATACCTACGTCAGAGCAATGGACGAGTTGTTGTTAATGCAGCAGTTGAGAGCTGGTTACCTCTGCCGAGAATGAGCTTATATGCTGTGAGTATATACAAATCAAGGGAACTTTTGTTTTCAATGCATCTTAGACGTAAAAAAACTAAAAAATTGGTATTTTTTGACATGCATACCATTACTTTGATCAAAATCTGTATAGTAGAATGGTTACAGTTACGATTTTAATATTGGTTACCTTTATTGATTGTCCCACAACATACCTTTGGTTGAGCTGCATTTAGCTATACAAAACACATTGTCTGCAACAATTCATTATTGCTACGATTAGTGCTAGATTACACTAATTATCCTTCACAAAAACCTAAATGATAGGAACAATGGCGGGCTAGTGAGGTTCAACTTTATGGACATCATTTTTCTTGTCTGTTCGTGTGATGTAAATTCATGTCGTTAGACTTTATTATCCAGTCTACTATACTTGACTGGTACTTAGCAGCTGCACAAGCACAAATAATAGGAGTGTGTGTGTGTGTGTGTGTGTGTGTGTGTGTGTGTGTGTATTCATGTCCCTGTTTCATCCTCGTCTTTCTCTTGAATATTTCACCAAACTCCACATTAAATACTCCATTATATTCTCTTAAATTTGTTACAATTTTTGCTAGGCTGCAAAGGCTGCCCTGGTGAGCTTCTACGAGTCACTGAGATTTGAAGTGAATGGTGAAGTTGGAATAACAATTGCATCTCATGGTTGGATTGGGAGCGAAATGAGTAGAGGCAAGTTCATGCTAGAGGATGGAGCAGAGATGCAATGGAAAGAAGAGAGAGAAGTAAGATTTTGCTAGCAAACTTTTCTCGGGATACTATTTTCTAATGATTCTGCTACCATCTGTTACTGGTAATTCTAGTTTACAAAACTATTTTTTAATTGAAATTCTCCAACAAGTAAAATTCATATGCATACTAGGAATATTCTTCTATCCATCAATGGCTTTAAAAGATTCAGGGCACATTGACAGATTGTGAGGCAGTCACTTGTATATATCAGCATGGTTTTTCTTATTAACAACAGTGACAATCGAAGACAGGATATAGAACACTTGTTTTTCTCTAGAATAACTGTTGAAGTTTGAATGTTATTTACACGAGAAGGTGACTCTGTAATGTTTTTCCCTGATACATTTCCCTTTGGTTTTAGGTAAACGGGACTGGTGGTCCAGTAGAGGACTATGCAAAGATGATTGTGTCGGGAGCTTGCCGAGGACATCAATATGTCAAGTACCCAAGCTGGTATGACATATTCCTCCTTTACAGGATGTTTGCACCTGGAATTCTCAACTGGGCTCTTCGAATGTTGCTTGCACCGAATGGTTCAAGAAGAACGTCTATGGTAGGCACCGGGAGACCTGCATTAATTTGAAGGCGGCGGCTCTCCAAGGAAACTTCTTACTGGTCCTCTCCATCCCAATCCCCAGCAAACGCAGATGCAGAAACTGGAATAAAAAGAAAGAAAAAGCCTCGTCTCAGTAATCAATCATGCATTTGAGCTCTTTTATAGCTGGTTTTGCTTACTTACTGTCCATTTGTGGCTTTGTGACATTTTATGCTGATAATAAACTGGAGTTCTCTTGTGATTTGTTCAATTACTTGTCTTTTATCCTTCATATCATTAGGATGACTAGGGATGGCAGTCGCTACACACCAAAAATCAAACCAAGAGGAAGAAGGCTATCCATCCCCAACACTCCAAGCAAGCTTACCAACACACCATCAAAAGGAGCCAACAAGTTTGCATGACAGAAGTAGGAATGTTAGTAATTGTATTACGAGTAAAAGCGGCTCGAGCCTTCCACCTAGAAAGCCTTTTCTTACTCTCATCGAGATATTAGCAGAGGAAGCCTCTTCATGAGTCATGACTCTACCAGAGTAAAGAGGAACATGCAAGTAGCTACCCACATCCCAAATAAATTTGATATCAGAGATCTCAACTGACCCTTTATGAACGTGATTAGTAGATGAAGTAGTAAAGCCCTCAGATTTAGTAGCATTAACCTCCATACCCGACTTGCGACCAAAATCTTTCAAGGCCAAGATCATAGCCCTCAATTTCCTCCAACAATCAAAACCCAACCTTTATCTCAATTACTATCATTTCATTCGTTTTTTATACGCATAAATTGTGCCTTAAGTCACACTTTAGCCCTCTTCATTTTGACCAACTTATTTTTTACCATACTCCGTGCCAATTGATTAATTTCCAAAGCATAGTCCCTGCCGACGTGCATGGCCGACTAGTTTTTTCATAATATAATCCCCACCTACAGGGCCAACATATATTATATCATAGCCTAAGTTAACACGTCTTGCTTACTGTCTTTCCATTATATAAAACAGGGTAATAAAATCCAGTTTAATATATCATTATATAAAAGGATCATGAAAAAACAGGGTAATTATTTTTTTTAAATATCCGACTAGAATTTTACTAGAATTTCTCTTATATTTAAGACATCCCAAGTTATTAACTCATTGTGTTACACTTCTAAAAATCTTTTCAATTATTTGATGCAATCATTCTGCATCACAATCACATTAACCATCACACTATAATCATAACTTCTCAAGCATATTAATGTGTTTTTTCTACAATATATATATATTTTTTT
>Ga0307517_10007992_pt1 | contig 15262 bp, 14 predicted proteins | sample 23_EM_MG_FD_194515 | JGI IMG/M metagenome (GOLD analysis project Ga0307517, IMG submission 194515) | Populus trichocarpa ectomycorrhiza microbial communities from riparian zone in the Pacific Northwest, United States - 23_EM | ecosystem: Host-associated > Plants > Roots > Unclassified | place...
CAGCTATCAAAGCATTATGCAGCTAATCGCATATGCAACTAGAAAATGAGAGGAGTAGTAATCTCTAAACATCGTTCCAATCAGTTAAACATATCTTGAAACGTGCTCTCATTCCGTATTCCGAGTGGTCTTCCAGATGCCTCTGTGAAGCTCATAACTCTGGGAGCTTGGGTTCGGATATGTGGTCATCCTATGAAGCCATATACCTCGCTCTTAAATATTAGGTAAGCTATTCCCGCTAGGGTAATATTGATATAATATCTCATATATCTTGAAAGAAGCATTGGAGGGGGCATCTTTCTTATCAGCCCAGTTTTGAGAAACTTTGCATCAGAAATGTGAGCATGGTAAGTGGTGGTATGAGGACTTTCTGTGATAAGGAACAACAAACTGTTAGGAACAGGGTGGAAGGATAGGTAGCCAGCATTGCAAGTCACAATGCTTGTATAAGGCCTTGGCATCTTAGCATGAAGGGGTTATCCAGATATGATACAAAGGGTCTACAGTGTATAACAAGGTGGATGCACATATGACATGCCTGAATTTGAGTAGGGATTGTGCATAAACAACTGAAAATACATGTTAAATGCACAGTGTTCAACTCTGATTGTAGATGTGGTCTTGAAAAAGGTTTTGCTAGCCATCAAACAATGAGAGACTTCGGGCTTAGCCTACACCTCAGTACTCAAAGTTCCTACTGGATAAGCACAGTAGTGGGGGACATCACTGCACGCGCAAGTTGTCACAACAAGGGGTTGGGTTGGGTTATTGCTGCAGCTCAGGTCAGCAAGTATAGCAAGGGAGAAGGAGCTAGGGCATGCAATAGTAGTGGATTCTGGGAAGGCAAGTAGTTACAAAGTGTGTGAAAGAGAAGGAGAATGTACTGGACGCTCCACCGAAATAAGGAGCTAAATTAAAAAGAGGGTCAGGATAGAGATTCCATTAAAGAAAAGACTGTCAGCCTTCTATCTATATTTAAACAAAGATCGGTTTTCTAACTGACAGTTTGATGATGTCTACCTAGAAGCTTAGCAGCAGAGTGGTGGGCAGGAGAGACAGGCTTCTTGTATCCTAGATCTTAGAATTGTTCCACTTATGTCATATATAGAGAAGCTGTAAATTAGACCACGACCAGCTCGTTATGTTTTCAAAGAGGGATATTCTACCATTATACCGGTTATCCTCCATATTTGTTCCACCCAACTACTTATTAGTCATATTAAGGGAATATCAACACGTCACAGTGCCATGCTGTGAAAACCCACGATTTCCCATCCTGTGGCCACATATGTGTAAGCTGTGCTACTTACCTGTGTGATTATATTCAACCCATGGATACCTCCTTGGTATGGAGTCTGGGCACATTATTGGATAAGGGTATATACACTTATATGGGAGCTTGTTCCTTAGTTTACCATATATCCCAATAGCCAAAGCCTAGGACTTTATCTTACAGTCAAAACTATATTGTACTCGACTCTTAGCACCAACTTGACCACAAAGCAAATCTCAAATGTTAGCAACATTTTCCCTAATCATTGTTGCACAAAAAGCTCCCAAATCACGCTTATTCTGCCCTTGTAGAACTACAGATAAAGCTTGAATTGCAGAGAGGATGTAGTGGGAGTACCAGTGCTCATTCTCTTATATGATAGACTACTCATCTCCCCAAGCTAGTGTTGCAAATTACCCTCCAATTATATATTGAAACGAAGATGACTAGATATAAAGGGTGTATAGTGTAATTGTTTGCTCCCTGTAACATCTAATTCCATATTCGGCCAGGCCAATTGACTTGAAGGGGTATCGGGTTATATTGTTATCGGCCTGGGTTCAATTCCCCATACACTCATCTTTTTCTCTCTTTTTAATGTCATAAAAAAGGGTATCGAGGGTTCGGTGTTTCAGTGAGGTAGTATTACCCTAGCTGGAATAGCTTACCTAATAAAGAGCGATGTATATGGCCAAATAGGATGACAGTATATCCGAACCTATGCTCCCGAAGTTATGAGCTTCCTAGAGGCATCTGGAAGATTACTCGGACCACTAAATGAGAGCACGTTTCAAAATATGTTTAGCTGATTGCAACGATGTTTGGAGAACACTACTCCTCTTACTCTAGTCGCTTATGCATATTACTGCATAATGCTTGGATAGCTGGATATCGGAACTGATCACTCCATATTCCATATTACTATTGGTATGTACGCATTTGAACCGCATATTCATACATAGTCTATCATGACGAAGAGATCGAAGACTGTCTACTGGTGGAGTGGGCACACCCTCAGATGAAATAGCAGTTCGGGAGATTCTCTGAGTTGAGCTGGGTAAGTTTTCAGGGTCAAACGGTGTTCGCACTTTGTTCTGACGAACTGAATTGTTAAGAAGATACTTCTTAACCAAAGAAGTCGAAGTAGCATGAACATTAGTATAAATAGTATGCCTCTCCCCCAGTGGTTGAAGAATCATCAAGCAACGGAGAAGAGACCTTAACAATATAACAAGTTAGCGAGTTATATTTAACTCTTTGATATTTGACTACTCTTTATTACTTTACCTTTACCAAAGGATTATCAACGAGCCTTCCTGACTATTAATCCGTTGTGGCAAATATCCTTGGCCTAGTTAGCCCGGCATCCTACCGTGTTAGCTACCCCGTAAGAGGTAGATGATAGCTTGGTTGGGCTTCTCCAGGGTGGATCTGGCATTGCCCACCACTGGCTAGCCCTAACCTTGGACCTGGACTGGATCTGGTCATTGGAGACATGGGCTCAAGCAGAGTAGAAACAGCTGGTACGAGAATTGAGCCAATCTGTTACTACTCTTTGTAGTTTTCAGCCATATTATCTGTTGGCTGGGCCTGAAACTAGCCATCTCCATATGTCTAATCGCTTATATAGACAACAAAAAGCAACATAATTGACAACTAGAAAGATGGTGAACATAGAAGTATAAAAGATAGAGAATAGTAAAGATCTTAGAACACTATATTGTCTGTATCATCCCAGTTAGAAAAGTCAACAACCCTAAAAGCACTCCCCCAAAGGGCCATACTTCTGAAGTTATCACTAGATGAATCTAGTGTATAATAGGACTTACTGGACAAAGAGGTATAATAGTTTTCAAAATTAATTGTAGCGTCAGTAGGAAGTTTATATGGCTGCTCACTATCCCCTGTAGTGTTGATCGTGCCAAATTTCCCTACATCCCTATAAACTGCAAACTCAAAAAACCAGTCTCCCAATTTTCTTAATATTTCATAGAAGTCATATTGGAAGTATTTCATGTCAAGTGATAATGCAGATCTTTTTCCATCAACAGGAGCACTAAACCTGGTATGAGAGTACTAATGTTAGCCATAGTTGCAAGGTAATGCGCCTGTTGATATTTACTAGGCAACATCCAGAGTCATGTAATCATAGCTTTATACCTACAGGAGGTTGAATCTACCAATCAAATTAATACGCTAATTTGACTAGTGCCTCTTTAGCATAATGTAGGAAAACTCAGCACTATGAACACTGCAGGGGATAATCACCCCTCTTTGCTAAGAACACCTCCTTCAGCCGAATATTTGGTGAAATATCAGCTGGTAGAGGTATTCTTGGCAACAATAGGTAAAGTTTCTACCCCAGAATAAGTACAATCACAGAGTTTATAAATGTAATGGTATAATAGCAGTGGGAGGTTCTATAAGGTATCACTGCGAATATATCAATATGATATGTGAACTCTACTAGTGATACTTGCTAGAGGGTAGATACTTGCTAAGGGGCACAAAGATCCATAACAGTAGTGTTTAGTACACAACTGCAATCATTCCTTTTAGATACTAATGTACCACTATGATACTTTAGTTGCACTCTCCTTTAGGGGTCCCTTGCCGCCATCTAAGCACATCTCCCCCATGAACTATCAGTCTAGGTCCAAAATTAAGCCCCGCTCGTTGCCTGCAATGCCTGATCCACCCTGCAGAAGCCTAACTAAGCCATCTTCCACCTCACCCTAACCGCAACTTGAAACCCTTGATAACACTCTCTACGACTTCAAAAAGAAAAAAAAGATGAGCATATGGGGAATCGAACCCGGGCCGATGACAATATAACCCCGTACCCCTTCAAGTCGATCGGCCTGGCCGAATACGGAATTAGATGTTACTGGGAGCAAACCATTACACTATACACCCTTTATATCTAGTCATCTTCATTTCGATATATAACTGAAGGGAAATTTCGCAATACTAACTTGGAGAAATAAGTGCTCCGAGTCTATCATAGCAGTGGGAAGTCCTACAAGGTGTCACCAGAACGATATTAGGATGTGAACTTTCCTAATAATACTTGCTAGGGAGGTAAATCCATGCTAGTAGTATTTACAGCCATCCCTCCTCTTTGAGCTTCAACACACCAGCTACTTGCTTAGCTGCGTCCTGCTTTAGTAGTTTCTATAGACTAGTATAAGCTGTATCATAAATATTGCCTGCCAGTGTTGGGCTCAACCTTTTAGTAGCCCATTTAGTGGTAGACAGCTTTAACGCCTCTTACTGAGGTTTTTGTAAATGCGGAAACCTGTGTTTAATGCTAATATTTTCTTAGCTTAGCGTTTCAGTTGATAAACGGGTAAAGGGAATAACCCTTAGGAACCTGGTGGGTATACCAAAAAGGTGGTAAAACAAAGGTAACTTATTTCCAGAAGTGCTTATCCCCCGGTTGTGGGGAGATCTACCACCCATTGGAGGCCGAATTTCCCAGCTATCATACTCGACTGAAGAACTGGAGGAGGCTAGGGAACAGACAGTCTTTCAATTAGTACTTATGTCTTTATCTCCAAGCTGGCGTAAAAAGTGAGGCAATTATTGCCACCGCTAATCTCTCATGCTAGCTAGAAAATATATAGTAATGCTGGCCTTAGATACATTACTTCATGCACCAATTATTTACATCTTACTATAGCGACTCAAAACATTTTTGACTTCCAGTCATTTTATTTAGGATAACTAAAGCAACTAGGGGTTCCTACTAACTGCCGATTTACCAACACCCATAACTATATACCCCTGCTAGCATCCACCCATATCAATAACTTTCATTCCCACTGCGTCAACCAACTACGCTAGCCTATCTCAAGTATTGCACCAACAGTACCAAATCAGACTAAATTACTAATACACCACCACTGGCAATAGGATACAACACGCCTTCACTACCCCGGCTTACCCCAATCCTCACAACCGATCACTCGCTTCTGCCTGAAACTTCAGACGTTTCGAGCCTAGCAGGTAGTAGCTAACCGGGCGCGCGACTCTTAAGGATCAATTCTAGGAGGCCGGGCGCCTGGGTCTTTTGTCATTTAGCCTGCTCTTTCTCGTGTTGTGGTAATTCAGAATATTCGAGCACAGTGGATCTCCGGAGTTCTAAATTTATGGCCCCGCGAGTCGTTTGCTGTTGTTTTATGTGGTGTCGATGGCAGAGGCGTATTTTTTTGAAACAGAAGAGTACGTATGATGTTTGCAGTGAAGCTAGTACCGCCAATGCTAGATATATACTAGCCCGCTATTTTCGTCTGTTCTTCCTCAGTTGCTTCCCAGGGGAAGACTATTCCCATCCATCACTCTCGAAGAACCAACAGCCAAGCTCCATCCAATAAATCTCCGGGAATAACTCCGATGCCCTCGCTTACTAATCATGCTTGTTTCGTATTGGTGCTCAACGGCACGAGCCGCGGCTCGCAGGGAGCGGGTAAGAGAATGTCTCACCGGAAGGGTGGTTAAATCTGTCAACATCGCCGCATGTCTGGCCAGAGTTACACCGCTAGCGAGCTTCTTTTTGATAAGAGTAGTCTAACGACCAACACTATCTAAGCCAGTCACTAAGTTTACTGCTCCCGTGCTAAGAGCTCTTTGCTAGAACTCTCCAACATCGTAACGGCAAAAAGCATGGGGATCAAATCCGTTCTCCTCCCCACGATCGTCATATTCCTAGGTTGGTCCCTAATTATACCAACACCTCTGCAAGGCTAACCCCTCCCAGGCTACCTCCTCCAGGGCCATGTAATTCCGTACCTCCACCGCACCTACCACCTGATGGGCCTCTCCCGCACGCGTTCGCAGCTCCCGCCAGACGGCAGCTGCGCAGAAGTACATCGGGACAAATTCTTAGGCTGCGAAGACATTCAAATCTACAAGAAGGAGAAAGACACGACCTATATATTTGCCGTGTGTCTAGCGGAGTATGAAAATCGTTGGCGTACAATGTCTGAGTTGCGCGCTATTGACAAAGAGAATAGGCCGGTGCCGATGCCGGCGGGGGATAAGATTTGGAGGTGGAGATTGGAGACGGACGAAGTTGTTGAGCTGGAGTTGCCGGAGTTCGCGGACGGGGGCGATGAGCGGGCTTGGCATGGTTCGGTCACTGTTCTTTTTGGCGGGGGTGGTTTGGTTTACCTAAAGTTGTTTTAGGATTTGATTTCGTCGAAAACTCCGATGGCACACTCTCCTTCTACATCATCAACCACAAGGTCTCTGGCGACACGATCGAAAAGTTCACGCACAAGCCGGATGCCAAAAACTACATCCTTACCCACTCAGCTACCTTCCCGCTCCCAGAAAATGGGATCGGGAAGCACCCCAATGACGTCTACGCCTACCCGGACCCGACCGGGAAGGACATCTTCTACGTGACCTCTGAACACGAATATGAGACAGGTATAATGCGCACGATAGAAGATTACACACGAAGGCCCTGGGCTCACTTAGCATACTACTCCTCCGAAACTGGCTGGAAAATCGTCAAGTCAAGCCTTGCCGGCGCGAACGGTGTTACCGGGACAAAACCCACCGACGGAGGCCCGGCAAGAATCTACCTATCGGAGATGCTTAGCGGGAACATAATTATCCTTGAACACCGGCCCAACGCTGCCGGTGAAGTACGCGACATTCAGACCGTACCGCTCGGCTTTCTGCCAGATAACCCGAGATTATCCTCTGATGAGAAGGACTTGTACATCGCTGGACACGTAACCCCACTACAGGTCTACCAGCACATTCATAAACCGGAAAGTGTCAGCTCCGGAAGTGGTGTTGCCCGGATCGCGCTAAGTCAGACCGGCAGCGACTTTTTCGGCGGGAAGGATGAGTACACCAGCACTCCCATCGTTGAGGAGATATTTGTGGACGTAGAGAGCAAGCTGATTAATGCGAGTTCTACTTCTGTATTTTGGGATAAGCTCCCGCCGGTGGGAGTAACAGAGGAGGAAGAGGTTGGAGGGGAGGAGGTCTTGGGGGATTTGTTTATCACGGGGTTGACGGGGAGAGGTATGTTATCTATAGCAAGTGCTGCTTCTTTTTTTGCACTTGCGCCCGTGCACTCATGCTATTGATAACTGACTTGGCTTTAGGGATCTTGCGGTGCAGGGAATTCAAATATGACGCTAGTGAGGGCCCAATCGTCAAGGAAGAGCAGCACGAAGATACAGTGGAAAAAGACGATTACGAGGAAGAGGAATAATTAGCAACCCATCTGTGCTTGGATATTGTTAAACATTGTCAATCAAGCCCCAGTCTCTATCCACGAGTAAGGTGACTGTATCATAAAGAGCCTTATCACCTGGTGATTTAAATGGCTTCCAGTAGAGTGGTTTCCCGTTTCCCGGTATAGGAATATTTCTGCCACCCAGCGACAGGAAAAAGTGCAGTAAGTCCCGAGTCAGCCAAGGCGAGGCCGTTCGTGGCAAGGATAATTCCTGGTCTTTTATCAAAAGCTTCTGTACGGGCACACGTATCCTGGCGATCGAGAAGTATTCTGCGCCCACATGCACCTGGTAAAATGAACCCGAGTATAGGGGGTAGGGGTTTGCATGGCAATTACCTTCGCACCTCGAAGGGCCCACATTAAGCTCGGACCCAGATTTTCCCGTGCCTCATGCTAGAGATCCATAGTTCAAGTCTTTCAAAGTTCACTTGAGGTCTCGAGACCATTACGGTACTATTACTCCAGATGCTGAAGGCCCCACAATACAAGTAGAGAAGAAGAAGCTGATTAAAGGGTTCCAAAGCGTCTTTGCAACAATTATTAATTCAAAACACCAGACGAGATCTTGACACATTATCGTAGTGGCGGCGCAGCAGCAGCCGTAAGCCGATGCTCCGTCTGTATCTAGGATGACTACGAACAAGTAAGCACCTCCGCGTCCTAGAATCCAGCAAGAACTCAGCACGCATCAGTCATCTCCGCCACCTATTCCTCAAAGCGAAAAAAAATATCCATAAGAGTAAGCAAATCTATAATATTATACCTTATCCTGTGCACAGCCACTCGCCCCCGTGCGCCAGCCCTATTGACTACACTCTGGATCGGTGGTGTGAAGGTAAGCTTGACCTTAGCCTGACTGTGTTCAAGCCCCGCCGGCTCAGAAGATATTTCGAGTGATGTTTAGTGAATATTGGTGTCAACTTGCAATTACGAATACGGCGACCGAGCACACTAATTTGAAGAGACGGGATCTCTCTGCTCCGAGAGGCAGCAGAGAAGCGGAATGAGGGAGAGGGAAAGGGCGAGAGGTCTGTGGGCTTTCAGAGTGTGGACGCTTTGCCCGCCTGTACGAGATACTATAGGTTCGTTACTGACTGTGGTGGTGGTGGCGGCGCGCTGTGATATCGGATAATCCGATGGGTGAATGGCTCGAGGGAAAGGGTATGTACTGTAGTAAGGTAGGGGAAAATAGTAATATTTTATCATGGACGTGATAGTGCGCAGGACAGACACGTAGGGAGGAAGTTTAGATTCGAGGGTGAGGGGGAGCGCGCGAGCGGATTAGAGCGCTGCGGGTCTGATCCTTGTTACTTAGTTTAGCATCATATGGTGCGGGGAATTTTTTTCCTAACGGTATAAGGTTTACACACGAGGATGAGGTAACACAGTAATTACGGTTACGGAATTCTGCGTACTTTGCACTTCAAATCACTGGTTATCTCATGTGTACATGCATGCATGGATCCATTAACGGACTTTGCTCTACCTCACGGATCACACCTTTCTCTGACCACTACCACTCACTCACTTTCACGGCTACTCTACAGGCCCAATCCTTCACCTCCATCGCTCAATTAATGTGCTCGGGTGCGATCAGACTGAGCTAAACTTAACATCCTCCCTCGATCCCAGATCCCCGGCCACCACATCCTCCTCCTCTTTCGTAGAGGATGAAATAAAGTTCGACTGATATCTCCGAACGGCCAAGCCAATGTGGTGATAGCAGTCTCACACCTGCATTATCTCCCAGTCCAGCTGACCGTTCGCCAGAGCGGAATACGAGCAAGTGCACTAATCCAATATCACGCCGAGAGTTCTGAAGCGCTCAATATAGCACAGGACAGGCCACACATACACGTCGAGGAAGGAAGGAAAAAGTGGCTGCGGGGAATGAGGGTATTTCTCTCTGATGAGTATTTCTCTCTGACAAAGAATTTAGTAGATTATGTATGTACAGTACCGTAAAAACTTTTACGATTCGCCATCTGAGGATTCTTGGAGACCGAGTCATTAGCCCAAGATAGGTTTAGTTTGGAAAGCTGAGAAGATCAAACAAGGCCAAAGCACTCAGACTATACCATGTTAGGAAAGTACTAATCCATCTCAAGAAACTTTGTCTCTGAACCCCGAGATTTGCGACCTAACCGAGACTCTACCACCTCTTCCTGAGATGGCGAATCGTAAAAGTTTTTACGGTACAGAAGGGAGAATATGTACGACTCACTCTTGCGTGATGTGAGGGGGTGGGATGTGTGTGTTAGAGTGACAACAGAATAAAAGAAACATCAAGAAAAAAGCAAGACAATTCCATCACCAGGTATTCCCTGTGGACATCACCGCAACAGGATATTCGGTACAGTGAGGGTAGTTACTTAAAGTAACTGATTAAGCCCGGCCGGGATACTATCTACCTTCTTACCTGGGAGGCAGATTTATCACACTCACCTGCTCTGTTAGGCATTTACTCGTGAAATTTGCTTATTCGCCCATCCAGAAATCACGGCCTAAATTTTTTTAAAAAAAACTCCCGAATACCGTGGATTCGACACTCATTTCCATGTACCGGTACCATATGCTACGATAGAAAAAGTTGTCGTCAAAAGCCATCTGGGTCTGTCCACTATTCCTTACCGAGTAACAAAGCACTATTCCCTCTCCGGTAAAAAAATTCACCCCGGCCAATAGAAATCTCAACTAATACCCCCAAATCCGGATATATCGGGGTGTGAATCCAGTAAAACCAGCTAAATATAGCAAGCCTCGCACCTGCCCAATCCAAGTAATTTCTTACAAGAAAAAAAAAACCTATTTTTGCTACTTGCGGGTTTAATTAATCTTATTTATTTTTTATCCCCCCATGCGGTTTCGTTGGTCGGTAAATCCCCCCCTCCTTGAGACCGGGGGTGGATGAGGGGCTTTGACTGAATGAGTGTATGTGTGGCTAAAAGCAGTTTAGCGGCTGGCGATACCAAGCTTTGTGGATGCGCGGGAGAGACAAGAATAGAGGCTGATTATTTGTGAATTTTGAGGAATTGTTGACAGGGATGTTGGCTTCGGTGTGGATGGGGAGAGGGGGGGTTGGGTGATGATGGAGGTATGGATTTGGATAGGGAAGGAACAAAAAGTAATAATGGATGATGCAGGTACGAATCGGCTTGTGTTCTCTTCGCCTTTTTCCAGAGAGGGGGGGAGGGAGAGACACTCACACACACACATCACAGGGCCATGGTGGTGAGGTTCTGGTGGTAGGAATTCGATATCTGCCATGGGTGCATGGGAGACATGCGCCCCCCCCGTTCTGCGAATGACTGGTGAGATACGCCAATCAGTTGGATGGGTGCAGTTCTATAAAGAATTGATCGTCCCCTTCGTTGTTGTTAATCTTTTTTTCTTTTCTTTTGCTCTACATCTAGTGAATCTTGTTCTACTTTCGATATACCTCTCATCCTCTCTTCCCTTCTCTCTCCTCTACTCGGGCTCAATTAAATCCACGCCTCCCCCCCTCCCTCTCACTACTACCTCACTATCTCCATTTGAGTCCTTTTCTTTTCTTTTCTTTTTCATTTCATTTTGTTTTATATATTTATTGCTCTTCTGTTTAACTTATAGATCGTTTCACTTCTCACGTCTAAAAAACCAATACGAACGTTCGTGTTCATCCAACCCATTAATTTTTTATACAGAACTAAAACAAAAAAGCATCACAATATGCGGCTCACCACCCTAGCGACAATCTCCGGACTGCTCATGTGCGCTCATGCTAGCGTAATTCCTCCAAACCCGCAATCAGAGGACCTGATGGGCATGCTAGAGAGGCGTGAATTCGCCGGACTCCAACTGACCGGATGCGAACTTAGCAAGGCGATTTTACCAAAATCAGTTGGTTGCTATAACCCCCCCCCCCCCCCAATTCGACACAATCTAGTGAGAAAGGAGGCAGTAGTTGATTGATCGGTTCTTACAGGAACAACCCTCCTCGCGGATCCCGAACCAGGCCTAAAACTAACAAACGTGGTCCTTGGCCGGGGCACACAAAACTACACCTGCGCAGACGATACCGAAAATTCTACGCCAGTATCCCGAGGGGCCGAAGCAATCCTCTACGACGTCTCTTGCCTAGCTGCGAACTACCCCTCCTTGCTCCACGAGCTCCCGGACGTCCTGGTACAGCTCCAGTCTTCAGTGCAATACTACATGACCGCTGTCTTCCAGCGCCTCTCGAAAGAGAAGGTCGTAGTCGGCCATCACTACTTCACTCCGGACTTTAGCACCCCCGTATTCGACTTCCGTATCACGCCGGATGTCAAGCGGTATTTCAGTGGGTCGAAGGACGCTGGTATATCGGCGACGACTTATGCCAGCAAGGGCTCACCGGGAGAGCAATACGGAGCGGTGGACTGGCTGAGGCTGAAGGCGGGGGATAAGTCTGTTGAGTCGAAATTGGCGTATAGGGTACATACGGCTGGAGGAAAGGCCCCAGCGAATTGCAAAGGACGGGGGGGGAGTTTCATGGTGGATTATGCGGCCGAGTATTGTTTGTTTTGTCCCTTCCTTGCTAATCGCCGTGTATCAGTGTTTGGTTTATTTTGGTTTATTTTTGGTTTTTGGTTTTCCTTTTCGACTGGGCTAATGCAGGATTGCGGATAGGGTTCTACAACTAAACTGCGCCAGCTACCGACAATCCAACTGCACGAGACGAAATGAAAGGTTCATGCGTCACGAATTTTTATGACGCGTATGGGGTCCTCTCTCTCGGCCTAAATTGTGGATATTTGCTGTGAATTTATTTTTTGTTCGTGGATTGCATTGCGAGGAGGGATTGGTACGGGAGGTTGGCGTTGACAAATGTTCGCCATAATGGAAGAAGAAAAAGAAACAACACGCTGTAACCGTCAACTACCGATACCGTACCGTCCATCCTATCCCCCCATTCATATCACCTTGTACCTAAACCTCCGCTCTTTTACATTTGCCTGCATCTTTTTTCCTCCATTTCCTCGTTTGTTCTTCTCCCATTCTTTCATTCCTTCGCTTCTTGTTTACACATTTTTTAGTTTTTATTCCACTGTAACTTACTTTTAAAGATACCATAAAATTTTATTCCCCCCCACCGCTCCTCATCTCTCCATCTTGCCCTCCCTGTTCCGCTGCAGCGATGTCTGCACACCTGTACCAGTGCTGTACTCTGCAAGTCTGGTAAACGGCACTTTGCCCAATCCCAGCCTCCCAGCCGACCCCAGTCTCCCCCCTCCCGTCGCATTCGTGGCAAGAAACCGAAGGGCGTCTGCCCGATATGGAATGAAATGACCGAATTAGGCGCTTGTCATACGGTAACCTGTGTTTAGGATATCATACTCAAGGGGTACGGGTACTTTGGAGTTGTGTTAACACAGATGGTGCGACCTTCTGGTTGGGGGTTTAACCTGTTCGCTTGGCCCTGGCCGGGGGGGGGGGTGGGATTTGGGTGCGCGAGGGTCTGATTTCGTCTGTGGTGGATGTGATGCAACAGATACAGTACTCGAGGCGGTAGGAAGGTCGTGTACCGTATGGGCGTCGTATGACGGAGTTAGCATTACGGTACGGCGTCTAGACTCACGGGCGAGTGATAGCTCTTGAGAAGCGAGGTTGCGGCATATTAACTCATAAGGCAAGGTGGAGCAACGCGAGTAAAAAGCCACAACACCTAATTGGTTCCATTGGTAGGGGGGGGTGTTTCTCGAGCGCATATTTTTTTCTCCGTCCCGTCTGGTACCAAGACATCCGGTAAGTATTTATTTCTTTATCGTCCACTTACTATCCTCGAATACATACACGTACTATACAACACAGTGCTGTGCTCGTACGATAGGAAAAAGTCTACAATCCTGTCCCGCCCCATTCATACCGGGCGGTATGTCTGTGGCGGAACTCAAAAGCACTACACGTGGTCCCTCTACTTTTCCTCCTAATCGCTATGATACATCTAGGACTGACTTGTTCTCAATAGCTCCGAGGACGGATTGGCCAGCGCAGTACCGGTGCTTGCACCGTGCGCTTGCAGCCTGACGGCGTGCGCGTACAGGAGATCATAGATGGCGTTAATAATAATAATAATAATAATAATAATATCCCGGGGTGTTAATGATATTTTGTCAATGGGTGCATGGATGCATGGATGAATACTGTCTCCTGGCTGAGTTCTCGGAATGGATAAATATGCACGCAACCCTGCATGTCTGTGGGGATTTTGCATGCGGATGCACGGGGCATCGCTAGTGATAGTGGGGAAGGGGTGGGTAATATATTCGCCGCCCGGAGCAGTCGAGTGAAGGAGGAAGGAGGGCAGGAGAGAGGAGGTGTTTCATGAAGGTTGGAAACATATTCGATTGGGGCGAGGCGACTTGATGGGAGTGCAGTCACTGCATCGTACAATAGGTTCGTATTTGTAATACCTATACTATGCTCTACTATTTTTGCTGTGCAAATATTACCATTCACTTCAAGCACCGCATACCAAGAGCAGTATAGCGCAGATCAGATCAAACTCTCCTATTTCGTAAAAGTGCAGCTGTGCAAATACAGTACCCGCATTGTAGTCTATTCTATGTACCCTGCTCTCCCTCACCGCGGAATACGATTACCAAAAAGTATAAGTACCGGTATACTAAAGCCTTCCCCCTCTATCGCCCTCCACAATACGCTATTCCATCTTCAGTATCATACTATCATAAGTTTGAAATGCGCAACCATCACAGTCCAATCACTCCCCCCCTCCTCCCCCCTGCAACTCCCAAAGAACCCCAATTTCAGACTCGGCCTAGCGTAGCTTTTGTTTTGTTACGTGGGTCTCGCCTCGTTCCCTGTATAGTACGTGCTGGGGGTCCACCATCCACAGCACTAGAGTACTCGTAATCAGCCGAGCGAGAGAGAGCAGGCATGTTCGCGCCGCTGCCTCGCGAACCGGTGGCGGTGGACTTTAGCCACGGCGCACGGTTGGATATGGGGTGCGGCTCAAAAGGGCCAAGTTAAACTTTCAATCTCCGGTAAATTCTGAGGGAATAGCTACCGTAATGCCCGTGCGGTATAAGGGCGGGATGGAATAGTGTGTAAGGCCTTGGTGGTGGTGGGGGATTGTGGTACCGGTATCATAACTAGAACATCGAATTGCGCTGTAGGTTTGGTACGGTTCGGGGTTAGAGCTAATGGCTTTTGCTGTACGGTATAGTACCGGTAGTGGAAGTGTAAAGTACCGGTTGTGTGGTCTCAACTCTCCTCTGTGGTATATATGGTATAGTTGTGTTTCACCCTGCCAACTGCAATACGGTACGGTACGTACCGGCACAACATTGTCGTTCGGAAGATTTCGCTCATACCCAACTCCGATCATAATGGCGGAACCTATCCTATTATAATGGCGGAACTTATCCCACTGTTTCCCCTCAACAAGTCCCACAGTACCATGGGAGCATCTCCAATTACGATGCCGCCTTTCCGCGGCCCCTCTAGCCTCTCCCGGACCCGCAGGTTAATTTTGTCGCAGTCTTGGTCTCTTCCTCTTTTTTCTTCCTTTTTCCCCTTTCCAATTCGGTGATTTACCGATTGGCCAGCCACCCGTTTACCCGTTCTAGTCGCTACTGTAACGGTTGGCTGGTGTATCACGAAACTGACGACTGAAACCTGTACGAGTTAGAAAAAAAGGATTGGGCGGCGGGGGGGGGGGGGGGGGGGGCGGCAGGGATTAAAAAAACGGA
>Ga0307517_10007993_pt1 | contig 15261 bp, 5 predicted proteins | sample 23_EM_MG_FD_194515 | JGI IMG/M metagenome (GOLD analysis project Ga0307517, IMG submission 194515) | Populus trichocarpa ectomycorrhiza microbial communities from riparian zone in the Pacific Northwest, United States - 23_EM | ecosystem: Host-associated > Plants > Roots > Unclassified | place...
TTATTTATCTTCTTTTATTTTTTCTGTTTGTCTGTGCCTGTGGTGCTGGGATGTTACAATGTCATCGACACCTCATAAATCTATCATTGCTTCGATTTTAAGTTTTTATATATATATATATATATATATATATATATATATATATATATATATATATGTATGTATATGTATATGTATATGTATATGTATATGTATGTATGTATAATGGCTTTGCAACATGAGTCAAATTGTAGAGTTGAATTTAATTCCAAACTTGTCATGATTATTATATTTGAAATAAACTATTAAAATACATGGTTAAATTTATTTGTATGTGAGAATATACTTCAATTGAAGTTTGATTTAATTAAAGTGGTTATTTTTTTTATTTATGTAATTAAGATAATTACACTTTCTTTTATTTTTATTTTTTAGTTATAAACTAGATAGGTGGTTCGTGTTTCGTTGCAGGCCGGATTGAATTTTAATGTATTTTAAAGAAGAGAAAAAATCCATGACTTGACACTATAAAAAAAAAAAAATTCCAATCCCCAATAATTCAAACATATAAGAATAAAATCATGAAAGAAAATTAGTTGACAAAAGGAAGTGCAGGAACACGTAGCATTAGCAAATCCATATAAGGTCGTCAAAACTTACGAGAAAAATCATATGAACATGATAATTTAATAGAAAACAAAACAATGGGTGGACCCGGGGCTTAGGGCAGCTCAAGTTTTCAGAATAAATTTGAAGAGAATTGACTCGTTGTGAAATGATCAAGTTGTGAAATGATCAAAAACATGGGTTAACTTGTGACCTAATCAGCCCGTGGCAAACCTGGTCAAGACCAGATAAAAAATCGTTGACTATTTTCCATTATTTTTTTCAAAATGAAGCCATCCTTGCTTTTTTGATGAGATAAAAAAAGACTTATTTGACATGGGTTAACTTGGGTCAATTCACCTGGCACGTAACTAGTATTTACCTAATATCCACTCCAAGAAAATAAGAGGACAACCTAAGATTTTCAATTAAATTAACAAAAGAATCCAAAGTAAAAATAAAAATTATGAGAATAAGGACCAAACTCGAATAAATGAAAAACCAAGATTATGGATCAAATGATGAAATTAAAAACAAATTAAATTTTGATACAAAGGTTAATAGTCAAAAAATAAAATCAAAACATTGAGAGCAAACCTTAAACATCATCAAATTTGAATTGAATGGTGAAATTGAAAAAGAAAAATGAAATTAACAAGAGAATCCAAGACAAAAAAAAAATAAAGAGAATGAGGACCAAGTTTGAAGAAATTAAAAAACAAAATTATGGATCCAAGAATGAAATTGAAAATAAATTAAAACTTGATAAAAAGGTTAAGAATTAAAATTTTAAATCAAAACACCGAGGCCCTAACCTTAAATATCACCAAACTTTGAATTGAATGGTAAAATTGAAAAGAACAATGAAATTAACAAAAGAATCTAAAATAAAAAATAAAAAGAACGAGGATCAAACTTGAAACAATTATAAACAAAAATTATGGATTCAAGGGTGAAATTGTAAAATCTGTTTTGATAAAACGGTAGATAATCAAAATTTAAAATCAAAATATTGAGGATCTAACTTTAAATATCATCAAAATCAGAATTTAGAGGTACAATTGTAAAGAAAGATTAAACACATAAAAGAATCAAAAACAAAAATAAAAATCAAGAGAACGAGGACCAAACTTGAATAAATTAAAAACTAAGATTACGTATCAAAGGATAAAATTGAAAACAAATTAAATTTTGATAAAATAGTTAACAATCAAACTTATAAATCAAAACACTGAAGGTCAAATATGAAATATCATAAAATAAAAGAACAAGGTTGATTTTTTAATGGCCAACACGTAATTTAATGCGGAGGAGAAAGATAAGAGGAAACAAAAAGAAAAGGGTTGTAGGAGGCCAGTCGTCCTTCAAAACACCACACGCTTCGTCCCCCATGGTAAAAGGCGTCGTATAGCTTCAAACATCGTGGTTGGAACTGATGTTCTTCCACCAGAAGGTAGCTCGCGCGTTGCTTAAAGAGCATAGAGCTGGCCCACACGTAGGCGCGTGCATAGTAGACGCCGACAACTTTTTTTTCATAATATTTTTTTAAATTACAAAAAACTAAGTTACCCCTAATCCAACTTAACAATAACATAAAACCATACATGAAACAACAAAAGCACCCCTTATTGCAAAGCTTGAAAAAAATTGATTTTATGGTTAATTTAGCAATTTTAGTATCTAAAAAGTATAAAAAACCGAGAATACCTCTTAAAAAAAATTAAATGACAATAACTCTCAATGACAATTAAGTTATTTAACTGTACCATTAAATTACAAGATTATCATGATGACCCTTGTGAACTTGACAATGATAATTGAACCCTTATAAAATTACCGAACTATTCTACTAGCAGTTATGTTGATTAGGGGTGAAATAGTAATTTCACAATGTAAAATATAAATTGAAACATTGGTCGACGTACTTATCTAGTTAAGTTACTAGGTAGATTGTTCGCACCACATTACAGACATTCGTAAACAACATTAACGAACGATAATGTAAAAAAAACATCTTCCAAGATTAAAGCAACTACCAGGCTTTGTTCATTTTATATCAAGGTTTATTATTTTCACTGCATGATGCAAGATTTTATTTAATTATAAGATAAAATACATGGAGAAATAATACATGCTGCTGTTGGAGCATATCAACAAACTCAGCTATAAAAACATTAATACAAAAGCCTGATGGAAATTAATAAGTGACTCCAATTATTTTTGACACAAGAGCGAGGAAAAAGATGTAGCCCTTCTAGCTGCTGCTGCATCAACGTGCCATACTGACATAAGCCTAGCAATTTTTTATTTTATTTTAGTTTAACGTGGGTGTCCGGGTCAGCTTGCGTGTACCTTGACTAATCCCACGGGTCCTAAAGTTAATGATCATGTAAGTCTCCAGTGGCCATCATATGAGCAACTACAGGGTTTGAACCTGAGACCACAGAGAAAGCAAATCTCTTGGTCCCAAACTTTTATCACTGGACCACCGCCTAAATGGTTAACCTAACAATTCTTCACAGTAAAAAAAAGGTAATTGTCATGATCTCGATAAATTTTACAAAGTCAATGCTGTCATGTTGGTGGTAATGTCATCAATTACCAGAGTTTAGAAAAACTACGTGATAGATATGATCCATTTAATTAGAAAATCAAGTCATTTTTTTTTAATTTTTTACCGAAATTCGTTAGCATTTTGTCTTTTAATATATGTTTTTTTACTCCCTCGACATTTAATCATCAAATCTTATTCTCTTAACATTTTATCTTTGAATTTTTAACCTCCTGCCAAACATAGCTAAATTTGATTATATAGAAAGAAAGAAGTATCTCTGTGTCAAATAATCAAAATGTAACGAAATTTCCAAACATAAATCAAGGAGTGTGATTTAGAAGAATCAATAAACAAAAAATCAATCTTTCAAATCTCAAAATATTTATGGAATTAAGAAGAATCCAGACAATTCATGAGACTACTGGAATTTAAAATTTTAATTATTCCTGCTTGCATTTGGTTCCAGCTCAATAACATTGTATTATAGAGAACCCCACATTTCCAAACTCCTTGAATTTATTTATTTTTATATATTTGGAAATTCTTCTATATTTAAATGAGTATAGTTTGAGAGAAAATACGAGAAGAATTCTTAAAATATATATATATTCTTAGAAAATGCAATATATCGATTTTAAGAGTGTGTTTGTTTTAGCTTTTGTGGTTGAGTTTGAGGTTGTGTACAGTATATTTATGCACAAAACTCAACCACAAAAGATAGAAAGATAATTAAAATAATTAATAGATATAAGAAATTGAATTATTTGAATAAAAAATGAACAGTTATGATTTCCTTTTTTCTTAAAATAAATAGATTGAAATTGAAAAGTTAAGGAAAGAAAGAGGAGGGAGGGGAGGGGGAATCAGACTAGTGAACTTGCATGATTTGCAATAATCATGTTGATTTAACAACTATTTGCAATAATCTAAAATATCTACATTATTCTTTTGTATATAAAATTCTTATCTTATATATATAATATTAAAAAAAAACTAAAGTATATTTCACTCACTTTAGATTTTTTATTTATTTTTAAATATCGTATTTCCATATCCTTATCGAGTGGTAACTCGAGAAGGCCCGAACATAGGCCCAAAAAGAAAATGATAAGGATGGTAGAGAAGTTAGAAAATGATATATAATAGAATCCCAATCTGAATTGAAGGGTCCAGAGAGCTCCGCTGCTTTTGTTTTGAGCGGACGACAAGGCCTCCGCCACAGCCATTGCTCACTCACCTTTCTGTTACGTATAGCGAAAGAAGAAGAGAACGAAAATACCCAGAGGAATAAAATAAAATGTCAGTCTCTTCCATATTTGGCTCTCCATTTCTGTTGGCACCCAAACCCTCGACTACACCGTCTTTCAAGCCTGTCAATGGCGAGTTCAAAACGGTCCCAATAGGCACTGGTTTTGGTCATGGTGGGATGTCGATAGAGTGTTCTTCAAGGCCACAGAAGAAGGCAACTGCACATCACAGGAAAACAAGGCCAAGAAAGAGTCAACCATGGGACATAAAGCGCAAGCCCACTGTTTATGCTCCTTTACCTCCCCTACCTCCTGATTGGACTCTTGTTTCTTCTTCTGGCGATGGCGATGGCGATGGTGATGGTGATGGAGCTGATTTGCCTTCTACTACTGCATTAGAGGCACCGGTTACAAGTGGGTAGTTGCTTCTTTGTGGTTTTTATCTCGTGTTCTGTTGTTATTGGAGATTTCGTGATGGGTGTTTCGGCTTTTATGTAATACTACTTGTGTTTCCCTGAGTCTTAAAAACCAAAGAATGAAATGCAATTATTATTACTAATAATTTTATTGTCTCTCTGAATTAGTGATTTGATTATTTTGAAGAAGTGAGTAGGAGCCCAAAGCCCAAAGCTACCTTCTCACTAGACTCTATTGAGCATTCAAAATCGTGTCTTTAGCCAATTAACATATCTCCTCTTCCCCTGTAAGGTCTCAAGGTTTGACCCTCTCGTAGCCAGAAACCTGCGAGTACGGACGTCAAACACGAATCTGATACAGGTATAACCACGGGGAATCCTCAATCTTGCTCACCAAAAGATATGCTGTAAGGGTTTGCTTGATATACTGAAAACGGAAAACATTTTTCTTTCGTGTTGATGTTGTCAAGGCATAAAACACATTCTGCAGTGCTAAGTCAATTCCAGTAATACAAATGCTAGCTTGTGCCATCGAAAATTCACAAGTTAACTCGGTCGTTTCTGTGGTGGACTGGGAGTGCATCGCTCGATGGTCGGTGCACACCCACAAGCAGATATGATTGTGTCAAATGAAACTCTGAACCACACGTGATGATAGCATATCCTTCAGTGTTTAACATTTTATTTTTATATAATGAAAAATCGCTAAGAATCGATTACTCTGTGTGCGCAACGGAACTTATTTGTCAAAAACAAGGCAACATTATTCTATGAACTGCTCGACTAGTCAAGCGGGATCCTATCCCAAGAGAAATGACTGTACACATCATGAGGTTGCTATTCACCGGCTGCGCATGGCACCTTTGAACAACACAAGATAATGGCGAGATAACATAACGAGTTGGGCAAAGCCAGCTGAATTCAAGGGAGCTGATAGCCATCGATTGTTGCTCACGAGTTGCGCAGCAGACACGCATCCTGCCAGCCAGCCAGTAATCACAGAAGTTGAAGGTTGGGATTACTTGTATCCTCCAGCTGCTAGCAGGCATTAATTATGCTATTCAAGGCACTTAGCAAGCCCCTGCACATGCTTTCTCAGACAACATGATGCTTTTGAGACAACTTTTATGTCAAGTCAATCACGCTTCAAACAGTTTCCAGGTGGATTTTTTCTTGTATGGAGGCTCGGAACGAAGTCTGTAATTATATGATGCTCATGCTATGGCATTTTCCCGTAACCTGCCACGTTTCCATGTTAAGATACAATAAACGAAACCGTGGGGCAAATTTTCAAGATATAGCAATAAAACACACGTATAACACTAAGGAGCAGAAGGCCTCAGCAGAAAAAAGTGCATTTTAGATTTTTGAAAATGTTAAACACCGTTCACAGAGTGATTGAAAACAAATTTGGATGGAAAAGACAACACAAAAGAAAATAAAATGTTGTCTTGCCAGGGAAGTAGTTAATGTTGACGACAGATCTCTGGTCCAATTCTCTCGGATAATATCAAGATTGAACAGCCGGAGACCCTCCATGTATTTAACAATGTAAAAACAAGCAGGAGATAATAACATTTATTATACTGATGAAAAAAGAAAGAAAATATGAAGAAGGTTACTAGTCAACGATGAAGTTCCCTTGCGAGTTTCTCAAGCAATGGTCGTGGAGGAAGCTCTGCAGGACGTTAGGAATATAGGAACTTAAGTTTCTTAAGTAATCAGGAGAATGTATCTGTGTCAGTTCCCAACAATGGACCTTGATGATCCAAACCATGTGAAATATTTTATCCAATGAACAATTGTGGAAGATGGTTCAAGACTTCTCTCCTGCACAGACCATGCAGCATGAAACCTACATCCAATGTTTGGATACAGAGGACACACACGCTTGTCCATCATATATGTGTGTTCCTATCATGGAGTGCATCTGAATGCTCATTGAGAAAGAGCCTGAGCATTCTTGTCACAGTGAGAGGCAAAAGCAGCATATGTAGAGATAGGTATAATGAAGGGATGGAAAAGGAAAACTCCACCTAACTTTACCATTCCAGGTAATTTATCACCAATCCACCTAGATACATCAGTAATCACCTAACACAGGGCATAGTCGTTGCAACTACGGAAAATTGGTAAAGGATTTAGTGTTCCTACCGGTCCAGTTCTTGAAACTACAGAAAACATATATAACAGAAGATGGAGTCCATCCCTTAGTATACAATCGAGACCCTTTAATGTCAAGATGAATAACTGGCATGTACAAAAAACAGAAACAGGGATAAAATATATGAAATACAGTACAGCTTGTGAAACAAATTTTACAGAGTTGAAGTTGTGGATGCACTTAGGATTTTATAGATATTGAAAAACAGATCATGCAGTAATGTTACCTCATACAAAACACTCAATAAAGTCTCTTAATTGTATCATGTTTGCAAAGTTTTCCTAACTTCCTCTAAGACTACCACAGGTAAATGGACCAGAAATCATTTCATATCTCCTAGTTCCAGTAGAAGAATAAAAGACAACTAGATATAAGAAGTGTGTATAAGTATTGCCACTGAGATAATAAAATCTCATAGAAGTGGAACACGATAGCACAACAAACAACAGTACAAGATGCAAGAACAACTGAGATTAATTCCTCTTGATTCGTATGGACAACACCTAACCTTTGCTAACTCCAGTTAATTAAAAAATGCAATATGTTTGTATGAATCATATCCTGTAGTCCTAAATGCTACCTAATAAAACAAAAAACTGAAAGAAACTCTTCAAGGTCAACAGAGTTGCATTAATGTGTAAAAGAAACATTTCATCCCAGCAACCAGCTGTGATTTTTTGTTTGGCACCTAACTAGAAGCATAAACCACGATAAGTGCCATCAGCAGCAATTCCTGCTTTGAAGTTATCTGATTCTCTGGAAACACACTAAACTTTGAACATTAAGCACAACATCTCCAATATATGAAACTTTGGAGAAAATGAAGAAATAATCATATATAAAAGGAAGCATTTATCACAAGCAAAGCATGAAAATACAGTTAAAACCATTATCAACCAGTGGCTATGGATGAACAAGAATCTAGTTACCAGAACAAAACAGGAACACTGATACATGAATCAAAGACAGGTGAAACTGGACAATCCATCTGGCCTTTCTCATGATCTGAACACAATAAAAAGAAATTTGACATTCATCTCATTTTATTAGACTGATAACATTCCTGAGATACAAACTGATGAAAAAGAATACTAGATTCCAAGGAGTACTATTATGAAAATTTCAATTACCTGTGCAAGATCCAATATTTCCTTCGCAGGCAGGAGCAAGAATATGCAAACCTGAAGGAGCAAAAACTAGGACTCCTTATGTGTCTTGAGAAATCTAGTTCTGGAATCACTTATGCCAACTTGGTAAGCAAATAATGCACTGGATATATCTCAAACAGCATGGATAAACTTGCTCTCTTAAAATGAAAACTTCCCACTTTAGTTTCTAGACACCAAAATCAATATTCCTTAATGCAGATAAATTATCTTTAAAAAACAAGAGAGTCCACTATCCACACAATTCCACAACAATTAACTCACTTGCATAAACACTTTATGCTTCAGAGCATCTCTCCTTCTTAACAAAAGACTCACGGAACCAAATGCAAAGTTCATCTGAATCTTCATACGCTGAGCAAATATAATAGCAGGCTGTAATTCACTGACAAATACACAATCAGTATTTCATATCTCACTTCTTCCCATATATCATAGCTGGAAAAGCACCAACATATATATGCAAGTGATTATGGAAAAGGGAGCCTACAAGCTTCATATAATCTTTAATGAAGGTCCTCTGGAGTAGTGGTGATAATAATATAAGGCAAATAATCTACTGTTGGCCCACTAACAAGATATATGACAAGGACATCTGGAAAAGATTTTTCCCTTTAATGTTTTTGTTATAGTGACAAATACTATCCAAAATGGAAGATATTTCTTCAATAAAATAAAGATCCCAATACATATAAACAAGGGTGGTCATGTTTAAATTCAAATTCATCGTAGTTGTACTGGAAATTCTTAAATGAAATTATATACCATGTCAAAGGAACTCCCACATTATTCCATGCCCGAAATAAAATCATAGCGCGATATAGAATAGAGAGATGCATCCAGGCATTCTAAAACAACACTATTCTTGCACACAGAAAGTGGATATTGCCCCTCAGAAACTTACTTTGCATGCATTAGCATACAATAAAAATTACAACACACTACTCAATGTCAACATTATAATAGCAGCTTTATGCAATTCGCTAGGTTTCAAAATGTCTGGCCACAAAAAAAATCAGTGTTGTATTGAAATAATCCAAAAGAAATTGCAAGCATATTTACCATTTAACTAAAACAAAGTTGCTGCTTTATATTGGAAAAAAGAAAAAAACTGCAAGTAATTCTTGTTGTTTCACATGATAATCTTTCATCACTAAAACTACGGTAATCCTGTGAGATGACAATGCAGGTGGCTCTATCATTTTGATACACCTTTCTGAAAGTAGCACTAATAATATATCCAAACAATACAAAACCCCAGAAAACCTTATTCTGAACTACGAATCTCCCGAATAGCAGATAACAGAACATAATCCCCCGCCACACCTCGCAAATGCCGTATGAAAATATTTTTGGTCAACTTGCCAGCCTGGAAAACAATAAACCAGTATAAAATTAGACTCCGGCACTTAGGAAATACTAGACAATAATGCAATAAAAATTGCTATCAGCCTACTTACCCTATACACATCATATAGTTTGGCCACTTCCTGAATTTTTTCAGGAGGAAGCCAACTCCTTAATTTCGAAAACAATTTCTCAAGGGAATACTTTGTATGAGTCGATCCTCTCACTTGACCTAAGAAAAAACAGCTTCAATAAAATTACTATACAAAATTGACCGCTAAAATGAACCACCTATGGAAACCAGAATATACCTGGCACGTTAATAGAAGATTTGAAGCTCACAACACACTCAGGGATAATATGTCTGTTCATAACACTCGACCAAACAACATACCACTTGGGATTCTTGGGATCATCAGTGCCAGTATCAAAATCAATACTAGAAGGATAATACTGTTGAGACCCTGCCACTACTGTCTCAACATTACCTAATATAACTCTACACAGTATAATATGTTTTTCGCCGTTATCATCTGCCTCTGCAAACTTGGCACTGAAAACAAAACCCACACAAACTCAAATCATCAAAGGGCATAAGGAAAAAAGGAAAAGAAAACCTAATAAATCTCCTAAAACTACAAAAGAACTCCAACAGAACACAATTAGTGCATTACCTCATATGAGGCAATCCAAAAGGAGACAAATATACACCAACACCATAAGTTTCACCAGCAGAAACCTTACGAGGTCCACCGAAACCATGAGCCAGGATACTTTCGACTTCCTTCGCAGGCGCGCCATACCAAGCATACACTGTATTCGAAACACCCCTGGCTGCCTTTGTAATCTCAATCTGCTTTAAAAAGACCTCTTGACGAGCCTCCCCCGAAAGACCCTTACGCGTGCATTGATGGATTGCCGTGATCACAACATCAGGATCAATTTTCTTCATACCGGACAAAAAATAATTCTTCACAGGTGAATAACTCTTCTCTTCTTCTTTAAATACCCTCGTATTCAGCCACCTACAATTTCCCACATCACGCATCCCCAAACGCTGCCGTTTCAATCCACCCTCTTCTTTCTTCGACGAAGTAACCTCGGGCTCTTCTTTGTCACGAAATTCCTCTCTTTTTCGCTTAATTGAATTTCCATCAATATTGACTTCGATTTCAATTTTACGATTACTCAATCTCTCCTCCTCTAGATTATCCCCAAAATCTTCACGCACAAACATTTTAGGAAAAAAGCATTTCCCGTTCACATCAATCCACGCAATTGATCTTTGAATCCCTGAATCAAAATCAATTTGCAACATACGCGTAAAATCAAACAGATACCTTGACTCACGAAACGACATTTCAATCACCGCCTTGCCGTCCAAGAAAGCAGGCTTGAGAGACTCCAAAACCTCGTTTTCAAAATCAATCCACAATCCATCGTGATTGAAGTATATGAACCTAGCCGGCGCTGCACTCTTGGTGAAATTGGCAAGATTTGCGAGAATTAATGGCGCCGAGCAACAATTTGTTGCGCGATTGCAGCAGATTTTAGGGTTAGGTGATGGTAATTGTGGTGGAACCCTAACCCTAATGGATTCTGCCATTGGCTCTTTTCGCTTTTTCCCGGTGTTGATTGTGAAATCAACGAGAGCATGGCAGGATCAAGAACTCATCGTTGTGTCAACCCGGGATTTTTATAGCAATCTCTAATCTATTGGACGGGATCTTCTTGACTAAAATATCCCCGCTGATTTTTTTTTTATAAAGGCAGGACGGCATTGAGTTTTTTGTTTTGTAAGGGTATTTTTGGGAGCGGGTGGGGTGGCGATTGAGGGTAGGTAGATGGGTAACGTTCGCTCAGTGGATGAATGTGGGTGCAGTGACTTGCGAGTTAAGTTAGAGAGAATGGTTTGATGACTGCCACCTCGACAATGAGGTATTTTTTTATGCTTTCGTTTTCTTTGGCCCAAAGGAAAAGTGGAATTTCTAGACAAAGCCTTGTGGATTTGACTTTAGATTCGTGGTTCTTTCTTTTATAGTTTATACTGTATATTTGACTTTTACTTTGTCATAGGTTTTTTTTAAAAAAAATATATTTATTTTAATATGTTTTTTAATAAAAAAATTAAAGTAAAAATTAAAAAATTTATTCACATGTTTAGTTAAATAAATTAATAATTATTTATGTAAAAAACATTATTAACAATAATTAAAAAATAAATTAAAAGATAAATACATAGTAAGATATTTAATTATGTGATATGAGATATTCATCTAATTATGTTCACTAAACATATTTACTTTAATCAATAAAAGATAAATCTATATTCTATAAAACTTATGGTCTAAAAAATAAATATAAATGAAACTAACTGAATAAATTCATGCCTAAAAAAATAACACAATGCCGAACACATCAACAATATTATTTAAAAATAAATATTTTTTATTTTTAAAAATGAACTTTATTTGTATAATACCAAAACAAATACAAATGAATTAGAATAATATCTTGAAAAATTAAACACAAACAAAATAATTTTATAAAAAACTTATATTAGAAAATAGCATGTAAGACCGGGACAAGCTCATAGAAAAGAATTCAAAGATAATCACAAAACCAATATAAAAAAAAAACAAAAGAAGAATGGTAAGATCGTACAAAATCGAATCCCCAACAAATCAAATATTAAAAGTTGAAATCATAAAAAAAAATCAATTGTAGAAAGCGTCCCAAATAAAATAAAGGCGAGAAAACAATTTATTAAAGGGCAGATAAAAATTTGATTCGAGTTGTATTCCATAACGGGCCATAATTTTTTTAAAAGAAAAATACTTGAGTACAAAAGCTATTTTGATATTTTTTTTTATATGATAAAAATTATAAGTGTAAATCAAAAGATCTATCCAAACATCTAATAATTATTTATGTAATAAATTTTTTTGTTAACATTAACTAAAATAGAAAGTGAAAAAATTAAGAGATAGACGAAAATCAAGATATTTAATCATACAAGATAAGATATTTATCTGCTTGTGTCAACTGATTTTTTTATATTAAAATCAATAAAAGATAATAAAAATAAAAATACATATTAAACCGAGTGAATAAAATAAAAAACAATGAAAAACAAAAAAAAATAACAATTAAAATAATCATGACTAAATTCAACAAAAACATTATCCGAAATTAAATGTTTAGGAAAAAATGAAATGAAATTGACTTATTAAAACAAAATAAATAACAATTAAAAGAACGAGGACCAAGTTTGATAAAAATATAAAGAAATCATATGGCCAGGGATAAAATCAAAAATAAAATTCAATTAGAAATAATCAATATAACTAAAACAATTGCAATGCAGTGAAGAGAAACTGAATCAAGAGAAAAAGAAACTCGAAAAAAATAAAGTAAATCGATGCAAAAAACCCGACCGAACCACCATGCAAGCGCTATCTAAAGAGAAAGAGGATGGTAAGACAAATCAAATGATGCAGTGAAAATATAATCAACATTACCGCAATCAGCCACACTCGTGCGAGGCATACATTAACAACTTTATCATTTTGTTTGTACAAAATAAAAAATGCTATTAGAATTAAATAATAATAACAAAAAAACCATTATAAAATTACATCCAAATCCCTAAAACCAGGGCTAGAACATATGGATGTTAAGGGTAATGAAGTAGTTATATTATTCAATGAGAAACAAAATTACTGTCACGCTTTCAGACCAAAGGTTATATCTATTTATTTTATTAAGGTCAATACAGTTGTCAATGTAAAATTACTACCTATTTTTCTTAAAAATAACAAATAAACTAATAAAAAAAGATATCAATACCCTATGAGCTGGGAAATTCTACCATGCAAGTCCACAATAGAATATATCCTGGTCCTCGGTGCACACACAGTATAAACCACAGACGGTTTAGACTTTAGAGTTTCACATAATACTTGACAATTGCGTGAGGTTGTTTCTTTAAATTAAATTCAATGCCGTGTAAGTTGATTGTCAGCCTAAAGAGCTCAATTACGTTCTTCCGTTGACAATTTCGTGTGATTCTTTCTAGCAATATAACAATAGCAGCATTTCAATTTCACGCAGCTTATAATGCAATAAAAAAAAATTAGGATAAGATTATAGCTGTAATTTTTCTAGAGAAAAATCTAAATAATTGAATAATCTTAACTATTTTTTTTTTCAAAAATAACTTACAGAGTGGCTAGACTTAACTATAAAATTAAAACTAAATCAAATTAAAATCTTGAAACCTAGCTAGGAAACAAATAAAACAATAACTTGAAAAATAAAGAAAATTCCTGAACAACAACTTCTTGATCTAATCTAGACATATTTCATATCTTAGCCTATTGTCAGCCGACCTGTAAGGAACAAGGTAGCGATAGAAAGCTCAGTAAAAAAATTCTAACACGGTCCAACATTAAATAAAAAATCATGATTGTTTTCATATAAAAAAAATATAGTTTAACACATCCAAACATCTTTTTTTTTTTTTAGTTTAACGTGGGTGTCCGGGTCAGCTTGCGAGCACCTCGACTAATCTCACGGGCCCTGAAGTTAACGACCATGTAAGCCTCCAATGGCCATCATAGGAGCAACCACAGGGCTCGAACATGAGATCATAAAGGGAGCAAACCTCTTGGTCCCAAACTCTTACCACTAGGCCACCATCTAAATGATTCATCCAAACATCTTTCTACACTTGGAATTGTCTGTGCTTATCTCGTATCACATCTCGATTCTCGACTATGAATGCATCTCGCTAACCTTGTCTTGTCTTGAGCATCGCATGTTGTTGTTGTTTTTGTTTCGTCATTGATGCTTATTCATGTTGTGTTGGGTATTTATCGCTAACCGGCGAGGTTGTAGATTGAGCTGGACTGAAGTTTCTGCTATGGTGGTGTTGTGGGCTAAAAAATCTGCAAAATAAGTCGCATTGGATAGCTGGAGATCCTACTGTGCTTGAATCAATTCAACTTGGATGAAGGAAGCCGCGGATGGTTGTTTGCATGCGTATTAATAACAAAAAACTAAAACATGACTGTTTTTTACTGTGTTAGACTATTGCTTGCCTCACAGTTCACTATAAACGACACTGTTTGAAGAATATTGATTGTGGCTCCCTTAGTGGGATGTTGGGCTGGGCTTTTTTGGTCATTATTATAGGGTTTTTTCCCACCTTTTTCCATGGATGGTGGGCTTGAGGGGATTTCATGTTTCTTTTTTCAATTGAGTAACTTTATATCTAATTCATTAAAGTGAACGGTTTTTGTCTTTTTAAAAAATTTAACTGATTTTATTTGTTATGTTCACGTGAACATGAACAATAATGTTTTTTTGTTTTTTTTAAAAAAAATTAATTTAAATTAAATTAAATTTATTTATACTATAATCTCAATTTTATTCATGATAATATTTTATCTAATTTTATTACAAGCTTAAAAAATCATGAAAACTGTAGTTCTTGTCGGATGAATTTTGTATGTAATGGAATTGTAGATAGTTTAATGGAACAATAAAATTTTTTTTATATAAAGTATGATTTTATTTTATGATGTAATAACAGCCTTTTAGTTGTTCAGATTTCTTTGAGAGTGTACGAGGCAATGGTTTTTTCTTGCCAAAATCATTCGGTTTATGATATATTTTATGTGTCTTGATTCGTTTCTAGTGATTTTTCCTAGCTTTCATTATTTTTTTATGATTAATCCCACGTGTCTTTTCTTTACGATTCTTAATGGTTTTTTTTTTT
>Ga0307517_10007994_pt1 | contig 15259 bp, 16 predicted proteins | sample 23_EM_MG_FD_194515 | JGI IMG/M metagenome (GOLD analysis project Ga0307517, IMG submission 194515) | Populus trichocarpa ectomycorrhiza microbial communities from riparian zone in the Pacific Northwest, United States - 23_EM | ecosystem: Host-associated > Plants > Roots > Unclassified | place...
CCCTTGTATTTCAGCTGAGAAGTGCAGTTGCAACACTGGCAAGTGAGGGATTTGTGGTTCTCCATGGTGACAGTGTGAAGAGGGTATAGTAAGAGTGGAGGAACCAGACTTCGTCTGATTGATACAACTAAATGATACAGCTAAATCAATGAGAAGAGAAATAAGTTTTGCAGCTTCATTATTGATGGGATTATCCCACATATTTGGCCTGTCGTGGTGTATATTTGGAAGTTGTCAGCATCACTAGGAAAGTAGTAGAATGCAGGATGCTTGTAGTCTTGTAGATGCTTTTGATAATTTTGACTATTGACTTATTGAGTGGTTAGTCAACCACGTAGTTTATGACACCATATCTTAATGATATATTGATTCTTCAAGTCTGTTAATTCGATGGACGCGATTGCTCTGTGTTCTAATCTTCATGATGTTTTTGAAGGGTTTCTTATTGTGTGGCCTGTTTCTCACTGTCTCAATTTAATAGCTGGCATAATCCTCATCTTGTTGATATAAATGTAGAATTACGAAATGGACCTGATGCATGCGCCAGGCTGCTTGATCTTGATCCAATTTTACAATTTAATAATTAAAAAGAAAACACTAATAAATAACAAATTTAACGGAGTTATTGTCCACTTGATCCATGACTGGAGCTAATCGCTCTGTCGTTTCTCGAATTAAATAACATGATGACACAGCTTTCCTTTTCTTTTTTTTACAAAAAAAAAGAGAAATGCAATGGTCGTTAAACAAAAATAGAGAAAAGAAAAAGGAAAAAACAGAAAGTCAAGCAGAAAAGATGCCGATGAAAGTTTATAGTGCAGCTCTGTGGCAATCCATTCCCTCTTCTCCTACAATTACGGGTTTGAGCAGCCTGTGTCTTGTATTGTCCTGTCCCGGACAAAATAAAAAAATCTTGTAATAAAAATGCAAAAAATAAAATAAAGATATACATAGTAAAAACTTGAGCTGTATTTTCCCAGATAACATTTTCATGGCTAGACTCATGTGATCCACCACTTCAATGCTGGTGGTTTGCAACTTACACAGCCATGTTAAGAATTGGTTTGGTATTATGATAGTTACGAGTGAAATTATAATTTATTATAACTATAGTTTTAAAAATATTTAATTAATTAATACACATTAAATTTATATGTATCTCACTAAAACTTTTTCTTCATGAAAATTAAATTTGTATACATCTCATTATAACTTTTTCTAAAAAAAAAAACTATAATTTATAGTTTTTTCTTTAATATATTTTTTCAAATTGTAACTATAAAAATTATTAAAATATTAAGAGTGTTTGAAAGTATATAGCGTTGTTTTTTAAAATATTTTTAAAAATATATCAAAACAATATATTTTATTTAGAATATCAAAACTATAAAAATAATAATATTTTTTTTTTATATAAAACACCAACTGAATTTCTCACACCTTTGAACGCACACTAAAAGCTGGTTTGTCTTTGAAGTTACACGTGTATTAACAATGTATATAATTAACGATTCTGTTTCACATGAATAGCTAGCATTGTTTAGAAAATAATTTCGAAATCCACATGTGCTGGACAAGTAGATGAAACATGTGTGTTCTTTAGGACGAAACTGCGAGGAAATTTCCTAAAATAGGATTTTCTTACTGGAAAACAAAAGACAGGCGAAATACAATGAAAAGTGGTTTTCTTACAACTCTTTCAAAAAAAATTTATATTTTTTTTTATTATAAAAATTAGTTAATAAAAAATATTTTTCACAAGAATTTAACTTAATTTTAAAGAAAATATTTTTTTATTTTGAATAAAATATACTTTTCAGAAGTTATAAAAAAATAAAAAAATATCATGTTACTTGTTTATTATAACAAATTTTATTATTAATTTTTTAATTGTTATATATTTTATTTTAAATTATTGTTTTTTTTTAATTTTAATCTTTATTTTTTTATTATTTATTTGTTTTTGTTTTGTCATTTTTTAATAATTTTTTTTACATATTAGATTTGGTTTTTATTTTTTATTACTATTTATTTTATTTGAAATAACTTATGTAATTATATATATATTTTTAATTTTTTAATTTTTAAATTTTTGTATTTATCATATTTGATTTTTATTCTTTTAATTACTATTTATTTTATTTGAAATAATTTATAAATATTTTTTTTAATTTTATTATTCTTTAATCTTTTCATATATTGGTTTCTATTTTTTTAATAAACTTGAAAAATTAAGTTAAAATATTAATATATTATTTTTTAATTTATTTTTTATAACATAGTAAAATATTAGAAAATATATTTTCATTTATGTTTCAGGATATTATTAAATATAAAAAATAATTATTTTTTTAAAAAAACTACGCAACAGGTAAAAAAAACCCAAGGACAGAATCGTAAACAAACCAAATCATGTAAGGAAGGACGTGGCAGCTAGTTTAGAAGCAAACAGAAGAGGGAAAAACGACATCACTCACCTCCCTCTGTATTCTGTCCTCTCACGTCTTAAAAAAAATCATTTCACCTGATTGAATCACCAAGCCAGTAAATTAAAAAATAAAAATTCAATCAATCTCTGTGAGTTGCGAGATACAGAGAGAGAAATCGAATCAAGGAGAGGAGAGGAAATGGCGGAGGCAAGAGCAGGAGGATGCTGTCCGCCGATGGATCTGTTCAGGTCAGAAGCGATGCAATTGGTGCAGCTTATTATCCCTATCGAATCTGCTCATCACACCGTCTCTTATCTCGGCGACCTCGGTCTCCTCCAATTCAAAGACGTCCGTACACATTCTTCTGTCCTTGCCCTCTAATTTTGTCTATCTCTCCCTGTCTTCTTCCATCCGATGTTGATTTTTTTTTTTTTGTTAATTTATTGAATTCGATTTCTTATTATTCTCTGTTGTTTTCAGTGCAGATGGTAATGTTTTTTTATTTGTAATTTAATCGTAACTAAATCGAAATTCGAAATGTGATTTTGTGAACTCTTATTGCTTATATGGAGAATAAATTGGAGTTCAATAGAGACTACAACTCCTATATTTTGTTTTTGTTAGGGTTTTTGGTTTTTTAGTTAAAAGATTTTTTAATTTGGGATTGCTAGTGAAAGAATGTGATGTGATTGATTTGATAATTGATATTCAGCTTTAATTCTGATCTTATTTTCTGTTTGCAGCTCAATGCAGATAAGAGTCCATTTCAGAGAACTTATGCTGCTCAGGTGTGCTTATGTTTCGTGTTCATTCTGTGCTCTTGAGTATTTTGATTTTACGAAGAATTTTAAATGCATATGGTCCTGTTAATCACTACCATGAGTATCTGATTGCATTTGCCAGTGTAGAAATTTTTTTTTCAGCACCTTAGATATTAGTTATATGAATCCATTTTATGCCTGGTAATGAAGTGAGATTCAGCTGTGGAAATTTTGATTTTTTTCTTCTTGTAAGATCAAAAAATTTGGAGAGATGGCACGGAAGCTACGGTTTTTCAAGGAGCAAATGGTGAAGGCAGGTATTACACCTTTGACTAAGCCTGGTGCACAAAATGAAATTGATGTGGATGACCTAGAGGTATGCTACAAAGTCGAATATACTGCTAGAAATGCTTTAGATGGGTCAGGGCTCATACTGTTTTGCATGGTTTTGGGTGCCATAGGTAAAACTTGGGGAACTCGAGGCAGAGCTGGTTGAAATGAATGCAAATAATGATAAATTACAGCGCTCTTATAATGAGCTTGTGGAATATAAGCTTGTCCTCAACAAGGTATGGCTCTCTTTCCTGTTGTGGCCCAGTGATAATCATTCTTGTATTAGCATGGTTTGATATACCATGGAGAAGCTGGAACTTATGATAAGTTTTAGACATGTCATGATTGGTTTTGCGGGAGTTTCATAGTTCCTGTTATTTCCTTGTGTAGATCCTGTGATGCGTGTTACTCAGGTGTTATAGAATTTTAAGTCAAAATGCTATTAATACACTTTTCATTTATTAAGTCATGCAATGTTATGTAACAGGCATCCATTTTGTTTAATTTTACATCTGCTCTCAATACATTTTTCATTTATTAAGTCATACAATGTTATGTAACAGGCATCCATTTTTTAGATTTTATGTCTTAAGGACTTCATATTCTGCCGTTACGTAATTTGAAGTTGTTTCATAATCATGCACGGTCCTACTTTGAACCTTTTCTCATCAGAACTTCAATTATGTATGGGTAATAATCAAGACAATGATTTTTTTTCTTGTAGGCTGGTGAGTTTTTCTCGTCCGCCCTTAGGAATGCAACTGCTCTGCAAAAGGAATTGGAATCCCAACAAACTGGCGAAGAATCGCTAGATACTCCTTTATTAGAGGACAAAGTAGGAGTTCCAACTACTTGTTAGCATATCAATGTCACTTTATCCTCTTTTTAGTACACCAGTGTTACTTTATCCTCATTTTTGTATTTGTAACTATAATAGTTGACTGGCTATTCTGTAGGAAATATTGAACGAGTCATCAAAACAAGTAAAGTTGGGGTTTATCACTGGCCTTGTTCCCAAAGAAAAGTCCATGCCATTTGAAAGAATTATATTTCGTGCTACTAGGGGCAATGTGTACATCAGGCAGGCTGCCGTTGAGGAACCTGTTGTTGATCCTGTTTCTGGAGAGAAGGTTAGTTTGGTCGCATTTCTGCTGAACATTTTATTCTTTATGTAACTTTTGTTTAGCAATAAGCATGATGATAAGCTGCTTACACAGATACACTCACGTATCCATGACACAGAAACAAAAGGTAATAAAGTAACTGCAGTTACACATCTTGTAATCATTTCATCTCTGTTACTCTAGCTCAATTGTAATTATCAATGTTAATCTCTTAATGTAATGTTACCGAACTTCTTCACCCATTTGTACAAGTCCTGTGCACTGCTCACACCCATGCTATCTTATAATAGACAGCCATGTATGATATATCAGAAGTTTGTATGGTGTTCTCTTTAATGATGTATAGACACTTATACAGTCCTGATTGTTAGAAGGCCGCTATCGAAGAGGCTCACTAAATGCTTTGGCTCTATGATGACTTGATATTTCTTCGTGTAAATTGTTTAAAGTATCAAAATCAAATCAAATCAAATCAATTACTAATTTTACCTTGCTAATTGCCTGATTTTTAGTATATGAATCATTTGTTTGTTTGAATCCAGCAGTGAATATTTTGTTAGATTTCTACTTAAAATGCAAGGGCTATGTTAAAATGCAAGGACTATGTTGAGTTATCTTAAATTCACTAATACTATGCTTTATTAATTGTTTAGTGCATGTATTGTAGACTTCTTGGAGAAAATGAATTCAATTGTCACCTAATTTTGTCTACCGCATTAATATGTTTGTTTCTGACTTGTGAATGTCTACAGGTTGAGAAGAATGTATATGTTGTCTTTTATTCGGGAGAGAAGGCAAAGACCAAAATACTAAAAATATGTGAAGCTTTTGGTGCAAATCGCTACCCTTTCACTGAGGATTTTGGAAAACAAATTCAAATGATCTCCGAAGTATGTGTTGTGCTTTTGTCAGATGTTTCATTCTCGTTTTAATGACAAGTTGCAAGTTTTGTTATTTTCAAGTCTTGCCACACTGCTGCTTGCTTGTTTCTTTTCTATCTTTTGTTTATCCAGGAAGCTGCTGCATGCTTCTTTCCAAGTCTTGATATTTTCATTTCCCTCCGAACATCTTAAACTTTCATTTTGTCCATATATCTAGATTGTTATGATCAGACATTTTTCAATTGCTTTATGCGTTTTCCATTAAAAGTTTTGCCTTTTTTTCTGATTGAGTATGATATGTTTAACCATTTCAAATTTCAGGTTTCAGGAAGAATCTCTGAGATGAAGGCTGCTATAGATGCAGGATTGTTTCACAGGAGTCATTTGTTGCAGACTATTGGTGATCAATTTGTGCAGTGGAATACTTTGGTCTGTTCAAAGTTATAATAACTCATTTTGATTGTACATATATGATAATTTCACTCTTTATATTGTGTTCTGTCATTAACAATCTTTTCAAACTGGTGAAGGTGAGGAAGGAGAAATCCATCTACCACACTTTGAACATGCTCAGCCTTGATGTGACCAAGAAGTGTCTTGTTGCTGAGGGGTGGAGTCCTGTTTTTGGTACAAAGCAGGTAAATCCTGACACTAAATTTTAATGGGGAATGTTTTGGGTGATCTTGAATCCTATTTCTGAACTAATACATGCTATGAAACTCTTGCATTGGATTGCATATAAAACAAGTTTCAACTTGATGTCTGCAGATCCAGGATGCATTGCAGCGAGCTGCATTTGATTCCAACTCACAAGTTGGAACAATTTTCCAGGTTTTGCATACAACAGAGTTGCCACCTACATATTTTCGCACAAACAAGTTTACTTCTGCTTTTCAAGATATTGTTGATGCATATGGGTGAGTTTCACTCTAAGACCATTCTTGAAGTAGCCTAATTAGTTTTGATTTTTTTCCATTTATCGTCTTAAACTTATTTTCAAATCATGAAATTTAGCTATATGTTACTGGGAGAGAATTTTATATATATATATATATGAGCCTAGATGGATATTCATGTCACCTTCTTTCATCTTCATTAACTATTGGTAGTTACTCCTTGAATAATATAAAATTTCTAATACGTTCCTAACTATAAAGAATGCATCGGAAATAACTGATTAAAAGTAATCAAATGACATGAAATTTAGGGTTTATAAACCCTGAACTAGGTCAGATCAACTGAGCTTAGGTCTAAATCCCAGTCCATTAACAACTTAGGTAGGAGTAATGCACATCTTACCACTGTTTACTTCATGTAAATTGATAATGGCATCATATGTGTTTGTCCCATGTTATGTAAAATGATCTAAACTAGCTACATATGCACAATCCTAATGTATAGAATAGGTTCAGTTTTACATATAATTAGATTTGGTTACATGATGAGGTAAGATGCCTCCCTATTTTCTGTACAGTCCCAATGTATAGTTTGCTGTTAAATATAGCATTTGCTTGCATGTATGGACTCACAGATGCTTGTGTGCATGTGCACCCTAACATTCATTTGCTGTTTGCCGGTTTTCATCCTTCAAATGAAATCAATAAATACAAAAAAGATGCTTTGGTTTTACATGATGGCAGGGTGGCAAAGTATCAAGAAGCAAATCCCGGTGTGTACACTATAGTTACATTCCCTTTTCTTTTTGCCGTCATGTTTGGTGATTGGGGACATGGAATTTGCATGTTGCTCGCAACATTAGTCTTCATAATCAGGGAAAAGAAACTTTCTGGCCAGGTAATCTCTGGGTATCTTTGATGGTTGACAGACATTTTTAACTTTTATGTCTAGCTTGGTTATTGCATTATTCTGTAAAGTCATTGAATGTTGACTTCTCTTACTATCAGGATTTGACTTTTTGTTAAAGATTGCCATTTTTTGCGTGCTTGTTTTTCTAGATTATGTGGTTCCCTGCAGTTAGCATCTAATATAATTATATGTCTTTTGTGCATCAGAAACTCGGAGATATCACTGAAATGACCTTTGGTGGTCGTTATGTTATTTTGATGATGGCACTCTTCTCGATTTACACTGGTCTTATCTATAATGAATTCTTCTCAGTCCCCTTCGAACTATTTGCTCCATCAGCATATGCATGCCGTGATCTCTCTTGCAGGTGTATGCCTTAAACCTTTTATAAACCTGCTACAAAAATCTTCATTTAGTGTGCTCTTTCAATTTTTATATGACAGTCTCAGACTCTCAGTCCCCTTCGAACTATTTGTTTTTCAGGGATGCTACCACAGATGGTTTGATAAAAGTGCGCCCCACTTACCCATTTGGTGTAGATCCTGTATGGCATGGCAGCCGCAGTGAGCTGCCATTTCTCAACTCTCTGAAGATGAAAATGTCAATCCTTCTTGGGGTTGCTCAAATGAACCTTGGAATCATATTGAGTTATTTCAATGCAACATACTTTAAAAACAGCTTGAATATCTGGTAAGTTTTGGAAAAACTAGAATGCTGGCTGCTTCAGCATCTTTAAATTTATTTCAATTTTTTTTTTCAATTTTTTCGCTGGAGTTCGAAAGATGGCATGGTATCTCTAAGGGTGACATTTGTCATGCATTTTTCAGGTTCCAATTTATCCCCCAAATGATATTTTTAAACAGTTTGTTTGGCTATTTATCACTCCTTATCATTGTGAAGTGGTCCACTGGTTCACAAGCTGACTTGTACCATGTAATGATATACATGTTCCTGAGTCCAACAGACGAGTTGGGAGAAAATGAGCTTTTTCCTAGGCAAAAAACTGTGCAGGTTGACTCGTATTTTTTGCTGCCTTTTACTTTACCTTTCATGTATATGAGATGTAGCCATTCTACTAATTCGTTTTGTATATTCGGTTTTCAGCTAGTGCTATTACTATTGGCCCTTGTATCGGTACCATGGATGCTGCTCCCAAAGCCTTTCCTTTTGAAGAAGCAACACGAAGCTGTATGATACTGCTCTCAACTCCCAAGTTTCTCAATATGATTAAAGTTTATATATATATATATATGCATGCATGCATGCAAATAATAAACAAGAGCATTATACCCCGTTCTCTTGTATGCGTGTATGTATGCACACTTGCAAATAATAAACAAGAGCATTGCACTTCTTTCTCTCTTTCCATGAGTTCTGATTGTAAAGTTTCTCCCAGAGGCACCAAGGTGAATCGTACACACCACTTCAGAGCACTGAGGAGTCACTTCAGTTGGAGACAAACCATGATTCACATGGTCACGAGGAATTTGAATTCAGTGAAGTTTTCGTACATCAGATGATACATACCATTGAGTTTGTACTTGGAGCAGTCTCAAACACAGCTTCCTATCTTCGTTTATGGGCCCTCAGGTATGCCATTAGGAAATGAAGCTATGCATCATTTGAGTTCAAATTTAGAATTCAATCTTGCATGTAACTGGTACATTTCAAAATTTGTGTAATTCTGTATGCATGATTGTTCTTGATGAGCGCTGTATATATTCTCTTGATAAAAGCTGCGCAAACGGAAGTTTCCTTTCTCTTATCCTTTCAATGATGTCGAATCCCACCCTTAGAACTGTAGTCATTTCTCTATATATTTCCTAAAAGGTCATCTTCTTTTTATTTGATAGTTAGCGAGCTAATTGTATGCTTTATGTTGCCTCTTTTTTTGCAGTCTTGCGCACTCGGAGTTGTCTAGTGTATTCTATGAGAAGGTCCTTCTCCTTGCTTGGGGGTATGTTAACACTTATGATGATGCTGCTTGAATTATAAACGCCACACACCAATGACCTATACTCAAATTGGATGCTAGCTAACATTGTGCTTTACATGTGCCACAGGTACCACAATATTTTTATCCTTGTTATTGGAGCCATCGTCTTTATTTTCGCGACCGTCGGTGTGTTGCTGGTGATGGAAACTCTTAGTGCTTTCTTACATGCCTTGCGTCTGCACTGGGTGGAATTCCAAAACAAATTCTACGAGGGAGATGGTTACAAGTTTTATCCCTTTTCATTTGCTTTGGTAAATGACGAGGATGAATGATGGCTCTGATATAAAATCATAGTTGCTGCCAAAGACGGGAATCCACTGTGTATGAGCATGGATTTGTTTGGGTTTTTTCATTTGAACATGATGAGAGTTCATTGGGTATGTTGCGGGGAGTTTGAGGAAGCTTCTATTTTTGGAGCATTGCTTCGCTTGTCCAATCCTTCATTTATCTCTTGTCCAATCCTTATTTGTTATTGAAAGGACCAGGCAGCTTCCTAGAGGAAAGTTGCTTTATGTATGTGATGGCAGTATGGCCAGGTGTAATAATAAGGTTATTTGATTTATTTAAAACTCCCACTATTATTAGTATGTGGAAAGATAGAAGCAATAAAGTTGTCTGCGGAAAACAGACTTATCTGCTTGTATTTATGCGGAGTTCTTAAAAAATAATTGAATTTTTTATATATTTTCTTTAGATGTATTGATTTTAAAAATAAATTTAAAAAAAATATTATTTTTATTTATTTTCAAATAAAAAATATTTTTGAAAGTAATTTTTACTATAATTTTTAGGTTTAGACGTTTATTTATTATCATCTTACTGGTGGGCTTGACAACAATCCCATCGTAGCTGATTATTTTAATAATAGAACCGCACCAGACCCAAGGATGAGGTGCTGCTTGTTTGTTTGGCCCTGTACCTTTCAAAAATTGTTTTAAATTATTTTTTTTATTGTTTTAAAATTCTGGTTTTAAAAATAAAATTTAAAAATATTATTTTAATATAATTTTAAATAGAAGGTTCGCTATTTCCTCATCAAACAACAAGAAGTTTCGATTTTCTATTGTCACTGGTCGTTAATATGCTTGCTTCGACCACGGGCTTTTGGAGGGTTTATGGCATCTGTTCAAATCAAGTTTCCCTCCCGACGTGTCCATCACATGACTATAAGTGTCCTTGGGAACATCGAACATTCGAATCTGATGATTTAACTGTTTAGTCGCAGTTTACCACCGAGTAACGTGAGGATGCTGTCGCGATCATTCGTGAGCGCTTTGGTGAGACATGACAGCAAAATAAATGAAATAAGAGAAACATTGCAAGTCTTAAAAAGGTGGGGTTGCGCCAGAAGACAAATAATATAGGGTAGCTGTTCTTGCAAACCGAAGACACGGGAAATTCCAAAGAAACTCCATTCCCATGCTTTGGATGTTGAGAATATGACAGGCAGATAGTTCAAGTGGGGCATATATAACTTGTAGTGTTAAATCCTTATTTACAAAGCAACAAGGTAGCAGCATCGTAAGGATATCCCTAGAGGGAGTTGGTCTGCACGGCAGCAACAGTTGAGACCATGGAGTCGACTCCGCAAATATTGCGACCCCTGCAGATTTTGTAGAATCCATTCTCGCCCCAGCTTTCTCCCCATGAGTTCTTGATAATCCAGTATGGCTTCTCCTTCATCCTGACGGGAGCATAGGCAGCTGAACCATATCCCACCAGCAACACTCCATGATCCAACCTCCTTGAGCAAATATAAGGGCATGAAACTCCTCCAATGTATGTTTGCATGAACACAGCATTGATGGCCACTGAATCAGAACACGGCAAGGGTTAGCCACAACTGAATACTAGAATTGTGGACGTCAAAAGAAAATTGATCGCTCAATCAATGAAAACCAAGTCAATTTACCTGCAAGGGGACCGTTTTTCACAAGATTTGCAGCAATTTGATCTTCATCTAGGGACACCACGCTAAAGTTGGCCACTCCAGCAGCAACCTTGTTCTTGTCAAATTTGCAAGCACCACGATCCATACCGGTGTAAGGATAGTCTTCCTCACGCATAAGACCACCAGCTTTGAGAGTATACTCAAAGGCACTATTCATCAGCCCACCATTGCACCCAGAGTCACATGAACCTGGTTCCTCTGGATCACACTGCACACAGGCGCGGGCTTAATTTAGAGAATAAGTAACCAACAAATATCTAAGCGCAGCAACTTGTGTGCCACATCATGTTATCCAAACAATCAGTCCATTTCTTTATTTCTCATCAAAAGAAAATCCTTTCCAGGTATCATGTCAACAAATTAACCAGTCTCTGCATACATTGAACCATCAGCAGGGAACTGCAGGATTTAGAAAATATTGAATCCGCGCATGCCTAGTTATTGAATGAACTTATCAACATGAAAAGAATGCAGCCAAATCATAAATTTCTTTCCAGAATTATAACTTTTATATTATAACTTTTGACTTAAAGTCATAATCCAAAAATTGCTTTTTATAAATAACTTGTGAGAAAAATAAGTTAAAATGATTTTAAGTTAGAATTATAGCTGATAAATAATGGCTCAAAACAATTTTTTTAAAGAAAGAATATGATGTAAGTTAAAATTCATTGGTTAAATTAGCTCTAACATATCCTTATATTTTAGTTTTAGTCTCGCATTTGACCCTATAAGTTATTTCAACTTATCTTTATATCATAGTTCATCATCCAACCTAATTCTAGAAGATATTTTATGCAAATTGACACCGCGTGATGTTAAAATTCATTATTTTTTTAATAAATTATGTTAGAATGATTTTTTTCATATAAGGTTTGTGCTAAAATATCTATTGGAGAATGAAATAGAAATATAAAGACATATTGGAAAGCAATTAAATTTGTAGAGATAGATTAGATCTAACATATAATGAAATATTGAGCTAATTCCCCTAAATTTTTTACTCGATTTTCTAAAAAAACTTTTTAAGTTAAATGTTATTTCTAACCAAACATATTTATGATTTTTAAAAAACAACTTAAATTAATTTGCGAAAAAAAAAAAACTTAGGATAAAATACCTCATGATCGCAATCCACAAGCTGCTGCTCGCTAAGGCTAACAAGCTCTCCAGTAGCAAGGAAATGTGCACCTTCCAAAGCTCCTGTAGTGCTAAAACTCCAGCATGACCCACATGAACCCTGACCCCAACAAATCAAAAAATCAACATCATCATCAATAACCTTAACCCCAAAAAAATAAATCATCAATAAACATAAATCACGGCTGAAGTTTTAAAAAAATAATGAAAGCCAACACGTAACTTCCCCGCCTAAAATCTGAAAAAATATACACAAAAATAATGGAATATTCTGAGAGAAATTTCCACACTAGCCCATGGATGGCGTAACAAAGATCCGACCCGACCAAGAAAAAACAAAAGAAAGCCACTTCCCACAAACAAACAATCATAAGACAAAAAAAAAATCAAATCATAAAAAACCTGATTTTTAACAGGGCCAACAGCTCCTTTCTCTCTCCAATCAAAATCCTCAGGCAAATCATTAGTAGGCAAAATCGGAGCTGTATTCGCATCCTTAGGCAACCTCAACTTCCTTAAGCCTAAAACCTGCTTTCTAAACTCAGCCGAAGTCAAATCGGAGAACTGAGTCACACCGTGACTCGCTGTTGGGTCCAATTTCTGATGACGCGCCGCGCGTCTCAGATTAGACTTGAATACGGAAAACCGGTAATCATGCTCTTCTTGTGAAAGGTATGATTTCTTGAATTTTCTCTTGAATAGCGAGAAGTGATGCTGCTCTGCGGTCAACAGGTTTGATGATGATTCATCCTGACCTTCAACTACTTGTCTGATCAGGGAATCATCACCGTTGAATGTCTCCGCAGAAATAGCGGAGATAAAGAAGAGAGAGAGGATGAGAAAGAGAGAGAGGTTGAGAGACATTGTTGGATTGAAAATCAGGTAATGGCGATGCCTTGGCAAAGGAGAGGTTTTTATAGAAAAATATACTTGTTTGTTGGTTATTGTTAGACGTATAATATACGAATCCGATACGGATTGGGATACAGATTACGTGGATTCATTATATCATCCCTCGTGTATCAATATCCGTGTCTCTAGTTTAGATTAGATCAAATTCGACCCTCTACTTTTAATTTTATGGGCCCTACGGCGGATAATTGTAGTTAATTTATTGAGACTTTAAAGGAGTAAGATCGGCGATGGATTGGGCCAGTTCTTGATTTTACCTCTTTTATTATTGAATTATTATGATCCATGGGTATATATTGAAACTTTAAGGACCATGGATGGTTTTGGTTCCAAATCATATGGTATAAATACTAAATACGATTGTACTAATATACGTAGAGAGGGAGATGGGCGGTGCTTTAAAGCTAACAGACGGTAGCGTGGGTTTTGCCTTTTGAGTTTGCTTAAGGAGAAAGGGCAGCGGATGGGCAATAGCAGAAGGACACGTGGTAGCAGTGGAGTGCTGGATTGAATGGTAGGTTCGGCTTTTTGGTGGGAAGCTAATCTATGTTTCTTCAGTTACGTCCTGGATATATTTGGGTATAAAAAGTGTGTTTGTCGTGGAGTTCGGGAATGGGCTTTTGGCCCAGGAAAGTCGCTGAGATGGGCTGGGCTGGGTTTTGTTTGCATGTGTTTTATATAATTTTGTTTTTTACAATAAAGGTACTCGTGGATGTATTTTAATTTCAATCAAGGTTAAGCTTTTTTATATGTAAATATTCTTAATTGTTCATAAATGCTGGCCTCCAAGTTTAAATTGATTGAATTATGAAATAGGATAATCCTTATTAATTATCGATTAACCTTTAAGATTTGTTTAGTTGATGTATAATGACATCAACCTTGGTCTACTCTAATTATGTTTAATTCTTGATCAAGAACTAAGATAAAATACCCACACCTGTATTTACAATAAAAAAAAATTGAACTTTCTCTAGACTCAAGCTTGAAACAATACGAGGAGCTATTGCATTTACTGCATGAGACATCATCAAAAGAGTATGGTGCTGGAATTTAGTAATACTTTACTCAAATCACATGTTACTTAATATAGTTAAATTGTTCACTGGGTTTAGAACCTTGGGGACTTACTCTGGATTACAGTGTCAGGGCCAAAGTTTTTATGAACATCCGAAATGCGCGGCCTGAACCTCGAAGAGCTCGGTATGGCTGTTGGGCCTTTGGTTTAGATTACAATAAAAGGGCTGATAAGATATATTTAAGAACAGCAGAAATGCAGCCTAATGAGCTAAAAATGGTTACTGGGCTCTAATAAATTAAAGTGGTGAAGCGAGGGAAGCAGACCAAGATGGGTGTACCGGGCTCTTCTTCTTCTTCTTCATTGTTTCTTCTAGTTTAGGATATGGCATTGCCGTGTAGCGGAGGCAAAACAAGCAGTTTCATTAGGGCAGTGGAAAAGGGCGTTGATATGGCTCTCCATAGTCATGTTTTCCAAGTTCCTCCAGGTTACCATGCTCCCCGTGCACAGTACTCTATGTATTCACTCCCCTCCTAATAATGTAGCCTGTACGTACGTAGTACTGGTATGGTATAATAATGTATGGTCATAGTTATTTTTGTTTACTTTTGCTCCCGCAACTTGAAGCTCGCTGTTGTTTCTCAGTACTGCACAAAAGTAGAAGAAGAATAAAAAACGCTATTGCACAAGTCTCTGTGAACATTTTTATGTCATGATATGTGTATATTCACGAGCTGTTTTAAAACCCAAAAGCTTCATGTTCTTGGTTTTCTCCGAACAGGGGTCGAGACAATTTTTGAAGGGCTTATGTTTATTCGGTGGGTTTTACCAAACGTGCACCACTGGTTTTAATTATGTGTCTTAGTTGCTAACTTATATATCGGTTATACATGTTACGTTTCTTACAT
>Ga0307517_10007995_pt1 | contig 15259 bp, 12 predicted proteins | sample 23_EM_MG_FD_194515 | JGI IMG/M metagenome (GOLD analysis project Ga0307517, IMG submission 194515) | Populus trichocarpa ectomycorrhiza microbial communities from riparian zone in the Pacific Northwest, United States - 23_EM | ecosystem: Host-associated > Plants > Roots > Unclassified | place...
TAAAAGAATGAGAATCAAAATTGAATAAGCAGTCAAATGAAGTAAAAATCCATTATTTTTATCAAAAGCTATTTGATAATTAATTTGTGCAAAAAATAAGAAAATCACAAAACCCCTTCATTTATAAGCTATGTTTTATTTTTCAAGAGCATGAGAGTAATTATATTATAAAATAAATTATGAAAATATTATTTTAGCCCTGAGTGTGTTCAATCCTTTGATTTTTAAAGAGTAAAATGATCATTTTATTATGTGCAATTTTCCCAGTACGTACACTAATGAGTTTTACCTTTAGGTAAAATAATAATAATATCCACATGAAGGCCTGCAATCATTATAAAAAATAAAAAATAAAACCCTAAAGACAAATCATATCTACAATACCAACTTTATTGAAAAGAGACAAATTCATGAACATGAAAAAAAAGCTCCCTGCAGTATCCAACTTTCTTTGGTTTTTTAAATGGTGTTTGACGATAAGAAATTGTATATATAGCCACCGACAGCAATTAAATAATTGCGAGGATGATCTTTAGCAATTAAATATTGCAATGAAAAAACAGAAAAAGAGAGGCATGGATAACAGTGTTGGGATCCACGGGGGCAACTTGCAGTGGAATCGCAATTAATTAACATAGTTTGATTACTTGTGCAAGAAAGAGCTTTGGGAGAGCATATTTTGGTCTCGTTTATAAGCTATAATATATCTATACTCTTCAACTCTTTCTTTACTGGTTTGCTTGTGTAGCATTTAAAAGAAAAAAGAAGAAAAAAAAAAGCCATCTATAACATTAGTCATCCGCCAGTCCATGCATACAGCTGCTGCTACACGCATGCTTTCTTGGAAAACCAGTAAAAAGCCATGCACTAGCTAGCGTGTTGTGCTCTCCAGATAATTTCTTCACTGGTACTGGTGTGATGTGCCAGAAGCACAAGGATTTTGGTCCCTTGGATAGCATCTTGGCATCAGTAACATCGAGAGATACTGGAAATCATCACCCTAGAAGAGATCATGCTTGGTAAGATTCATACATGTAAAGCAATCACTATACACTCAAATTATGATTGGAAGACACGAAGGGACATCCTACGATCATAAAGTAATGCTGGGTCCTTCAAATTTATAATCTTCAACCTTTCCCAAGTGATCATATTTGTTTTTGATATGGCCTACAACCTTACATCTCTTGGTTTCTTTTCCTTTCTTTTCTTTTTCTTATGGAAGACTGAGAATTCCTTATCATGCATGTTGGCCATCTAGTGGAAAACCAGCAAATGAAGTACAATCCAATACAATAAAGGAACTAAAAATAAGGCAACAAGTCTGATAGTTAATCCACAGTTCAATAGATTAAGGCACCGATTTTCTTCTTTTTTTTTAAAAAAAAAGAAGAAGATAAATTGGAGTTAGAATACAAAAGCATCTTCTCAACAAGTTAATTATCATTGGAAAATAATCCTTGAAAACAACAACCCAATTCTCTTTGCACACGTCCAGATCAGGTATTGGGGACTTCATTATGGGAGGAATCCACTTCCCGCACAGCATCTCCTCAACAACTGCCTTTTTCTTTCCTATCATGTTTTGTTCTGTCCTGTTAAGGTTAGCTTTTTTATTCTATAGGAAGTGGCAGGTCCTGTTGAGTCTGGGAGCTCCACAATATGTCCTTGTTCCCCAAACCAATTATTATCCACTGTCAAAATCTGAAATTAAAAATAAGAAAATATTCAATGGAAACATTACGTGGCAACAGCACCCAGCACCGAGTGTCGAAACTGCCACGTGTTGCGTACGTGGCACCATTGGATTATCCATCTCGGAACAACAGACATCCATTATCAATGCACGTCAACATTTTTCAGACATTGGTAATGCCTCTATGTCAGCATTCACGAACTGAAAGTGGATTTCAACCTTTGCTTGTTGGAAGTGATTACATTATGAGAACAGAAACTCTCGGAGTTGCTTTAGCCTTTAGTGTTTTTCGTGTCATAAAACAAAGCCCACCTGATTTTATTTTTTGTTGGAAAAAGGTTTCCAATGATGTCATGGTGTACTAAGAGCCTCAGAATTTTTGTCAATAGTTTTGGTTCTCTGCACCTGAAAGAATCTATTTTGTTTAGTGGAGGGTCATGCAATGCTGTTGTCCTTGATTCATTCCTATTCTTTTTAAAGGATCAAAGTCTTTATGGAATCTTAGAGGGATTGATAGAATCCTAATAGGATTCCATTATCTCATTTATAATCAATTTGCATAATCGTATTAATCCTACCGATCGTACAGTTTCATCATATCTATCATTCTCATAATGGCCAGTGGGCAGAAGCCTAAAGGACTGAACAGGTCATGTTTTCTCCTCATAGGTAGAGTATTTTTCTCTTATAGAATATCTTCTTAATTAGGATTTTCCCAGATGAATAGCTGATAAGTATTTTGCTTAAACTTGAAGAATCTGCTAGAAAGCATGTTAATTGATTTAAATTTATCATGGTTTTTCCACTTTGATAGTGATAGCTGGTATGGAGAGGTTTGCATTCAAAGGGGTGGCATCAAATTTGGTAACTTATCTTACAGATGTTGTTATGATGAGCAACTCTGCTGCAGCCAAGACAGTAAATAATTGGTGTGGGTTCACATCCATGTTACCACTTCTAGTAGCATCCCTTGCTGATTCTTGGGATCGGTATTCCACCATTCTTAGCTCTTCCTTTCTATATGTTGTGGTTAGTACTTTCTGTTTTTTTTTTTTTTTTTTCCATTCATTTCTGCTCTTGAAATTCTGCAAATTTACCATTAAGCTGACAACTATGGAAAAGTTTTGGTGATTATGTCATAAACTCTTGATTATGTGCTTATTTGTAAAATTAATGCCACCATTTGATGTACTTGTAAGCAAGAATTTGATTAATTTGAACAAATTTGCCTCTGTAACTGTAGAATCTTATACAGTTTTTGGTTTATGATTTTTCATGGTAAATATGCTTTTGTTCGCCTTCTTAATTTCTTCTTTTAAGGGACTTGTGGCTTTGACATCAACAGCATTGGCTTGGGCAAGGCATCCCACCAACAATATAAGCTCTTCATACCTGTTTTGGTCACTCTGTTTGATTTCTCTAGGACAAGGTGGATATAACCCGTCTTTACAAGCCTTTGGAGCAGATCAAATTCCGAACGATGATGAGCTACCGTGCACAAAAGATGAGCAGAAATCAAATAAGAAGAGTTTGTTCTTCCAATGGTGGTATTTTGGGGTTTGCGGTGGCAGCCTCGCAGGTGTCACAGTCATGTCCTATATCCAAGACACATTTGGCTGGGCACTCGGATTTGCCATTCCCACAATCGCAATGACAGCATCGATTTTACTATTTTGGTGTGGTAGCAGAATTTATACATATAAACAGGATGACAATATCTCTGAAAGGTCTTCACTGGACATATTTCGAGCCATTAAGGGAGCTGTGTCGAAATTAATAAATAGCAGAATCACCTTGTCAAGCAACAAGCCAGACGTGGCTGAGCTAGAGTATGTTTTCTTGTCGTCAATCAACCCAGCCTTGCTTTAAAATATCTTATAATTGTGCTACTCTTTTTACTTGTTTATAGGCTTCAAGAAAAACCTCTTTGTCAGAATTCAGGCAATGCCAAGGCATTGATGGAGAAGCCTGTCGGCGATATTAACTACCTGGTAGAAAATGGAAAAGTAGTATTGAGGCTTTTGCCGATATGGTCGATGCTCCTAATGTTCGCGGTCATCTTTCAACTGCCTGCCACATTCTTTACCAAACAAGGAATGACAATGAAGAGAAATGTAGGCAGCAGCTTCAAGATCCCACCAGCTACTCTACAAAGTTCTATTACAGTTTCTATAATCCTCCTAATGCCATTTTATGATGCATTGCTGATCCCACTTGCACGACTGATTACCCGTGACGAAAAAGGTATCAGTGTGACTGAAAGAATGGGAATTGGGATGGTCCTATCTATCATAGCAATGGCCATAGCTGCTCTTGTCGAAACAAAGAGACTCGAAATCGGACAAAAGATGGAAGTTGTTGATCAGAAAATGGAAACCGAAGTTCCATTAAGCATATTTTGGTTGCTACCTCAGTACATCCTGCTAGGCATTTCGGATATCTTCACTGTTGTAGGGATGCAAGAGTTTTTCTACAGTGAAGTTCCTGTCAGAATGAGAACAATGGGAATTGCACTGTATACTAGTGTATTTGGAGTGGGAAGCTTCTTGAGTGCCCTATTGATCTCGCTCGTTGAATATTTTACATCTTCAACAGGGGGCAAGAGCTGGTTCTCTGATGACATGAGAGAAGCCCGTCTAGACAAATACTACTGGCTTCTAGCCTTGTTAAGTGTTCTCAGCTTGATATTTTATGTCGTTTTCTGCAAATGTTATGTAAGCAGGAGCAGCGATTTGGATAATGAGAAGTCATAGGAGGTAGAGGAAGGCCTTGTCAATTATAAATAAATTGTTTTAATTTGTCATCCTTCAGCTTCTCTAATTAATTTTCCTTTTTAAACAAAACATTTTTTGGTAAGATCATATTCAAAGCAAATTTATTTTTAATAAAAAAAGTTTTCAAGGAGTGTAGCACAATTGTAAGATATATATTTTTTAATTTTTTATTAAATAAGAATTTTGACTCAAATTATGTAAAAATAATTCTTTTTAATAAAATACATTTATAACTTTTTTTCTGAGTTAAAGTTAAAAATACTTTAAATCATTTTGTCAAAATTATACTGAATATAAGTTAATTCAATTGTAATAATCTGTCTCTTAATTACCATGCACTTATATAATTAAGAAAATACTTTTTATTCCTCGTAGTATCTATTATAATTCCACTTAGTATTTATTCAAAATTTATAAATTCATTTCTCTTTTTATATCATTTTAGTTACATCTAAATAAACACTAATTCAATTCCATCTTACTTCAATCACAAATACAACTACAAGTATAAAGATAATTAAAACTTATTTTAAGTTCATCGATCATCAATTTTTCAAAGGTATTAAATTCCTAAAACATTAAAATTTATATTTATCATATAAAAATAGAACTATTCATCAAAACTATAATCCATGTGTTTAGTCATCACAATTTTAATACAATTTACAAGAATAACACAAATACATCAAACTTTTTTTTTTTTATCTCTCAATGACCGACTCTTAGGCTTCACTATCCATCCAAATTTCTTTGTTATTTCAACATGATTTCACTCTCACAACCATCTACAAAGATCCGAGAAATCTAATTTCTAAGAAATTCACTTTTATCTCAATTTCATATTAAAAATCCTAATTTAATTATGATTAATTGTTACTTAAATCACTAAATTCTTATTCAAATTGATACAAGCAAGTTACAAGCACCTTACCTAATTAAAAAAACATGTTTTAAAAGTCGAACAGTGAAGGGAGTTCCAAGCACTTTGCATTACTAGCCCTCTATTTTTTATGTTTAAGGGTAAATAATTTTTATTAAAAAAATAACAATAAAATAAATAAAAACATAATTTGTAGTTTTATATGACACATCATTTGACCCGACAACCAGAGAGGTGCCCATAAAGTCAGGCCAGAATTTTTGGATCTAAAAAATCATTTTGCACATATTTTAACATAAAAACACTTAATAAACACCTTATTAAACTAAAGAAACCAATTTATAACCTTAAACACCTTAAGAAAAAATTGTTAAGAAAACACAAAATTAAACCAAATTAAAAAAATTTCTTAACCCACTGTATTTTTTTCGGCAATATAAAAGCTTAAAAACACTTCAATGAAAACCATCTTTTCAAGAAAAATTCAATGACAACAAGATATGCTTTTTCTACATGTGGTCTTTTTATTAGTTAGAATGTGACCAATCAATCATTTTTTCTTTTGGTATGATCTTTTTTTTCTCTCAAACTTTAAGAACTAGCTAGAATGTGGTCTTTTTATTAGTTAGAATGTGACCGATCAATTATTTTTTCTTTTTGTATGATCTTTTCTTTTTTCTCAAACTTCAAGAACTAGAACGTAAAATTAATGAAGATGAGGGATAAAAATGTGAAATTCTTAAAAAGAATGGGACCATACCTAAAAGACAAAAAAAATTAGGTACTGAAGTGAACTTTTTTATGCCTCTTTAAGAGTAAAAAGACTAAAAAAAAGGGTAGCCTCTTTATTTTTGTTCCAAATATAATCTTTTTTGTTTCAATTTTTTAATTTATAAAATTAAATATTATTTTATAAAACCAAGCATCAAACTAATTTAATATGGGACATTCAGTTGCATAAACAATAAGATATAACAGGCGACCAGAAAATAACTAAGAGCCTTATAATTGTATAAACATAGCATGGAAAGATAATTTTTTAAAACAGAATATTTAAAAACAATAAAAAAGAATAACACAGTCCACAATGCAACTCTCTCACAGCCCACAGTTAAAAAAAAAAAACAGTGAAATTCTGTTGTTTTCTTTTTTAGTTTATAGTGTAATAATAATTATTATTATAATTATAATTATAATTGTAGAACAGAGAAAACGATGTCGTTTCGCCAAAACATCACATATAATAGGGGCGAAAAAGTAAATTAGGGTTCCTCAAGATAATAAAAATAATGATAAAACTGTCTCCGCTCTTCTAGTCCCTTGGCGAAACAGAAACGATAGAGCGAGAGCGAAAACGATGTCGGATCCATACGAGAGAGTGACAGGAGGGAGACTCACCTTCAAAGGAGGAAGCTTAGCAACGCTAAGCAAAGGAATCGAAAAGAAAAGGAAGAAAAAGAAGAAGCCGGTGGTTGACACGGTGGAGGACGCCGCACCAGTGGCGGAGAATTTGGAATCTGATGCTGGTGAGATAATTTATACGATTGACGCGGCGAAGAAAATGAAGTACGAGGAATTATTTCCTGTGGAGACGAAGAAGTTTGGGTATAGCGAGAAGAAGGATTTGAAATCTGTTGAAGATGCTCTTGATGATCGGGTTAAGAAGAAAGCTGATCGTTACTGTAAATGAGGTAATTTTGATTTGATTTGATTTGATTTTTTTGTTAAGAATTATTAAGAGATTGATGGAGGAACAAGCTGTTAGAGGCATGATTACGGTTTGTCTAGGAATATAATTTAGTGAGGTTTTTGAGATTTGTTTGAAGTAATCAAAATTTAGGGTTTTTTAGTGGCAATAGAATTATCAGTGATGTTTTGATTTGTTTTTAGGGATAAAGGGTGGCCCCATGAAACAAGCATAAAGAACCAAATCAATTTTAGGGTCTTACCCACTAGATGTGGAAGATAATAGAATTTTCTAGACAAAAATTATTAGGATAGATACTGTGGTATAAATCTACTACAATTAATATCAACTATATGCTCTGAACTGGTTTGGGGCCTGGCTAGTTTCTACTTGTTTATCTATTAAAGCACATACATTTACTTGGGGGTATTGAAGAATTAAAAACAGTTCTCAGGTTGTATTTTAGTTTAGAGAGCATGCAAATGAATGCCATGAGTTTCCCTTAATGGCTGATCAAATCTGTGTGGCAAGGGTTCTGATTTTGACTTTACTTAGGTTTTGTTGTCTTGTGGAATTATTTCTCTTTTCTGTATTTTCTATTCATTTTTCAAGAATTTTGGTTGGTTGGTTGGTTTAGTTCAACATGAAAAGAGTGATTAGTTTTTTTTTTTTTTTAAAAAAAAAAAATGGATAGATTAACTTATTTTAGGAATAAAGTTAGACTCCATGAACGAAATTGAACCAAAATCTACTTTAGGACTCCTAGTTTTAACAAAGATAATGAGTCATGTTCATTGATAAATCAATGGATGTAAAAGGGTTTTGGAAACATAAAGTAAGTGCAAGAAGGATTAGGATAGATCCAATACTTGAATCTGCATGATATTCTATGACCTAGCAGAAGGCAAGCTCCAATTTTCTCCATCGGTTTTTGTGAAGACCTTGGATTGGAGGGCAAAGAAGAATCATATGCTAGGGTGTAGTTTTTGGAGTCCTAAATGGATGCTGAAAGTCCCCTCAAAGGGTTACCAAATATAATGGCTGATTACCAAAGAATCATATGCAAGGGTTCTCAGTGCCTATAGGCTTCTGTTAAAGTTAATTACGTACTGGCATAAAGTTTTGGGGTTTCCGTACTACCCTTTTTCTGATGTTGTTGAGCTTAATTGATTGGTTTTGAGCAGTTTGAATTAAAGCTATAGAATTTGCTGCAATCCATATTAATGTGTGTATCCAATACTTGGCAGGTTATAGAGAAAGAAGATGAATTGTTCCCTGATCTTGAGACGAAGCTGTGACAAAGCTGCAAAACCACCTAATTCACTCTTTGATGTTGAGCGGATTAAGCTAGGAAGTCTTTTGGCAGGCTAAAACAACCACCTCATTCAGTGTAGTAGAATTTCGCATTTTGTCTTTAAGGTGTGATTGATCTTAATATTTTGAAGATAACAAGCATTATGATTGAAGAGTTAAAATTGCTTATCTACAAAAAGAAAACGGAGTGTCTGCCCTGCTAACTACAGAAAGGTAGACAGTGTAGAGAAACTTCTACATGGAGCTTGTTAATTTTCAGGCACTAGTAAGATGTATGGCAATTAATGTCTTCATATCCCATAGTGTTCTGTTGTAGTAACAAATTAAATGTCAGAAGTGAACTTTTGATGATTTATCCTCGGCACCATACACGTGGTCTCAGTCCTTGTCTGTAGAATATTGCTGAATTTTTAAGACTTTGTATGAGGTTTTTGAATAAGCGGTTTTGATTGATAGGATCACCGGTTGCAAATCTTTCCTAGGTTGCTGCAGTTTTCAGTAATGGAGGCTGTGGCAATGGTAACCATTTATTTTATTTAGGCTTAGGTCTAAAATTAGTTTATTGCTCGTGCCTTTGCTATAGGATGCTTTCGCAATAGGGTGTAATGTAAAAAAAATAAAATATTTATACCGGTATATTTTGACATTGTTATTAAATTATAACAGTTTAAACTTAAATTCTAACCTAACTATTTAATTAGCTTGGGTTTTAAACTAATTTGTGTAGAAGTTTTCTTGACAAATCTTGTTGACCAAGTAGATTAGAAAGAATAAAAGTAAAAAAGTAAATTCATCATGGTTAATTTGTCAAACAAACACGTTATTTAAGTTATGATTCTTACTGAGTTGAATTATATTTTTATATAATAAAAATAAAAAATTTATAAAAATGAAAAATTCAATTTATAATTCAGTATACCGAATAATGAAATTTAATAAAAATTTAACATGAATTAATTGAATTGGAATCACTCAAATATTACTAAAATAATCTTTAATCTTATTTACAAACTATGGAATAATTGAATCATTTTTTAAAATATTATTTTAATAATTTAAAAGAAAATTAAAACTAAACATAAAAGATGAAGGGGCTAGACGTGGGCGAACTTAAAAGGATGACCCGCGTGCCTAGACCAATGGAAGAAAAGCCTCACACCTTTTTTGTAACAATTTCTGATCATGATCGACATTTAAAAATCAAGGTCTAGGATATTTTTATCCAAAAAACTCAATATTCTATCCATTTCACCAAAAACACACATCGAATAAACATATAAACCTTAATAATCCTATTTATAATGCTAAAATGCCCAAAAATAGGTGTGTGCGCGTGTATATATATATATATATATACACACAAACCTTCCCTAGTCCAAAAATGAGTTGGTGAACCTAGGATATCTAGATTTTCACATAACAGGTTATCAGGTGAAATTCCTGGAAGTCTTAGAAGCTGCTTATGTTGAAAAATTTGCATTTGGAGGGGAACTATTTCCAAGCTCTATACCTGAGTTATTGAGGTTTCTGAGAGCACTTCAATATCTTAATCTTTCCCACAGCAACTTTACTGGCCAAATTCCAAAGTTTTTGGCAGGCTTCAGGTTGTTGCAGTATTTGGATCTCTCATTTAATGACATTCAAGGTGAGATGCCTACGCAAGGAGTTTTCGGAAATGCAAGTGCAGTCTCAGTTTTGGGAAACAGTAAGCTTTGTGGAGGAATATCTCAGTTGAATTTGTCCAGATGCATTCCCAACAATTCAAAAGGGCAAACATCTTCTACCGAGCAGATGCTGATAATTGCAATTCCTTGTGGTTTTCTAGGATTTTTTTTTATGATTGCTTGTCTGCTTTTCTGTTGCTTCAAAATAACAAAAAATAAGCCTTCTTCTGAATCTTCAAGGGAGTTCTCATTTCGGCGAGTAACATATAAAGAACTCTTCCAAGCAACTGTCAGATTTTCCTCATCCAATTTAATTGGTGCCGGTAGTTTTGGATCTGTGTACAAAGGAGTTATTGCATCAGATGGAGCAATTGTTGCAGTGAAAGTATTCAAGTTGCTGTCTAAAGGAGCTTCCAAGAGCTTTATGAGTGAACGTGCAGCCTTGATAAACATCAGGCACCGAAATCTTGTCAGAGTTTTAAGCGCACGCGATGGTGTTGATTTTCAAGGTAATGATTTTAAGTCTCTTGTTTATGAGTTTATGGTCAATGGGAGTCTAGAAGAGTGGTAGCATCCAGTTCGTATACCAGAGGAGGCACATGAGGCAAGAAACTTGAACCTTATTCAGAGGTTAAGCATTTCAATTGATGTGGCATCTGCGCTTGACTATTTGCACCATGGTTGCCAAATGCCTGTTGTTCACGGTGATCTGAAGCCAAGCAATGTTCTTCTGGATAGTGATATGACTGCTCTTGTTGGTGAAGCAATGTTCAGTCCAGAAGCTTCCCATCAATTATCTTTGGATCAGACTAGCTCTGTTGGTATAAAAGGCACCGGTGGTTATGCACTGCCAGGCAACGTCACATTATTTTTTCTTTTATTGTTGATTTGAATTCTAGGTTTATGATCCACTGTTAGGTGATTGATTGCATTGATAAATTTATTAATTAGAATGAGAATTGTGAGATACAAACTCATGACTATTTGGTTATAAAAGCTATCGTAAAATAAAAAGGAAATGCCTCACGCAAATATGTTGTGGGAAAATATTCATTTATAGACCGAAGATACATAGTATCTGGACAATTACAGATATAGAAACAAATAGCTACCTACAATTATGAAGAATCACTGATATCTGAGGAATTTGATTGTCCTCTAATAACTGTAATTGTCTTTAAACATGACCATTTTGTTTCCTCAAGGGATAGAACCGTTGCCTTTCCCAGCTTCGTTCTAGTTTCGGAGTGGAAGAATGATCAGAAATGTAGCAGAAAGGTTTCAACCAAAAATATGCTGGGATCTGCATAAATGCTGATAGATAGAAGGGCTAGAAAACTCTAGATTTTATAACCCTCTGAAACGCAGCCGAGATTTGATCGAGGTGGTGCAACTTATTGGCCGTCTTGGGCCTCTCGGTTCTCTTCTTTAATGCAGAGTCAGTACAGCTTTGCTTGGTTCATGTTTTACACAATTACATTACATTTCAACAGAGTACAGCTTTGCTTGGTTCATGTTTTACACAATTACATTACATTTCAACAGATGAAACTTTGTGGCAATATGTTAAAAAATGTATGTTGTATTTCAGCGTGGAGATGGCATACGACAAGTAATTGAAATTAATTTCGATTACCCTGTTCATTCTATCTCGAGATTCTTAATCAGAAGTTAGATGAGTAATCGATGAAGACGAATTTTTACAAATATTAACGTTGAAACAGAGGAAATCATCAAAGTGGAACCATATGTTTTTCCAAGTAACCTCGAAAAGACTTGAGAATTTTGTAGAAAAAGTAGTAGGTCCATGAATCTGAGTGAACTGAATACAGAATTTAACGGTGAGACACCAGGAATTCCAGCCTTTCAGTCACCAAAACCCATGTTTAGATCTCAAAAATACGATTTGAGCCATAGTCCAAGCAACAACATATCTATGGCTGGAAAATCTCGAAATGGAAAGAATCTCTCTCTCTCACACACAGACGCTTACTTTCTGTCAATATAAAAGCAGAACAAAAGGGTTGAGATATTTAGTTAAATATGATCAGCAAGAAGGGAGTTTGATTATCATTATAATTATTTATTCAATTAAGAGGAAGGTAAAAACCATGCGAGATCTCTTGTAACAAGAGCAGTTTATATGAACCTCTCTTATGTGGTAGCATTTATTTTGACACCATAAGTGCAACTAGCAAACTGCTTGCGTGCTCATGAACGCGTAGTGGTTTTCGTGCTGGCTTGGCAGCAATCAGGATTGTATCTACAGCAAACAGGGACGATGAGCCTTCTAAAAGCGAATCGATGACCTGAGGTAATATCACCAGTACTTGTTGCAGGAACATGCCTTGCACTGCAAATTTCCACAGTGCTCACCATAATCACAAAGAAGAGCATGAAAAAGACCATCTTATCTGCTTTGAAAGCCATGATCAATCTGGCTGTGATTCTATGTATATTGCCCTTTGTTTTTGTTGTATGTTTTCATGCTTTCTCTGTATCTCTATATATAGGGTCTGTTTTTCACGTAAAAAAATAATAAAATAATAATGAATACCTTTCTCCTAAAAAAATCAAATTTCTTAAAAAATCGGGCTGCCTCCTTTTTTTTTTTTTTAATGTTTCATCTGTTCTTTTATAATAATTTAAGGTTATAAATTTACCTATTAAACATCTTATTAAGCTAAATTAATCAATTTATAACCTTGAATTATTAAAAAATCACAAAATTAAATTGAACAAAAAAATTTATTAGTTTTTAAACTTTTTTATATTATTACCATCAACAAGAGAAAGAGAATATATAAAATTGATCGGTGCATACAACAATATTCCAAATAAACAAACGATGAAGAGATGTATCGTCTCATTTACACAATCATGACCTCTTCTTATCTTCACTCAACCATATTTTCCTTATCCTCACTTTCTTTCCTGCAATAGCATTTTGTTTTAATTACAAAAAGCATGCATAAAATAAATAAATAACTTTGCAATAACAAGTATTCACATATGATTATATGATAAGGAGAAGTTATGCACATACTATGCTTTGGAATATTATTGTTGTTTTCAATTGCAAAAGATGAAATGTTTTAAATCAAGAAACTTGTTTAATCATCAATGGCAGTGATGTGACAAGGTTATATGCAGTGGCGGAGGCTGGCAGGGGCCCGGACCCCTGCAAGGAAATTTTTCCCAGCCTCTTTCTTTGTAAAATATTTAAAATTTTAATCTTTTTAAAATATTTTTTTTTTAATTTGGCTCCTCTTACTTTTTTCTTCTTGCTCCGCCTCTGGTTATATGAACAGCAATGTGTTAAGTAATCCACTTGAGATTAGAGAGAGAACACAACTAGAATATTGCACAATACTGACATATTATTACCTCGGTATTTAAACATTAATTCGGTAGAAAAACAATTTGCCAATGGAATCACGAACAGTAAATGATTGTCGGAAAACTTATCGTCGGTGATTTATATTATGCCTGTCATTCTCTATCAGTAATATAATCACCGATAGATTTACAGACAAAAAAAACACGCTAAACAAAAAAAAATTACCTATATCATTTCATCAATAATTTCAAATGTGATTATGGCAAATCATCGATAAAATAAACAGTTGGTAATTTTATTTGTAATTAAATTCATATTACCAACAGAATTAACTTAACTATGATTCACATATTATAGTGGCAATTTCTTTAATTTTTTTTTAATTATCTAAAACCTTTCAATGGGATTAGTCCGTTGGCAATTCTATTTATAATTATCAGTGGAAAAGTCTTGCCACTTTTTTCCAACTCTTTGGAATTTTCCAAAGGACTCAGACAATCGATCATTTCATCTGCGATTGAAAAAATAACTCCCTCTACCTTCAACTTTTGGTTTTAAACAAGATCCTTTGGGAATATTAACATCAAATATTGACCAATAAAGACATAACTAGGCATCATTCCAACAAACAAGAAAATAAAAATGGCTCAGAAAGAATTTCAACCCATATAAACCAAACAATGGCAAAAAAAAAAAAAAATTGGGAACAAAATGATCATTAGACAAAAAAAAACATTGGCAATGTCCTTATTTGTTGATATTAAAACAAAAGAAATAAGATCAAGTAATAAAAGGAAAGAAAAGAAGAAAGCTGAGACAAGAGGGATAGAAAGAAAAAGGAAAAGGAAACCAAATATAGGTTCTCGTAAAGAAAATTAAACTTTTAATAAAATAAAAAAAAATGATGATTATTGGAATTCAGGAGTGATATATGTTGGAGGCAGGACTTGGAGTAGGAGAAACACGTTTCATGTGGGTACTAGGTGGGTGCCTAACACCTTTACAAAGAAACTGCTTGGAAATTAATTAATCATTATATACAAAGGTAGACTGCGAAGAAAATCATTAACCTCGCCCTCTTGCATAAAGACCGAAGAAAAGTACAAGTTTAGCCAGAACCTCTCAGCTTCTTCTGATCTGAGCACTTTCTTGCATCAAGACCGAAGAAAAGTAAAAGTTTAGACAGAACCTCTCAGCTTCTTCTGATCTGAGCACTTTCTTGCATCAAGACCGAAGAAAAGTAAAAGTTTAGACAGAACCTCTCAGCTTCTTCTGATCTGAGCACTTAAATGTTTTGTGCTGCTTGACAAAATGCATCTTTACAAGTTCATTTCACGTCCATGTTTTGAGTTCTCAGCAACACCCTCTTCCACTGATCATCATGGTTCTTCTCCAACTTCTTCACAGATCATAAATTAGTATTTCTAAGTCTAAATTAGTTCTATGTTGACAGCTTTAATTCCTTGACGTGCTGGTGCAGGTGATGAAGTGGATACAACTGGGGGGAGCAGGACCCTTGCAAATATAATTCGTGACCGTGGTAATTAACAATCGCTCCTTCTAATTATCATATGTAGCTCTCTTTTCTACTCTTTTCTTTCATTATGAGTGAATAAATCAATGATCATGAGCTTCTTCTTCAGAGAAAAATATGATTGATCATATGTTGATTGCAGTGAGGTCGGTTGGTCTCTCAGACTCAATAAAATTTGAGGCAAAGAAAATTAAAGAAGGTGGGAAGAAGAATATTTTCAAGCAGAAATTTGAGGTCAGAGACGGGGAAAGGCTATTAAAGGCATCGCATTGCTGTTTATCAACTGAAGCTGGTCCTGTTGCCGGACTTCTCTTTATTTCCACTGAAAAGGTTGCATTCTGCAGTCAGAGATCAGTTACCTTCAAATCTC
>Ga0307517_10007996_pt1 | contig 15258 bp, 6 predicted proteins | sample 23_EM_MG_FD_194515 | JGI IMG/M metagenome (GOLD analysis project Ga0307517, IMG submission 194515) | Populus trichocarpa ectomycorrhiza microbial communities from riparian zone in the Pacific Northwest, United States - 23_EM | ecosystem: Host-associated > Plants > Roots > Unclassified | place...
TTCATCCTCTAATTTTTTTATATGTCAAATTTAGTCCTTATTCTTTTGATTGTTATTTGTTTTATTTTAGATAATTTTTCAAATTGATTTTTTTTACAATTGCATCCTTCTTTAGTTTTTTTTTTTCAAATCTGATTATCATTCTCTTTTTTCTATTTTTTTCCTTTGGAGATTTTTTTAGATTATTTTTTTTTTTCAGTTTCATCCTTCCACATTAAATTGGTTGAAAATTAAGTTTATTGATTGAGTTGGGTCAATGATTTAACTAATCGTGAGTTTGTAAGATTAACTTAGATTTAGAAGATTCATCCAAGTTTGCTTGGTTCTTTTTTTACTTTTTTTAAAACTCATATTTTTTCAGTTTCATCCTTATTTTTTTAATTTATTTAATTAGAGATTGGTCTTTTTTATTTTTTTTATTTGCTTTCTATAGAAATTTTCATTGATTTTGAAAATAACTTAGGTTATGTCAAATCTTTTTATTTATCGCTCTTTGTTAAATTTAGATTTTTTTAGAAGAAATTTTATTTTTGAATTGAATTAAATTAATTGATTAAATATAAGCATAAGATGTTCACTTCATGATATTTTGTTTGGTTTGTTTTTTAGGTTTTTTCTATGACAACGCGTGCGACCTCTTTCGGTGTCATCATGTAACCTTTCATAATGGTTTTAGAACCGTCTCGTTGAACTCTTTCTCATGGTGGGGTGGAGTCCTCGGTGGAGCGACGGTGAGTTTTCAATGAGATATTCTTTTTTCTCCTCCCGAGTATGATATTAACAACTCATTTTTTTAGTTAATTATTGCAATTTTTTATCACTTTATTTACTATTGATGCCTTCTTTTTTAATCATATTATTAAATTAACCGAGCTTATTTTTATTTATTTGAAAATGTTGGTGTCACCTGAACATCTTTTTTATGTTAGGAAAACTTTGACCTAGTCTAACGTGACTTATCTATCTAGTAAAAACCAAAAGCTATTAGAATAAATATCCAAAACACTTTGAAAAGTTTTAAATAAAGTTAAAAAAGTATCACCTTAATAAAAACCTCTTCATTCTATTGATTTTATTCCTTTGTTGGCAATTTGTTTATCATGATGAATAATTTTTCCAAAAGCAATTATTAGAATTATAAAAGAAAATCTTAATTAAAAACTAATGTTTTCATTATTATGTCATACATGTATTAAAAAAATATAAGAATATTATACTAGAATTGTTTTTTAGTTTGTTTTTTATGTGATCATTCGATAGTATAAAAAAAAACTTTGCGTAGAAAAGCTAAAAACAATTTAAGAAAAACAAAAGATAAATCATGAAGGGCTTCATAAAATTTTTTTTTTGATAATTTTAAAAACACTATAATCTTATTCTCAAAAAGATATTTTTAATATATTTTAAAATTATTTATTTAAAAAATTAATAAAAAAATCCATAATAAACCTATTAAAAAGAGGCTAAAGGCCTAAGCCTAGGTGGTTTAGTGTGCATGACCAATGTAAAGAAAAGGTCGTGCACATGGGCCTATAATGTCAAGCTCGCCGGCTTAGCCTTTTCTTCATTGATAAAAGTGACGGATGACATATCATCCCTTTTTTATCCAAAAACAAATTAATAAAATACAAATAACATGTCGTGTACTTGACCTCTGTGTGACCATTAAAGAGATGGTTGGAAAATCAGACTGGGATTTTTTTGGATCAAAAAATTCAATTGTAACCAATAAACCAACCTCTTAACTCAAAATACCCTTAAATTCGTTCAAAAACACAATCAAATAGGAAAAAAAAATTCTCTCAACTTCGATCTACTTTTCCAACAAGATGAAGTTCTAAAAATAGCTTAGTGATACTTCTGTCATCGAATGGAACCTATTGATATCAAAATCAGTTTTCTTTGTTGTTGAAATATGATCAACCGATAAATTTCTCTCTCTTTCACCGTTTTTCAGCAAGTTTATCTCTCCTCTCTAAAACAAAAGGACTGAAAATGAACAAAATTAAAACTAAAAAAAATAAATAGATTAAAATTAAATTTTCTTTGTGTTTTACATTGTGATCCTCTCTTTTGAATATTTTTTTCTACCATAATTTCAAGCTTTACCTCATGAAATTATATTATAAAATAATTCAATTAAAAAATTTCAGACAAAAATGAAAAAGAAAATATATGCAATATTCATATGAATAGTGAACTCTCAAGTTCTTTTAGTATATTAGTTAATACTCCTAATACATTTTTTCTTTAAATTTGAATGTGTTGTTATGTGATTGATGTGGGGTTAGTAACTAAAGATATTGATCGTTCAACAATATAGAAAAACTCATAATGTCATGCCGCTTGATATTAGACTCACAATGGTTATATTATAAAAAGAAGGTAAAATATTTTTAAATAAAAATTATTTTTTTCCTCTTGATTAGTAAGCGAAACTAATTTTGGGTTTGAATTTAAGCTCTTATAAACCATATTGTATTGTTCTTTATTAGTCAAATATTTTTTAATCACTTATGCTGCCTAATAAAAAGAAACTATAACTAAAAAATTAATACTGACCAGAGATAAGTAGCAGCCCTACAAAATCAAATAGTGTACATGTATTCCAAGACTTCAAACCTTAGGAAAACATGTATTTATTAAGGGTGTTCAAAAAAATTAATTTATCTATAATATTTGCATTATCTAACCCGACTCGGTCTATAAAAGTTGGATAATATGGATATTATAAATTATAGCGGTTCAAAAAACCTAAGAAATAAATATCATGGGTCAGGTGCTCGGTCGGGATTTTTGAAACCTGATCAACTCAGCCCAACTCATATACTTTATACTCATTTTTTTCTTTATATTTGATAGTTTGTGGTTTGAGTACATTTGTTTTTATTTTATTTAAGACTATTTTGGCTCTAAAGTTCTTGTTAGTGGTCTTTCTATTAGATTTTTCTAACATGAAAGGAAAAAAAAAAGGATTATCTCTTTGCTAAAGTGGAGGGGGAGGTAATTAGATTTTAAGGGTGATGCAAGATATGGAAAATTAAATCTAACATTAGGGGTGTCATGGTACCTACAATCTATGTTGTAAGTTCGCATTTAAATGAGAACCCATAAAAATTAGCAATATAAACCTAACTCATGGATATTTATAATATCCATAATAAATTTAGTTCAACCTGATCAAACCTATTTAAGTCCAAAAAAATTTGAAAGAGTCGGGTATACAATTTGTAAAACATCAAAATTTAGGTTGGATACAATTATGAATCAAAACTCAATCTAGTTATATCCATAAACACCCCTCATATTTATCCTAAGTAACACCACATTAAGTGAAGAAGGGTAGGCAAAACAAGAAATGAATTGAAAACAAGAAAGTAAATAAAGTTTTAAACAAAACAAGTAAATGAAAGCAATAAATAAATTTTTAAATACTATAAGAAAAAATAACTTCAAAAAACTAAAGGAATAAAATTGCATATATGGGGTGGACCATCCTTTCCATCTATTGAATGATCTGTTTATATTGGTATAGTGTTTGAATCCTAATTAAACATAAAATTTTAACCCAAATAAAGAAATATATTAAATCATAATACATACTAAACTTTTTTTTTCTAATTCTCATGTGAATCTTATGTTAACCTATAACTCTGATTAGTTTTATCTCGTTGAGGACTCCCATTTTAAATAGTATTGAATTCAAACTCTTGTAATCAATCACCTTTCCTTAGTCAATAATGACTCCTAGTTGTCTGGTCAACTACTTTCTAGTTCTCTTGGTCAATTAAGACATTTTAATCTTGGTCGATGATTATTCACAATCACTTACAGCTTTCTTTTCTCTGTTTAAATATGAACAGCTACTATTCTCATCAAGTTGACACATGAATGTTTGCTTTTTTGTGTAAATAATACCTTTATATTTCTTTATCTCTTAAATGAAAAAAACAATTGTTGTCATGTTAGCACTGAAATTGATCAATCGAATTGAACATCAATGACATGGAAAGTGACATTGTTCGTCCTAAAATATTGGCCATAATTATAAATGTGTCTGACATGTCAGTAATTGATTTCCTTTAAACAATTACATGTGTTATAGTCTTTATACGTGATGTTTCGATTTTTACAAATCATAGCTAGATTCTTATACTACCTATTGTTTTGCAATTCAATTATTTATCTTTCATAAACAAAAACAACACCAATTCTCTTTTAAAGTTTTAAGAAAGAAAAAATTTAAAACTTAAACCTTCTTGATCTTTCTTAAACACTTGAAATGGTATAATCAAAATTCACACTCATTTATTACTTCCAAAACTATGCAGATTGTTTTTTCTCATGTCAACTGATCCATACTTAATGATGCACTAGGAAACATAAATAGATAATGCTTTTTCTCATTTTACAAAAAGATGTCACTAAAAGAAGAAGACCACCATTATATTCAAGATATTAATAAATACATAATTTATTTATAAAATGATTATATATATATATATATATATATATATATATATATATATATCTTTTCGTATGTAAGAAATCAATCCAATATGGCTATGGATCACTCCTATATATTATATCAAATGGTTGGGAAATATAAAACAAATCTTTAGTGAATAATGTTAGTGTTGAAAGATCTTCGACATTATTTAATTGTCCAGAATCACCATAAAATCTAATATGGAATTTTTTGTTGCTCTTTACTTGTTTGCTCCAAATCCAAAAACATAGTTCTTTTCAAATATGGAATACAAGCTATCATTTTGCATGATTTAGCTTTAATATAAGACTTATACTCAATAGTTTGAGAGCTTCGTGCTTCACATAAATTTTTTAAAGTATTTTTAAAAACTTGTTAAGCACACCTAAATTTAATACACTGACGAAGACATGAAATAAGAAAAAAGATTTTCCCTCTTAATAAGAACATATGGCTTTTCTATTATATTGAGTATGTAGATATCTAATATTTTCCAGGTCCAAAAATCCAATTAAAGTATATTTGAAAATAGTAGTATCTAAAGCTAATGGCATGAGAGTTGTCTTATGATCTTTTATATTGGGCCACAACTATTGGAAATTGAAGGAATACCTAACAAGATGTGAAGATCACCCTTTTTCATGGCGAGGGTAGTGTTTATTACGTCTTATAGTGGGTACATGTATAGGCTACTACCTAATTTGAGGAATTTAGTAATATAAAGGCGATCCTTAACCAAAAGTTTATATGTATAGAGGATAGCTTACTGTGAGATTCTCTTTTGATTACACTTCTTTTAAAAGGTATGTCTCCTTTTGCATATCTCTTAGGATAAGACCTTTATGGGAATTACAATTTTAGTACTAAAGATTAGACTATGAGAAGGAGAAAAGTACTAAAGTTTGGAGAAATCTCCTTAAATACAAGGATCTACACTTTGAACTAGTGATACATCTAGTGTCAAAGAATCATTATTATTTTTATGAGCTTTATAACCCTATTTTATAGCTATATAATTGGGATTTATACAAGGTATTTCTTCTATAATATAGTATACTATTAATAAAGCTAGTCTAGATCCAAAAAAATATTTTAATAGCTTAAAAGAAGTGGAAGAAGTAAATGAAATAGCAACGCACCATTTTGCCTGCTTTAACAAGGATCTACACTTTGAACTGGTGATACATCTAGTCTCAAAGAATCATTATTATTTTTATGAGCTTTATAACCCTATCTTATAATATTGATACTAACGAAAGCCTTCCCCCTTGTATACTAGGCAGCTTTAGATGATTTTCTCTCTTAAATATGTGCCCCTTCACTAATAGGAATTTCTTCTCCTAAATCAAATCTTGATGGGGATATCCAATTAAAAGAATCTTGCTAGAAAATGTCAAAGAAGTTTTGGCATACTTACCCTAGGAGATAGTGTTTTAGGCAATCAAACCTCAATTGAATGTCTAGGACAACTTTTACAAGGCATCATTTCTAACATAGAGGTAGCCATTATTGTTGTTTCCTTTGGGAATGGATCATTATTCATGCTCATCTTTCTTTTCTTTTCTTTTTTTCTAAAAGTGAATGTGACCAAATTCTAATATTTACTAAATTTAATTTTTGAGATAACATAATTGTTAATGTCATGTCTCTATTAATCATGCCATGTGCTAAACTTTTTCCCCTTGATTTGATCAACAATAGAGACTGTATGGTTGGAGAAGAGCTTGATTTGTCCTCTATGTATTAGTTGGTCAAAGATTTTTTTAGCTCTTTTGATATCATAAGAGTATTCATTACTATCATTGACCATCTTGGTAGTTTTTTCTTCTTTGCTACCAGGTTTGTTATCCTCTTTAGGTTTTTTTAATATTGATATTAGCTATTAGGTTCATGAAAACTAAACAACAATACATATTGGTAGCGATTTTAAATGATCTCTCTTTTTAAACTTTATGAATGATATTGGCTATTGCTGGACTTCTTTAAACTCCTTGTTAGAATCTAAATCAGTTATTGAATGAGCATTTGAGATGTCATTTAGATAGCCAATTAGGTAAGTCCTCTCTTAAAATCTTATTTTTTGCTCGCTTTGCTATTATTTTCTCATAACAAGCAACATTATTTATAAGGGTCTAGATGTATTGTTGTTTAGTTTTCATAAACCTCTTTTTGAGGTTTTACATCCCTTTCAGAATGTGTTTAATACACGTTTACTCTAATATAGCTATAGTGCTTTTAGTTTTTAGAGTCTTGAAACAACAAGCATAACTCTCTATAGACTCTCCTTGATCTTAGACTATCCTAGCAAAGTTAGCCAATGTCATCTTTGGTTCTGTTTTATAAAAGTGCTAATGAAAATGAGTCTTCATCTCTTTTCAATTTTTGATATATTTCAATGAAAATATAGAGAACCAATGAAACGTTCTTTTGGTTAGTGATAAACCAAACAATCTTAACTTTATAAGAGCATTTGATGCATTGTCACTATATTGGTTGGTGAATTTAGCGATGTTCTCCCTTTTATATTGATTATGTTCCCTGAAGAACTATTTAAAATCACAATTTTTATTCCTTGTAAAATTAGATTCTACCTATCAACCCACTTTAGATATGGATGATTATATGTAAGCCTAGGTTTTTATCCAATTTCTAACCTCATTTCCATTAAGTACTAGGCTAGTTCAACCTCATATATCATCTCTTTAGCTTATTGGTTGATAGTAAGGGTTTGATGTATAAGAGGATTAGGGTTTTCCTTTTTCAAAACAACTTGTGAGGCATGGGGCATTAAATTGTCCTGTAATAGTTTGTTATCATTGGCAATAGGACTATTAGGACACATGATTGGTTTATGGTTACTTATATACTTGCAAGGCTACTGGTGTATTAAGGACTATTATACCTAGACTTGGTTGTGGTTGTTGTAGCACTTGATATGTTAGCATGTAAAACCTTATATAAGGCATTATGGTTCCAAACACCCTTATTAGAGTGTTTGTGACTATAGAACTTACTAAGACTTTCCCCATAAGTATATGTGCTCATAGAGTTTCAAATCTACTTTGTTGTAACTTATTCTATATTCAATTAATCAGATATAGCCCACATAGTTTTATTGACCACTATAACATTATTATGGTAGATCATGTTTTTTGTGTTTTTCATATTCATCTAGATAATCTTTTTATCAACATTGGAGAGATTGGAGTGCTGATAAAATTATGCCTATTCATGACTAGTCATGGTTAGTTGGTTGACTAGTACTTATCAAAATTAGTTGTGACCTCCTTATAATTCCATCTCGTTCATAGAAGAGATATGCATATGGATGTGTTTAAGGTACAGATACACCTACATACCCATTTATGGTTGGTGGTGGTGATGTAGTTGGGAAAGGTTGGAACATGAGATACTATGTAGGGACATTAAGATTATATCCAGAGGCAATTTTATGTATAAGGGTGAGTTAAATGATAAAGAACTCTCTTATAGAACATCTAATACTAGTTGTTCCATGGGAAATCTATAGTAATGGTGAACCATAAAGTTCTTTACGACCAAGAAATTATCTTTCTCTATTGTTTGTACTAATTGTTCATCAAGTTCTACAAGCACAAGTTTACTTGTGTTCTTTTTAGGTGGTATAATGTTAGTTAATTAGAACATTTACTAAATCTTTTTTCCACCAAGCATGCCAATCTATTGATCAGTCGAATATTTCTAGATCATTTACGTTATATGTTCTTCGTCTCTTCCTTCTAATAAGGATAAACTATGACTAGGAATTCAATCTTGAGTGGGGGTAAGGTAGCATCCTCATAAAATCATACGAAGTGTGGGCATTCCAAGACTTTACACATTAAGAAAATATGCATTTAACCTAAGCAATAGCACACTGGAATAAGAAGGATAGGTAAAACAAAGAAAGGAATTCAAATTATATATATATGATTGGCCATCTTTTTAGGTACTGCATGACCTTTTTATATTGGTATAGTGTTTGAATCCTAACTAAACATAATTATAACATGTACAGGTGTTGTGTATTAGATAAAGAATTATATTAAATACTCACTACTAGAAAATTAGAAAATACAAACAAAAACCTCGATGAAATTTTTCCGTTGATATATTATGATGACCTTTACTGATAAAATTTCTCATCTCTGTATCCATCAATAAACACCGACAAAAACATTTCATCAGTATATACCGAGAGAATTGCAATGGAAAAGTAAGAAATAAGAAAAAGCCAAATATCACGATGATGTATAACTTTTACAGATGGCATTACCGATAGAATTAACTCAACGGTAAAGTACATCTATAAATATGCCAACGGAAATATTCACTCGGTATATACCGAGGGAATTATAGAGGGTATTATAATGGGATTCAAAAATGGCAAATCATACGGCGACATGGCATTTTTATCGACAGAATGATCGATGGAGTTAACTTACTGACATTATAATTCTATCGGTAATGTTATCGATAATATTTAATTTATAACCCGATGATCGACCCTCCTCTCTCCCTCCTTCATTTCTTCTTTTTCCTTGTGCATTTTTTTGCAACAAACAGTCGCGCCCCTCCCCTTAATTCTCAACACAATTCAATCTCCCACGACAAATGTGGCCACTATAACACTCAGTTTGTTAGCATCCGTGTTTTGATTTAAATTTTACTGACGATTCTCCACTTTAAGTAAGTAAATTTACCCTTTTTTATTTGAATTCAATTTTAAAATGTTAATTTTTTTTGCATATTTTTGTAGTATATGTATTTTGTTTGGGTGTTTACTTGTTTTATAGTTTTTTCTCATACAAATTTGTTGTATGGATTTATAATTTGTACATTTCAGGGTTTGTTTTTTATTTTATAAAATTATATTTGTTTGTAAATTGATAAAAACTTATGTCAAATTTTTGACTTGGGTGTTTTGTGATGAAATAAATAATGGTTTATTTAACATGTCCATTTTATATTTTGTCAATTTGCAAATGTTGAAGCCTGTAAACACTTTAACAGTGTGCATTTTTAATTTTTAATGGAGATAAGGAATGCGCATCTTTGGTTATGTACAGACGGATTCAATCCATTCGGGTCATTTGTTACTCCTTATTCTCATTGGCCGGTGATACTTACAGTTTACAGCTTGCCACCAATAATGTGTATAAGATCGGAGTTCATGTTTTTATTTATGGTCATACCATGTCCTAATAGTCTAGGTCAAAATATAGATGTTTGTCTTCGACCGTTGATTGATGAGTTAAAGCAGTTGTGGTCATCCGGGACTTTGACTTATAATGTATCAATGAAACGAAAGGTAACTTTGATATGGAGTATCAATGATTTTCCAGCTTATGAAATGATGCATTGAGAAAACAAAATTTTCTGATGAAAACAGCTTTGATATGGACTATCAATGATTTTCTAGTTTATGGAATTGTTTCTGGTTGGAGCACATATGGAAAACTAGCATGTCCATACTAAAATAGAAAATAACAAGGCATTCACGCTAACAAACGATGGAAAAACATCTTTTTTACTACTAATGACAATGCTTGTTAACAGATCACAAGTTCATGAATGACTTTTTTGTTGACAGATTTGAAAGGGATGTTGCACCATCATTTATTTCGAGTGAAAAATTGTATGATGTAGTATTAGAGTATGGTGACATTGTGTTTGGTTTTCAATTTAGTAAGCAGAAGTTTCCTGGTCTTTATTTGACCCACAATTGGGTAAAGCGAAGTATTTTCTAGGAGTTTCCTTATTAGAAAACCAATCTCATCCGCCATAACTTTGATGTCATGCACATAAAGAATAATGTGTTTAAGAACATTTTCATCATGGTTATGGACATAAAAGGGGAGACAAAGGACAACATCAAAGCTATAATGAAAATGGCTTTGTTTTGTCACAGTAAAAATATGGAGTTAGTTTATGTTGGGTCATGGGTTGCAAAGCCAGCTTTGCTTTAGACAAGAATCCATAGTTACTTGTCTACTAATGGCTTAAAAGTCTATGTTTTCCTAATTTTTTTTAAAAAAAATAGGAATCCTTTAGTTTTTTTTATCTGTTAATTTGTGTAGATGCCTAGGAGAAAGTATATTGCACGTTACAAGGACAGGATCGCTGCTAGTTCTTCTAGCAACGATGTTGATGACCACGAGTCATTAGGTGTCAACCAAGAATAGGTACTTGAGGCATAGGCATCGACTCACAACGCGGGCTTGTCGAGTGTGATGTCATAATATCGAGAGGGGTCCCTACATAACGGCATTTATCTACCTGCAAGTACGAGGCTCAATGGAAGGATGACCTTTTAATGTAAGTGTGTTTTGCTTTGCTTTCACAATAACATGTTTAATAGTTTTTGAAAAAATAATTTTATTTAACGAATGCAATTTTATATTTACGAACATTGATGCTGCGAGAACAATAACATCGGCCCTTAAATTCTCATTGGAAATTCTATTGTTTCAATTGAGTCAGGTTTCCAAACATCCTAAATGAAAACTGCAAATCGATATATAGTTTTCAAGGTTCAAGGTTAGTATTAACTTAAATATTTTTTATGTTAATTTGGTTAGTTTATTGAAATAACCAAATTAAATATTTGGTTTGTTTATTAAATTAAATATTTTTTTCTATTTTTTAAGGTTTAAGGTTAGTATTAACTTAAATATTTTTTTATGTTAATTTGGTTAGTTTATTAAAATTACTGAAATTTTTGCTTTTATAAATTTTTACTTTAAGGAAAAATTTGAATGGGACACAGCTGATAATAATGTTGCAAGAATGGTTTCGGAGAATCACGCTGTAATTAGATAAGATCAAATTCAGAATATTTTTTTATTCCAAATATTAAACTTTTATTTTTCATTTAATAATAGATAATAATTTGTACCTATGTGTTGCGTGATTTTTGGTACGAGGAGCAAAATAAAGCCAAAAAAATATACAAAAGAAAGAGAGCTTCCAAGTTGGAATGACATGACGGCCTGGAAGGATTTCAGACTGACATACGTCTCAGAAGCTGTATGGGCAGAATACATTCAGCACGTGATGTTTGCGCGTTTCACATGACTGTTATAGTCTGGTGCGGGAAATTAGAACTAGCATGGGAAATTAGAACTAACATGTTCACAGTTTCATAACCATGCACATCGACGACTCTATTTATGTTCATTTTGCATAGGAGCCACAGTTTTAAATATATTTAACTAACAACATTTTTATCTTGCAAGCCACGGTTCTTGGACACGAGCCACGCCCGATGAAGCTTTTTGTTTAAACACATGTTTGGAGTGATAACCGTAAAAAAAAGATGCAGTAGTTCATAGATAGTCGAGCTCGGCACTTTGTGGTATTTTGGTTTTCAACCTTTTTTTTTTAGTTTGTTATTTCCTAAAATTTGATGAATTTATTTTTTCTTTACAGGATACATATAACAGCCGGTTGAATGAGAGATACGAGGACGATCCTTCGACCTCTCTAGATCTCGATAGAAATCGGGTATACGGACTCTGTAACATTATGGCCGAGAACTTATGAATAGCTCGTAGTGTTTCAACCGTTGGATGCTCGCAATTGATTTTGAGCACTCAAACTTTGAAGTTCACGACGATGTTAGAACAATGAGTACAGGGCCAGACGACCCATCTTAATGAAAAATATAAATGTTTCACTAGTGATTATAAAGAACTCTGTCGAATGGTAATGGAGATGAGATCACAAATGGGTCGTACATGTGCACCCCCTAATTGGCTCTACGGTTCCGGCGATGACTAGCCTCCTCCTCCTTCAGCGCCCCTCTATTTTATATTTATTATATTTGAACATACAAATATTTAAATTTATAATAAATATTTGATTTTTCTTTGATTTTAATTATTTTCTACTTCTATTCAATAAATGTTTTAAGAAAAATTAAAATATTACTAACAAGGTTACCGATAGAACAACTCTGTTGGTATATTCTAGAGAGAGTTGGAAAAGAATTACTACAGATACTATTGTTAACTCACTAATGGAATTACAAAAGGTATTCTATCGATGATATGTTATATTAACGATGGATATATCGATGGACAAATAAAAACATTAATGGCATTACATACGGTTTTTCTTTCGGTGATATGTTAAATTTACCGATGGAGATACCAATAGAATAAAGTCGGTAAATTGTTTTTGGCGCACTTTGTCCGTCTGTAAATCAATCGATACATTTATTACTAACGGACTCACCGATAGATCATAAATTACCGACGAGAATTTTTCTGACGGACTGTTTCTATCCGTGAGCCTATTGATAATATATGTACAGATAGACCGTGAGTGTAAATACCAACAGAAATTTCTGTAAGTAAAACTGTTAAATCTAATAGTGACTAATACAAATCAAGCTTCTTTTTCATTGATTCCGACAAGAGTTCTAGGCTAATGTACAACTCTTATTAGTTTTATCTCCTTAAGGTCTCCCCCATTCCAATTAAAACTTCTGCATATGATCATTTTTCCTATATGGATTGTGATTCCTGGTTGTCTAGTCAATTGCTCTCTAATGTCTTTAATCAATTAGGACTTTTCAAGTTTTTTCTATTCACAATTGATTTTATTTTTTCTTGCTCTATTTAAATATGAATAATTATTGTTCACATGTTTATTTTTAAAAAAACAAATTGCAAAAACAAATATCACTAAAATACAAGTCCATTAGTACTATTTAATTTAATTGTAAAAACTAAAGCAATTCCTAATCTTCTTTGAATTATTTTTTTCCAGAAGCAAATTCTATAGTACGTATACGTGGATTGGAGCATGGATATTTACCCAAATCGGGCTTCAAAATAAATCATAACCGGAATTAACAATTTCCGCTTCGAACAATAAACCCCTGATTCTAGTGTTGTTGTTAAGACTTTGGGAAAATCAAACTAAAATAAAAGCGTACGAACATAACTATATCTATCCAGCAATATCTTCATTACTAGTCTCTGTTTCCTATCTAACTTGTCCAATAATGATACAAAGTCGTCTCTTTTATTAATAATAATAATAATTTAAAAAAAAAACAAGTAATTATGCTCCTTAAAGATACAAAATAACTTAGAATGGAATTTCATGCAAGTGGGCAGCTGGGCATATCTCAAGAGATCGATGCGATGACAGGACTAAAACCTTCCAACGTTATTTGTCTGTGTTTGTTGTAATGCAGAGCCAGCAGCTAGCTGGGGTGTGGTCCAATCTGGTGGTAACATGGGAGCTAGCTAGTGGCTACGTACGTATCACCTAATGTCTTCTGGTGTCTTGACCCATGGTGGACCCTTGGCTCATGGACACAACCAAGCCGGCTACCACACGTTATTTCCGTAAGAGAGTGGTGTGGCTCTTGATCAATCCATCCTCCTCTTTGCCTCTTCATGTGCTACGTGACAGACTCCATCTATTATAATCCCTCCAAATCCACCCAAAACCCCACACCTCCCCTCTCATATCACCAGCTCTACTACTAGTAACAACAACTAAGCCTCTCTCTCTCTATAAATATTCCTCTCTCCTCTTTTACTCTTTTGATTCTTTACCGTCTATCTCTGTCTTCCCATGATTCCAATCTTCCGATCATGCCTTCCCAGCCCAACTCCCACTTCTCCCTTCCAAGGTTTATACATATATATATATATATACCTCCTGCACTCAAACGCATGCATGCACGCATACTTTTTTTTCTTTTCTCTTTTTGAATGGCAGCATAATTAACATTTTTTTCATATGTATGGTTCCGCAGGTGGATTGGATTACTGTGTCACAAGAACAGCCAAAGCGAAACTGGTGACAATAGTGACAACAGCAACCTTAACAGTACCAACAACATTGACGACAGCAACCCAATCTCTAACTCCATAGAATGCTACGCTTGCACACAAGTAGGAGTCCCTGTCTTCCACTCCACAAGCTGTGACCAGGCCCACCAGCCTGAATGGGAGGCCTCCGCGGGCTCATCATTAGTCCCCATCAAAAACCGGCTCGGTTCAAGAAAGAGCCCAGCTAACCGAGCCCAATCTCGCCGGCCGGCCGGTCCATTAGGAACCGTTCTCGATCCACGTAGCAAGCGCGTACAGAAATGGAACCGGGCTTTCCTGCTAGCACGTGGCATGGCTTTGGCGGTCGATCCCTTGTTTTTCTACGCTTTGTCGATAGGGAGAAACGGGGCCCCTTGCTTGTACATGGACGGTGGGTTGGCCGCAATCGTGACCGTCCTTCGCACGAGTGTGGATGCTATACACTTGTGCCATCTGTGGTTACAGTTCAGGTTGGCTTATGTGTCAAGAGAGTCTCTTGTTGTGGGGTGCGGGAATCTGGTGTGGGACGCAAGTGCCATTGCATCTCATTACGTGAGGTCTCTTAAGGGCTTTTGGTTTGATGCTTTCGTCATTCTTCCCGTTCCTCAGGTTTGTCTTTCTTACCGTTCCTCAGGTTCGAAATTTCTTTTTGGCTTTAATTGACTTTCCCAGGCTTCTGGTTTCTGAAAATAATGCCAGATGGATGGATTTTTACTGAATTATGACATAGAGGGTGCTGCCTGAAGATATAGATAGGGTAGCTTGTGCATGATTAACACGTGTGTTTTTTTAAAAAAAAATTATGTTACTATTATTTTCTTACATCTTTTTGGTGTCTAAGGATCGGTATGGATGCTTGCTTGCTTGGGGTTTACTTGGTACATTTAGTAAAAATTGTTTTTTAAAATATTTTTTTAT
>Ga0307517_10007997_pt1 | contig 15254 bp, 8 predicted proteins | sample 23_EM_MG_FD_194515 | JGI IMG/M metagenome (GOLD analysis project Ga0307517, IMG submission 194515) | Populus trichocarpa ectomycorrhiza microbial communities from riparian zone in the Pacific Northwest, United States - 23_EM | ecosystem: Host-associated > Plants > Roots > Unclassified | place...
ACCCCCGCGGTGCCTTACCTGCTTCTGGGCTTGCAGGATGTCCAGTGGGCCGTGGGGAATAGTCGTGGTGCGCGTAAGCTGGCCCGGACACCCCACGTAAATAAAAAAAAAAAAAATATATATATATATATATATGCTGGAAGGCAACAAAGGGGCGCCACCATGTATAAGATAAAAGAAACCAACAAAAGTTTCACTCAGACTTCAAGCACCATATAGAAAATAAAAGTCCAAGATTCATAAAATCATCATCATTGACAAAAGACTGCAATGCCGTGCCTTCAATTCCTTTATCTGACTTACTTCATGATATAGCCATGAAAAAATGGGGGAAATAAAATGGAAAATTGCATGATGTCTACAGTGATAATGTGATTAGCAGCTGGGATTCCTCCCTTTTGGCTATTAATGTGTTTTTTCTTGTCTTTTCGCACATGGGGTTCACCAGATTCAGGTAACAATTATTGCATTTGATCTTCCCCCTTTGTAATATAACAAGATTTCGTCATTTTCATTGATGCAAGCCCTAAGACAAAATCACATGGATTCCTGTGTTTGTGCGCAGGTCACTGCAATCAAGTTCTTTAAGACCTAATAATTTTATATATGATTATCCAAAGCAGTCTTGTAAATCAATAGTTTCTAGTCTTTACCCCCACTTCCCAAAAACAACCACCCTTGTGTAGACCAAATCAGATAAAGCATATTACGTGAAGGAGAATGATGCACCTGATACAATAGACCCTGTTCTTAAATTGGGGTATAGTGTTTTCACCAGACTTGGGTAGTATGTAAAGGTTGTTCCACATCGAAAGTCATTTTCCTAACAATTCTCTTCATCTCACCTGTCCTTCCTCAATTCATCCTCTGTTGTCTATTGGCATCTTCTACTTGCTACCATCTGATTCAAATTTACATCCCCACCTACTTTCTACCTAAAAACTTAAGATCAGATTTGCTAAATTAAGAGGAAAAACAGCACTGGTCAAGGCTTATCAGCCCAATACCTTGGCAACCATCAGGATTCCCTCTCCCTCTCTCCTCTCCTTTTCTTTTTCATCTTTTTTTTTCATTTCCTGTTTAATTTACCCTGTCACTTCATGGAGCAAGTCGAGTCAACAAATTCAAGACGCATCTCGTATCATTCTACATCACACTATCAACTTGCCAACTCTACATAAGGCGATGGGGTGGCTATTTTTTCAAACTAAAAAATGAACCTCAAACCCAAGGCTCGATCAATTGGTTATTCATCAATCAAGAAGTGTAGATTTCTTGGTTTGGGGTTTAATGTTCTAAGTTACGGGTGATTTTTTTAAGCAGGGGCAGAACTATAAGTTCTGCATATTCCAACAAGGATATTTGAAATTTTGATTTACTAGAAGGTCCTAGCCTTGCTTAGGAATTTGGTGTCTCAATCTTTAATAGTATATATTCCTATTCTAATGCTCACCCAGTCAAGTAAGGATTAGTTATGCATCTATTTTGCTGTTCCTTTTTTCAGATAAAGAAATCATATTAATAGACCGAAAAGAATTACAGAATCACGCTGTTTACCTTAGAGGTGAATTATGAAATAAAATTGAGTTCAAAGATTTTTTGAAGCTTAGGAGCCTAGAGTTTTTCTTCCAACTCTTGTTGTTCTATTTTCCCCCAATTATTCTTCCTTGCCTTGAAGGTCTGCTGCTACTGTATCGGAGTTACTGTTAACAGTTCTGTTCCATCCTATTTTGTCTAAGCAAATCCTACACAAACCTAATCCAACAAGCACTAACCCTAGCTCACATGAATCTTTTGTGGACATTAATCCTAAGCTGTCCTCCATCACAAGGTATGATGACTTTAGTGATAAAGATATGGCACCAGAAAAACTAAAGCTCCAGCATTTTTCAGCTTATTTACCTAGTTACAAATTTTGTAGATTTAACAACTCAAGAAATTCATGGTACAAGCATGGTGGGATAGTTCATCACAGAGTAAACAAGGCACAACGAGTTGGCCATGGACATGTCATAATCACAATCTCACCTAGTGAACATTTAAGAGGAGATAGAAACTAATGAGTAGCTTTTATACCTTATTGAAGAGCGTGTGAGCATTAGCAAGTCTTGGGAGCAATGGACTCATTATACGGAATGCTATCCTCAACATTGCAACTGATGTTAGCGGCCTGAGATGTTTAATGATAGCCTGTGTTCTTTCTAGCCATTCCCGTGGGAGGTTGCTAAACAAAGAATGTAGCAGGGCGATCATGTTACCTGGCAATACGATATTTATAACAATGAATCAGCGCACAAGACACAAGTACCTGATATTTTCTAGATAAAATAGGCGACGATTACAGATTTAGACAGTTTCAACTATTCAAGTTCATTTGCAGATATAACATTTGTATTGATCTAAAAACTCTTCATAAACCCCTAACAACAGCATTTTAGTTTTAGTTTTTTGGCTTCTCTATGCTGGTCATAAGCATAAACTACATCAAACTAACAGATTCCGCAGAATGGATTTACTTCCTGAGAAACTTTTAAGTTGTTCCTCCTTTTTTTTTTGAATGAAAACCTTAATCATCAGTCATCGCCGGGTGACCAATATAATGGAAGGCGCCCTTAAAATGCCTGGCTCTTGTATAAAAACCTCAGTTGTCAAATGTTTATTTGACTATGACAATTTGTCTTGGTTATAGATCTGATCCATTAATAACCAGCAACAGAAACACCAATATTGGGTAGATCATCAAGTGGAAGACCTTTCTAATAAGTATCCTACACTGCCTAATTGTATCCATTTCGCCAAGTGCCCCCTATCGTGTTGGACTTTTGTTGTAGCATGCTTAGGATATCTTATCCACAAGAACAAAATATTCCATAAGATTTGAACTCTAATATTCATTCATCTGCCACCATTCACTGGGGACGAAAGGGCAAGATGTACAAGAACGATTTTTTAATTCAAAATGATACGAATGGCATATATCTGGGATACTGGCATTTAATGATAATACTTGATTAGGAAATGGCTGCAAGAAATATGAAAACCTTTGTTAACAAAACTAAAATTTAAAGATAGAAGAACTCCATTGTTGATCATTCTCAATACAAAGATTGACTGCATTGTTGATTTACCGGATGCGAAAACAAATTGGTTCTCAACACACTTTTATAGTGTTATGCCACCCATTTTCTATAGTTTCTTTGTGTGACTTTAATGGCCAGAAGTTTGTCCAACTAAAGATGCCTCCTGTTCTCGAAGAGAGGGACCAAGGTACTTCTTCATTCATTTGGCATCTTCCAAGAGTTCACGATACACTGAACAATTAGGTTAGCCAAGTCCCCCAACCTCCCCAAGGCATTTCCAAACCGTTAAAGGGATACCACATGCTCTTCAAGGAGATGAGAAGTTCTTTACTTTCATGTTCTTCAAAGCTTTTTTGACATTAGAAGATTTAATTCTTCGAGGATAGTTGAAGTTCTTGTTTTCCAATGGAATCCTATGATCACCAAATTCATTTTCATGACCTGGTCAAATAGCCTCACCATCTCTCTTTGACCTTATTGTCTCCCGTCAAAACATTTTAATTTTTATCTCTAATGCACTTATTTGGTTAAAATCTCTACCCCTCTTTTCTTTTAGCCATGCTAACTTGCACATCTCTTTCTCACCTTCCGTGTGCCCAGAATTTGGTGCGAGTTGCTTAAGGATTTACCGTAAGCCTTCGCTAAGTTCTGTCTTAGCTTCTCTCTTCGCCATCTTATATTTTCGAGAGCCTCACCATCTTCAGAATGCGGTAGCTTTCTTTACCATTCTCTTGACTTGCCCATAGCACCACCAAGTGATGGAGAATGAAAGGAAGGTTTTGTTATATTTGTTATAGCAAAATTAGAGATCATGCTTGGCTTTGTTGTTTCTTAATTTATAATCTACAGTTATTTTCAGGCTATTGTAATATTTAGAAGTATTTAGGGATTTCAATATGTTTGTTACTTTTTTATATTTTAGGGTTTTGGTGCCTCTACAAGGATATCTATCTATTATTATATCAAGTAGTAGTTGAATTGATATCAAATTTTGAGAAAATCATGGCCTCCCTGCTCTTCTTCTCTTCTGTAACCCCGCTCCTCCTATCCTCATTTCCTTTGCACCTTTCTTCTCCTCCCCTCCTTATTTCCTCTATTTCTACATTCCTCTCCGTGTCCTGCATCACAAGGACTTGTGGGTGTGTTCCGTGACCTTGGATACCTCTACTACTGCTGTCCAAACACACCCTGTCATCTCACACCATTGCTTCAAGGTTATACTCGAGTTGCAAGGACTGCATTGTCACCAACATGGTATGTAAATGTATCTCGCTGTGTACTATTGACAAACATGACTTGGGCTACAGAATTAACAAGATGGCTTGCTTTAAAATCATCAGCAAAAGTCGGTAAAGGTCATTAAACCTTTCTAACCGTTCAGGTTTTGCATTATTAAAGATAGTTGGTGCTCAAGTTCAGAGAATTTAGGAATGGCCAGAGTTCAACAACATTTTAATTAAAAAATTAGCATAATTATGAAAATTTGGGCACCTGAGCATTTTGAGAATAACAAAAAAAAAAAAAGGAACAGAACTAGACGACAAATTAAATAGCATACCAATGGCTGTTGAGGTGTTGTCCTGAGCAGCCCATGTTGGATCCAACAAAGCATAGCCAACAGCAGAGTCCAGTTCCCCAAGTGACCTTTTGCCATCAGTAAGCCACCAGCTCTCTTTTATTATACGCGATGCCTCCATATAAAGTTGCACATGAAAGTCAGGAGGGAGCTGCGCTAGTAAGAGACCACAGGCTTGGATCAACAAGCAAGAAAGTTGTTGGCAAGTATAGCCACTTCGTAACACAAAATTTGAAGTATTGATTCCTGAAACCGAAGGGCTTGATCTGCTTCCACCTAGTGAATCAGTACTTCCTCCAGAAGGCGATGTTGGCAAAACTGATCCCACAAGAGTTTACCTTGCAACTCTGGAATGTTTTTTACATGGTAACTACATTCTGAGATGTCGAAAAGGTCTGGTTTTCTCCACTGCGTTGGTTGCTCTTCCTCCTCCTTGGTATTAATTTCCATGGAGTTCCCAATATATTGCGTACCTACAAAATCGACAAAAAAAAGTCCTTCCACCTTGGAGAGCGTTGCTTATTCTTCTTTCTTGCAATACAACTCTTTTGTGCGCCTGCATGTGTGTGTGTGTGTAGGACAAAGTGTAGAGAATTTTCATGTGGAAAATTTTGAATCCTAATTTAATTGGGATTTTATTGTTGGAAATAAGGAATCCCCGCATAATTAGTAAAATTAACAATTAGTATTCCTAAGGAGGAAAGGAAACAACTTCGTGCAGTTTTTCGTGTATATAAGCTTTAGCTATACATCAAACCACATCTATCAGTCTCTTCATTCAAAATCTGAGCTCCAGGTTCTGTAACAAGAAAAAGGGATTGATTGATATTGACGGCGACTTTGCACGAAGGTGATCAAGAGAGGTGATGGTCTGATCTTCGAGGAGATCTGTTAGAATTAATTCTTTATCGTCTGTGCACCAGAAATGATCCTACAACAATGGAGTCACTATGATCCTAAAACAATAAATTTCAATATAACAAACATAAATAAATAAATATATATATTATTTATCAAAAAATTGTGTGTTTTTGTTTTAGAATGTTCGTGGATTAATTAATAAGTAACGATACAGTGGTCAAAATAATTGATGTCATGATTCTAAATCATGATATTAATTAATTGTTGTAGTTATTAACCATGACATTAGCAACAAGTAAAAATATATTATTTCGTTAAATATTTTTATTGTATATCAATTCATTTATTTTTTAAAATTTATATACTAATTGATCAATTTACAGGGAACCAAGGCCAGCACTAGCAGGGGAATTATGCCTGAGCCGGGACTCGGGACTCAGGACCCGAATTCTTTTTACGAAAAGTTATAATAGATCAGTGATCAAATCAGATGGTTAATTATGTACTTGTGTGGATGAATCATAAATCATGAAATGATAGAGAATCCTGTTTGATTCCGTCTAGGTTCAATCACTGTTGTCCAAAAATGAAAGCACTCTGCTACGATGCCTGTGTTGCGAACACATACATGGCAAAACACGGAATCTGTTTTTGTAATCAAATCCAGTGTTCGAGGTCGGCAGAGGCATTCTAGGCTGGCCCAAAATGAGATGTTTCGGCATATTCCTAAAGGCCTGTCTTTTTTAACACTCCCCTCGTGGGGACTTCCCCTCCCAGAACAAAAATGATATAAAAAACGTAGCATACCAACATAAATCCAATATAATAATTATATTGTATTATTATAAGTTATAATTAAGTAAAAAACTGGAAGAGTACTGTTAAGTTGATATTGTGCACCCTTCCTTATTTATAATTTTTATTTTTTTCAATTTAATCATCAAATTATTTTTAAGCAATTGCATCAATTTTTTAACCAAATTTAAGTACAATTGAATCAAATTTGTTAATTAAAAATGAAATTAAAAAACAAGTGATCATATTAGAAAAGACATCACAGATAGGTGATGACTTCAAAGTTCACACAATAAGTTTATTTCAATCCTCATACTTTAAAAATTATACGTACTCGGCACCTCAATATTTTTTCAATTCAAATTGTGCACGAAGGTTTAATTTTGTTATTTTTTAGTTCTTGATTTGATAGAGAGATAGCCGGATTTTAGTGGTATAAAAAGAAAAATATCGTTAACACCGATTTCGGCCACCAAAATAGTTGATATTTGTGTCAAATGGTTCTATTTGATGAGAATAGTTCATATTATGTGTTTTTTACCCTTAAAGTTCATAAAAAAAATAGATACGAGATCGAGAAGATTTTTTGTTTCTGATTGATTTATTTTTTAGGAGGGATTTTTGGATTTTTTAGGTCATGTATAGGTTTATCATGGTTCTCATGGTGTTCTCTAGGTGTTTTTGGTCAAGATGGGTTGAAAAATAAATTTTTGGGTAAAAAAACCTTAAGAAATGATTTTTTCTGCCACCGCAGTGGCCAAAATTTAGGCAAAATTAGACTACATGTTTGATTTTTTATATAAAAAAATTAGAACGGATGACATGTCATTCACCCTTGATGCAACAAAAAAAAGCCCAAGTGTGCATGCCCAAAAAAATAGGTCAGGCGGTGAAACATATATGTATAAACTTTTTTATTTTCTACAAAAATGCCTTGAAAAAGCTTGTGTATATAAATTTCTTTGTTGAAAAAAGAATATGTGCCCCACGGTGAAACACAAGTCACATAACTAATAAGTAAAACTAACATGCACGGGGAAAACACCATGGATGGTCCATCGTGTTTTCCCCGTCCTAGCTAGAACAAACCAAATACCTGGCTATTGGGAGTGTTTATGTCATTTCATAGGGGTTTGTTGTTATTACGACGTTGATGAGATGTATATTTGTCTTTTTACTAATGTTATGTACATTGAAATGACTTAATTGCCATTTGAATAAAAATAAAATAAAGGTTGTTCCAAGGAGTGTTTTTATCTTCTTTTTTTTGCACAATAAATTAACTAGATCACCCCTGAAAAATTATGTCTTATTAACTAATGGGCATGGGTGTTTTGGTATTTTCATAATGGTTTTTTTTAATAATTGATTGGTGAAGGGGCTTTGTTGAAATTTTATTTTTTTATGTTCAATAAAATATTAATAAAAAAAATCGTTGGCGTGTGTCAGACACGTATAGCAAGTGAATGATATCACATGCTGTCTGGACGGTGCATGCGGCGGTATCTAAACGCCACCTTTAAAGGTGGTGTTGGAAGCACACCAATGATCTCTACGTGGTGGTGTGACTCGTATATGTGGTGGAGCTCTGGTTAAGTCCTGACTGACTGTTTTCTTCTCCCCTCCCCTCTCTTTTCTGTTTCTTTTATTTGATAAAGTGTAGGTGTGCCTTGATATTTATTTTGTATATCTAGTTTAGTTTTCATTTTTCTGATTACTATATGTTTTTTGTTTTGTTTTTTTTTAATTGATTTATTTTCTTCAATTTCATTATTTTCTCGTTTTGTTTGATTTGATTTTAATGCCAAACTTATTCCCAATTCTTTTGATATTTTTTTTTTCTTTTATGGGGTTAGTTCTACCATCATGAACAAGGTTACGGTTTTTGAAGGTTAATTTATATTAACTTTTATTTTTAGGTTTTTTTTATAAAATTAATTTATTTTTAATTTTTTCCTTCAAATTTATTTATTTTTAACTGGTTTTCATGTCTTTTTTTCACTTTTCTTTACGTGGGGGTTATTCCAATCCTAGGTTGACTTGATTTTTTTCTTTGCTTTTCTTTTCTTTTTTTCTTGTTTCATCGCTAAGTTTTTTTTTTGTACTAAGAATCTTGCTTTATTGATTTTTGGGTTTGTATCCATGCGGTCGGTCATCGGTTTTGAAGGTTAGCTTGTTTTTTTTTATTATTATTATGAATCTTGCTTCATTGTTTTTTCTTCAATTTTATTATTTAATATATTTTTTTTTAGGAATTGATCTTCGTGCTTTTCTTTCCCTTTTATTCTCTACGAGTTTATCCTAACCATGTGCTCATGGTCGCAATGTTAACGAGTTAACCCATAATTTTTTTTATTGTTTTTTTTTCAGTTTTACTTTTCAATAATGAGTTATTTGATAGTTGCGTTTTATAATTTCATTTAATTTGTTTTTGTTGATAATTTTTTTTTTTATCTTTTATTAGTATGAGTAATGGCTTATTGAAAAAAAAATTATTGTAAAAAACAAGGTTACTAGATAAATGATTGAGTGTTGTGATTTTAAATATTTTAATTCTAGATTTTTTTATTAAATATCAATTTATTTAATTAAATACATATATAATTATTTATATTTGTGATTGAAATTTTTTTATATAAAAAAATATATTGAAAAAACTTGTATATTTATTTCTTTTATTGAAAAAAAAACCCGACCACGGCATAACTCTAGTAATAAAGAAAAGGGTGCACTTTCTACTTGGAATATGACCGTTGATTGAATCCAGCTCAGCTTCCACGTCAGCACCGGAACTCTCCTCGTAGACCGTGAAGTGAAGCCCCTCCCTCTCCTTTGCCATTAAAAAAGCCTGCAGTCACACCTCTCTCCATTCAATTTGAAGCAAAGTTGCTATCCTCACAGTTTAACATGTACCTTCGCTCAATCTCAGCCCTCCAGTATCCGACACTTAAGTAATCAATACCAGTACGAATAAACATGTTGTTTGTAGACTAGTGCTTTTAGTTTTTCCAGTGGTAAAAGAAGTTTAATCTCTTAATTGATTTTTTAATTCGAATTTTAAAATGATATTTAAGGAAATTTATCTTTTATCAAATACATCAAGTTGATGGAAAGAATGCACTTGTAGAACACCACTGCTACATTTGAAGTTATAATAATTAAGCTATTCTAGAAAATAGAAATGGTTATGAAAAGAAAAGAAACCATTCGAGGAGGTCAAATCCAAAGGCATTGTAGGAAATGCCGGAATAAACAAACCCTGCCCACACGCTCTGTCTCTTTATTGCACAACTAAATTAAACTAAACTAAACGAAGCCCATCTTCGTTTTGTTCAAAAACATTTCCCACGATAGAGAGAGACCTCAAAAGGAGCAAACTTTTCTCTCTCTACCTCCTCTCTGCGGGCTCTTTTTTGTTTTCTTCTAGTGTCTTTCTGATTGGTCCTCTAATACATTTCCTTTCTGGGTTTTTGTGGTTTTTTCAAGGTATAGAAGATTTAATTTGTGACGGAAGATTCAATGGCTCTGCTGCTCCTGCTTTTCTTATTGACGGTGCCTGTTGTTTCTGCTGATGAAGGTAAGCTTCTTTCTTTGTGCTTTCATGGTTTTATTGCCTTTTCTTGTATTGATTCTCTAATCTGCTTGGTTTATTTTGGTTTCATACTCTTTATCTTTATTATTCGCTGCAGCTCAGTCCTCTTAGCTAGCTTATTTTGATTTTTTTTTTTATTCTTGAAACAATGATTTGTAGGCATTAGTTGCCATTCTATTCTACCTGTTTGCTTTTTTCTTTCTCTCTCTGTTTACCTCGATTCCCCTTTCTTTTCAAGTTCTTTCTTGTAGTTCTCCAGTTAAGTTTGCGTGTGCCTTTGCTGGGTATCTTTTTTTTTTTGCAGTTTTTCAGTTATCTCTACTTAATAGTTTAAGTTTTTTCGTTTGAAATAGTATTCTTCTTCTTCTTCTTCGTCTTACTATGTGACACTAGCTTGGTTTTCAGTGATTAGTCTGAACAGGAAGATAGGATTATTTGTACTATAATTTAAGTTTGCAATAAAATAGGTGTTATTTGGTTGAATTTGCAGGGTTAGTGTACTAATTAGTCAATAGTTTCCTTCTACTTCATTGCAGGTCTGTTTCTTGAAACCTGTATAAGAAAAGGATGGCATGTATGTTGAAAGATATTCTTTCCATTTGATTTTAATCTGTTGCTATCAAAGTAGAAGCCTCTGGATAAAAATCTTACCCTTAGTTGAAAACCTCTGATCTCATCTCAACCCTCTCTTTTAATGGGGGAATCTCTACCATGTTGCTTCCCAGCTCGTGGCAGTCCCTTAACTAGCATATTCTGTGATACATTTCTACTAAATACGCTGTAGGACCAAAAAACCCTTAGCATGAGGATGCAAAAGCATCTTGTATTGGATGAATTGGAATCCTAGAAATCTCTTTCCAAGGATATTGTTGTTGTTTTGCTACTAGTACCACAACCTGTTGCATACATGTATTCCACTACAGCATTGTACACCCCCCAGTGGGCAGTGGATGTATATAGTATGCAAAAGCAATCACCTCCCTAGCTGTTTTATTCTTGCCCAGAGCTCTTTTTTTTTTTATTATAGAAGTCATCCTCATTGTAGATCTGATTGTCAGGATATTATAGAAGTCATCCTCATTCCCCTTCAATGTCTAGAGATTTGATATTTGGAAAAATTTTGAAGTTGATGATGGTCTACTAAGTGCAAGGCTTAATCATGATCAAAGTTAGGAGGGCAGTGTTACATAAATTGTGTGATGTGTCGTTTATTTACAAGACCCCATTTGCTATATTATATTATTTATAGTTTTAAAGCAGAACCTGCATCTCTCAATGCAGCGAGCTCAAAATGTCCTTGTAAAGATGGTAATGGGTATTCATGAGTCGGGTTTCTACCATATCCATTAGCCATTGGATAAAAAATTTAGATATTCATACTATCCATCGAATTTCAGGAATTTATTTGAGACTTTGAGTATTCACTATTTAAATGATATTTATTATTCAACATAAAATAAAAGAGTAATATATATTTGAGATATGTATACATATATATTAAATGGCGATATTATAAATCTCACACATATGTGTTTGTGTGTTATGTTAATGTTGGGCTATATATATGTTGAGTTGAGTTTGGATCACATTTGTGAATATTCTTATTCATATTTTATTCGTTACCTATCGGGTAAGGCAACTATAAAAAATTCCATCCATTTGGGGTCATTTCCACTAGGTTCGTGTTAAATTGTCATCCCTACTTGTACATTGTGAATGCACATCAAATGTCCAATGACTCACTACATAGTGTAACCCACCTCAAATAACATTTTTTTAATAAAGGAACTCAAATAATATGTTACTCAATAAACAAATATTTTGTTGATTATAATTCATTAACCTATATCTAAGTTCTAGAATAATATATAGTATCTTAAATATTTTACCTAAGCTTAGAAGTAGTAGTAGAAGAGCCTGTTTTCAGGTTAACAATGGCATGATGTATTCTAGACAGAATCAACAATCTCTCTCTACAATGGAAAGGATAAAGCTGTAATTCCATAAATGGTTTCCTGGTACGCAAAGTTCACTTTTGCCCTTATGGATTTATCAATGTTCCACTTCTATTCCTATGGTTTAAATTTTTTCAACCTTACCCTTATAGTTCCTGAAAAGTGAAAAGTTGCAATGTTACCATTAACCATTAAATAGCCTACTTCTGAATTTGATTTTGAGATTTTTAGCAGCTTTTTTCTAGATGCTTAATATGCATGGGGAGTTATAAAGGGAAAAATAATAAAAGACAATACAAAGTATGAAAAAAAGTGAACGTTTCCTTGGTTATTTAATATTGGGAAACTTTAAAGTATGGAGGTAGAAGTAGAAATATTAATGAATCCAAAAGGGTAAATATATAGTTTACCCTTCATAATGCTTTTAAGTCTTAGGGAGCTCTGAAAAGAAGACAAATAATGATGCTTGTATTTACAATGCCTTTTCATGTAGATAATCAATGGATACTATGTATAGTTGTACAAAGTAGATAAATACAATCTGCAATTTAATAGTCATATACATGATTCAGCATGAGAGGTACGTGTGGGCCCCCATTATTTGGTGGTGCCATCTTAAGTTTTGCTCAATAAGAAAAGTGTTGGTTTTTATCATGGTGATTCCAAACTGGATTGGGATTAGTGGGACTAATTTGTTCCCTTTTTTAGGAATTGGTATGGTTAAATTACTAGATGCTGTCACTGTAGAAAGGAGTTAATTTTGCATTTATATTTCTTTTTAGTTTACTTATAGATTTTGCCTCCATTATTAAGCAACCATGTCTACTGTTAATACTTGTATTCTGAATGCGTTGTGTATGGGTCATAAATAAGGCACACAATGCGTTGATGATCATGGATATCTACCTAACTGGTGTCAAATGAGCTACAGTTTCCACACTTTGTGTCTGAGCATATAGAAGCTATTTTCCATTCTATTTTCCATGCCTGACTATTATCTCTTGAATGTCAAAATGCGTTCTTCCCTTGTTTGTTTCAGATTTTCTCTGGCCAAGGATTGATAGTCTTTCTGAACATAGTTTTGCAATGTCCGTGTTCATATTTCATAATATAGTTACAGAAACTTTTAGTGGTTTGATGAAGATGAAATCTTTTCTATCAACAAAGACAATTTGCTTGTCTAAATCCTACTGTTGAATTGCTTTTTCTCTCTCTCTCATTTACCAGATGCCTTCATTGGTGTGAATATTGGCACAGCACTCTCTGACATGCCAAGTCCAACTCAGGTGGTAGCCCTTCTTAAGGCTCAGAACATTCGACATGTCAGGCTCTATGATGCAGACCGAGCCATGCTCCATGCACTTGCCAACACAGGCATCCGTGTAACTGTTTCAGTTCCCAATGAGCAGCTCCTTGGCATTGGTCAATCGAATGCCACTGCAGCCAACTGGGTTGCTCGCAATGTAATAGCCCATGTCCCTGCCACCAACATCACAGCCATTGCAGTTGGATCTGAAATCCTTACTACACTCCCAAATGCTGCCCCTGTCCTGGTCTCTGCCCTGAAGTTTATCCATTCTGCCCTTGTTGCCTCCAATCTTGATGGCCAAATTAAAGTCTCTACCCCTCAGTCTTCTTCCATCATCCTTGACTCTTTCCCTCCTTCCCAAGCCTTCTTCAATCGCTCTTGGGATCCAGTCATGGTTCCCTTGCTTAAATTTTTGCAGTCCACAGGGTCATACTTTATGCTAAATGTATATCCATACTATGACTACATGCAATCAAATGGTGTGATCCCGTTGGACTATGCACTTTTCCGCCCCCTCCCTCCTAACAAGGAAGCTGTGGATGCTAATACACTCCTTCATTACACTAACGTCTTTGATGCCATTGTTGATGCAGCATATTTTTCAATGTCCTATCTGAACTTCACCAAAATCCCTATTTTTGTGACTGAGTCTGGCTGGCCATCCAAAGGTGACTCATCTGAGCCAGATGCAACACTTGACAATGCTAACACTTACAACAGCAACTTGATTAGGCATGTGCTTAATAACACAGGCACTCCCAAACATCCTGGGATTGTGGTTAGTACATATATTTATGAGCTCTATAATGAGGATTCGAGACCCGGGCCAGTCTCCGAAAAGAACTGGGGGCTTTTTGATGCCAACGGCATGCCAGTTTATACCTTACACTTGACTGGTGCTGGTACTTTACTTGCAAATGACACCACAAACCAAACCTTTTGTGTTGCAAAGGAAGGTGCTGACCCAAAGATGCTACAGGCAGCTCTTGATTGGGCTTGTGGACCTGGGAAAGTTGATTGCTCATTCTTGTTACAAGGGCAGCCATGCTATGAGCCAGATAATGTTGTTGCTCATTCAACATATGCTTTCAATGCTTATTTCCAGAAAATGGCCAAGTCTCCTGGTACTTGTGATTTTAAAGGTGTAGCCACCATCACCACCAGTGACCCAAGTAAGCAATTATAGTTCCAGCAAAATAGGATTTGAGAAGAAAACAACCAACTATATTACAGTGGGGATATGAATTACTTGGTGAGCATTAATTGGCTGATGGTATATTAACTTTGCAGTAAGTGTTCATCTAGCATAAAAGCTACTCCACTGCAAAAATAAGTGGCCGTGCCTGTTAATGATTTAGGGTGTTTAATTCTTGAAACTGCCAGATTGGGTTTTACTAGAGATGCTTGCACAAGTGACAAGAGTTTTTGTTGCTTGTCTATTCCCTTGTGGTTTTCCTATCGCATATGGAGTTTCTTATTTTCTTTTTCTTCTGCAGGTCATGGTTCCTGTATATTTCCTGGAAGGTATAAACTAAAGCTTGTACAATTGATTTAAAGGCCTGATTTTTGTTTCTTGTTGCTATTTTCCACTCGTCTGTCTAATTCTCTTTGCACTGCATTTCATAACTCTTGTTTTGGATACGCCAGATTGCCAAGAGTAGTTTGCTGACATTTCTTTACTCTGCTTTTTTATGTTAATGTAGTGCTGGAAGAAATGGTACCTTCCCAAATACAACTTCTCTGGCGCCGTCATCAAATTCATCGACATCTGGTTGCCATTCCGTATATTTCTATGGTGCTGGTTCCTTCACAACCTCTGTGATTATAGGTGTTTTACTAATGAGCATGGTTTGCTTGTAAAACTTGGTGCATTTGTATCAGTTGTAACCCTTGGATAGCATTGGAATCATTCAAAACATTTGTTTTTTTTATGCCATCAGACAACTTGCGGCACACCCAATTTTGGTTTTCCTGGAGAGGAGTTAAGGGGGTGGCCAGGTTGATAGGTCAAATAGCCACGGAGTAGTTTTTTAACATGAGTTGGTGAATTTGGATTTTTTTTATAGACCAGCGAAAAGAATTCTGG
>Ga0307517_10007998_pt1 | contig 15254 bp, 16 predicted proteins | sample 23_EM_MG_FD_194515 | JGI IMG/M metagenome (GOLD analysis project Ga0307517, IMG submission 194515) | Populus trichocarpa ectomycorrhiza microbial communities from riparian zone in the Pacific Northwest, United States - 23_EM | ecosystem: Host-associated > Plants > Roots > Unclassified | place...
TTGAATGATAAAATTAAAAAAAATCAACTAAAAAATAAGCAAAGTCAACCTGGGTTAACCAATCAAACATTGATCATGAGACCAATATAACCTTATAGAAATTAAATTAAAACAAATTATAAAATTTAATTCTTAATTAATCAAATATTGAATATAAAATTAAAAAAAATCAATTAAAATAATGACACATAAAACCACCCAAGTTAACCAGCCAATCCCATGATCCAAGTCATAAAATCAAGATAATCTCATAGAACGTAAACTAGAACAAATTATTCCTTAATTAAGTCAATATTGAATGATGAAATTGAAAAATATTCAACTAAAAATTAGTATTCTTCATTTGGTGATCTCATTAAAAATATTATGCTAATTGATATAATTATTTTTATTCATATAATTCCTCTTGTATTTAAATGGAAACAATAACAAATAAAATACTCATGGATGTTTTTTAATAATCCAAATTTAAGGTTGTATATTAAAATATTAAAAATATAAATTATTTCCTTATAGATTCAAAACACTTTTTATATTATACTTATTTAATTAAAACACATGCTTACTCATCAATTGTTATTGGTTAAAATAAATAATAAAAAATTATTATGATAGAAAAAAAACATAAATCATGAATATGTGCATATAATATATTCTAAATTCTCTATACATATTCAATTTTAAAAAAATATTAAAAATTTATATTATATGATTTTATTATTTTATTGGTAAGGGATTTATTTTAAAAAATAATAAGAATATAAGCAACATATATAATTGAACTATTGTATTATCATATACTTCTAAATAATTTAAGAAGCTTTAATAAGGACTGATATAGCATGGATACAATTTAATTTTATTAGTTTTACATTCTTAATAAAAAATATTCAATATACCTCGTAAAATTAAAACTGAGAGAGAGAGAGAGAGAATGGTTACCAAAAGGCCTAAAGTGCATTGTTCAAAGCCCACAATGATTTGGTCTCCCTTCAAAACCTAAGCCCATACAACTCACCCGGATCCAAAAAAGACCCACCCACAAAGCTCGGTTCAGACCGCAACGGTTAGATAGTTCCATGTCAGAGACTTTAGCCATTTTGAATTCCAAAAGGAGCCCGCTCTCCTCTCTTTTTAAACTCTCTCTCTTGTTCTCACTCTATCCACACACAAAACACGCACAGAGGCTCAAAAATCGATCGATCGAGAGAGAGAGAGAGAGATGGCAACTAATATCGGCATGATGGATTCGGCTTATTTCGTCGGCAGATCTGAGATTCTCTCTTGGATTAACTCCACTCTTCAGCTCAATCTCTCCAAAGTCGAAGAAGTAATTTCGTTGCTGATTCTCTTCTTTCTCTCTAATTTTGCCCTAATTTGTTCTAATCGGTGATTTTTTTTTTGTTTTGATTTTCTCTAATCATGAAGGCATGCTCTGGTGCGGTGCATTGTCAGTTAATGGATTCGGTGCATCCAGGAATGGTGCCAATGCACAAGGTCAATTTCGACGCCAAAAATGAGTACGAAATGATTCAAAATTATAAGGTTCTGCAAGATGTGTTTAACAAGCTTAAGATCACTAAGGTTTGTGGATGCAATTTTACTTTTCAGATCTCTTGAATGTTTCGTTAGTTTGATTTTGATTTTTTTTCTTGGAATTTTTTCTTTAGCATATAGAGGTGAGTAAGCTGGTGAAAGGCAGGCCGCTCGATAACCTGGAGTTTATGCAGTGGATGAAGCGTTATTGTGATTCTGTCAATGGAGGACTTGTCAAGTAATTTCACAGTTTATTGTTTTGTTAGGGTTTGCTTTGATTGGAGTAAATAAATTGGGGGAATTGTTGTTGTGTGATTGTGGTCAATTGTTTGCAAAATACTTGGAACTTGAATTGCTGGATGTGATGATGAGTTTTTTGGAATTCATGCGCAATTTCTGTGTTATATGATTTGTTATTGTATTTGCCGAATTAATTTTTGGATGTGGTGTGAGGGTTTATCGAATCAGTAAATTCGAAAATATTACTCGGGTATTACATTTTTTTTCTGACAATTTGGAGTAAAATCTCTTGAAATTGTGGAGTCTCTTTGCTTTTTGAGTAATGGGAATTAGAATGGCTTAAAAGTGATTTAATTTAAATAAAATAAGGGCCTTTTTTTTGGAAACGATACTTAAAAACAGGAATTGATGAATTGCTATTTTTTTAATCTATTTTTTTACAACAGAGTGAAAAAGTTTTGACATATTTTCTCCAGTTTCAACCTGTTTGTCTAAAATTATATGTACTGTTTTTACATGATAAAATTTTGTCCATCTCTTCTTCTAACCTTTGTAATGTGCAAATCTTCAGTTATAGAGCAAAAGTTTGCAACCAGTTTTAGGCAATACTTTGAAGATTTTACTTCTTTTCTTTTCGTAGATACAAAGTTGCATAAATGCTGTGTGATTTCTTTTTCTAGATCATAAATAATAGGACACCTGTACAAGGTTTGAAGTGTTTGTTCTCACAGTGTTGAGAGTCACGGGTTTGTATTAGTAGTTGGATGTACACGGAAGGGATTGGTGCTCACTACTGATACGAAGCTACCTAATACAGTGGTAGTGATTTATACGAAGACCTCTATAGCTTATAAGTTGTACACGTATCAGATATAGACTAACATATGATGATCTATCTATATTCTATAAGAGACTGTCCTGTTAATGAAATTGCCTTTGACATTCTAAAAAAATATATATATATATTTTTGAGAGTTTTTAGTATCCTTTTTCGGTTTGATAATTGCAAATTTCCTATTACTTTGAATTGATTTCTGATGGTATACGAACAATGATCTTTGTGAATAGAGTCCTAGTATAATCATGATGAATTGATGATTTACTTACTGCTTTTGTGGTTAGTTACAATCCAATGGAAAGGAGAGAGGCTTGCAAGGGAGGAAAAGAAACAAGCAAGAAATGTCTACAGTCTCAAGCTTCAAGCAAGGGCTCTACAACTGCTCCCAAAGTTCAGTCTTCTCACAATACTCGAAGGAACGATGTGTCCTCGGCACACCCTTCAAATCAATCTGTGAAGGCTTCTAAACCTCCTTGTCCAGTGCCTGCATATGATGCAGAGGTATTATATTATTTTAAGGAACGGGACTTTCATAACATGTAGAATCTAATGATACAAATTGATTTGCAGGTCACCGAGTTGAAGTTGTCAGTGGATAGCCTTGAGAAGGAGAGGGACTTCTATTTTGCAAAGCTGAGAGATATCGAGATTTTGTGCCAGAGCCCTGGGATTGAAAACCTACCAGTACTACTTCTATGACTATCAGATTTGCGTTGTTTAACTGAGTAATTTAACTATTCTCTCAAAGTTGTAATCTGTGATCCCTTGTTTTTTCCACAGGTTGTTGCAGCAATGAAGAGAATCCTTTATTCTACTGACGATGATGCATCAGTATTAGCAGAAGCTCAAGCCATGGTGTCGCTTCACCAGAAGGAAGCAGAGCACTTGGGTCCCATTGCTGAGAAATCAACAGACGAAAAGGAGAATTCAGATCCTCAGAAGAGAAAGAACATTGTGAATCTTGATGTTGATGCTGTAGGCATCTCAACATTGTCACCGAGGCAAAGGCTTTCTGATGCAACAGATGTCCATTGCAGCGGGTCACCTCTCATGACCTACTGAATTTTTTACCCTACTGTTTTCTTCAAACATATGTAGTGGTAATAGCAGCTACAGCAGCACCTATATAAGAGGGACAAAAAGATTGAAATTTGTTATGTTTTCATGTAATGTCATGGGAATCAAATTGCGAGTGTTATTTGCAAACTATGGCAATGCAGAAAAAGGTCTACTCAAATCATTTGGAAAACATACTTACCGCCGCACACACTTTTCATACACACAAAATCTGTAACTAGCTGCAAAATAAAGAATATATGTGCTTATTCTTTCTTTTATCATTACTTGCTGCAAAAACTGAATTGAAGAATTTCTGAAATGGATGAAGATAATGGAGTTTGATTGCAAGATCCATTTGTAAATGAGAAGGGAATTGAATTGGAGAAGAGAGCTTTATCTGCTTTTATGACTCAAAATATCAATCAAATTGATCAGTCTAGTCAAGCTATTTATACTACGATTCTTTTCTATTCTCTCCTTTTAGTTTCAGATGTTCTCAATCTCTAATTCGTTATGTCTGTGTTGGAACTGTATCGAAATGCGTGATTAACCCCCATTTCCTGCGGTGTTAGTCTATCCTTTTTGTCCATCAATACTACAATTAATGCAAACTCTTGTGTCTGACTACAAAAGCACACACACCTTACTGCTAGTTGTGCACTAGTACTACAATTTCACTGAAAGTTTCTGAGCTTAATATCTATGGCTGCTCTTCGATCCTTCTTATTGTATTTTTCAGCAGCTGCTACTATTTTGACCCCTTCACATGTCGCTTTGCTCCTTGACTACCTATACTTACAGTGCCCTAAGATTAAACATATTGTGTCCGAGGGTCATTACTTCGCTTACATTTCCATGATTGCTTTGTCAAAGGAAGTTCAGTATTTAATTGCTTGAGACTCCTTAAAGAAAGCAAATATCCAAAATCACTAGTAACACGCCATCGTGCTCAAGGGAAACAAGTAAAACAAGGATGGTCCCTCGTATCACAATTGTTATTTAAAAAATGGCACGGTTATTGTGGCATCTCAGTGGACGACGGCTGGGACACCCGTGAAATCGAGAGGAAAAATATATATATCGTGAAAAATTAATTCTCCCCCTAGTTAATGCATTGGTTTAAGGGGTTATATATATATATATATATATATATATATATATATATATATATATATATATATATATATATATATATATATATATATATATGAGAGAAGAATGACATTATCCTTACAACATCTTTTATTATACAATGTTACCTTTATTATATTTTTTTTTCTCAATTTATCTTTTTGATTGCCCTTAATTATTCTCATTGATTTTAGTTTATATTTTTATTTTTTATTTCTAATTATTTTGTGAAGAATTTGATGTCGGTCTTTAAACATGTCAGAAAATGACATCAATTCCTAAAAATAGAAAACTCGTCAGAGACGTTGACATTAAATCCTAAAAAGATTTTTGTCAAAATTACTAAAAATATATGTAACCTGTATTTGAATTTAAATCTAGACATATATCCCTTTAAAAAAATACTTATAAAAAATGATATTTATCCTTAAAATGAGAGAAGGAAACAAGTCTCACATATGAGTTCCTAAAAATTAACATTTGTGTCCAAAAAATCTAAGTAACCTAGGAATAGGGCTCCTGGGTGGGATAATCGATTAATCAATTGGTCCTAGCAATCTCATCCATTCTCCCTAGCCAAGGTAGTTGATGTTAGACTATCAAAATCTTCAGGAGAAAATCCAGGAGCATCTGCACCAATTCTTCATCCTATCCATTCTGTTATCAATTCAAAATAATCCTGCTAGTAGAGTGGCTTTCATATATCTGTTTACTTCCTTATTATGCTCAGATTTGTTTCCTTATTATACGCATTACAGTTCCATTGTACATCTATAAATATAATGGAAACTACATGACTTAAGTGTGTTAGCCATAACAAAGACATCTTGTGTATTCATCCTTTTGTTTATTGAAGATCTTACAAGGTATCAGCCTGGCATTCTACAAGCTCACGCTTTTCTACACGATCCTTTCTCCCGCTTCTGCATCATCTATATGGCCAGCACCAATGACACCCCCGCCCCCGCCTCTATTCTTCCACCATCTACCACCCCTATTTTTGTTAAGCTAGATGGCTCTCACAATTATTTGGCTTGGAAAATACAATTCCTTAATCTCCTTCGAGGACACGACTTAGTTGGCTTCATTGATGGAACTGAAGCCTGTCCTTCAAAACATCTTGTCTTTGGTTCATTAAATTCTGCCTATGTTGTTTAGCAGAAGAAAGATGTTTGTCTCATTGGATGGATCGTTGCATCTCTTTTCAAAAAACTTGTTTCCACTGTTTATGGAAAGGAAACATCTCAGCAAGTCTGGACTGCCCTGCAAACTCATTTTTCTTCTCAATCTCGCTCTCGCATTTCTCATCTTAAACACCAACTACAGACATTGACTCAAGGTATGTCTTGAAAATGCCAAAAATCTTGCAGATCAATTAGTAGCGGCTGGTAAGCCCGTGGACGATCAAGACTTGATCTCATTTCTTCTGAGTGGCCTGTCATCTACATATACACCATTTGTCACCTCCTTTAATTTTGCATCCCGTGACATTGATTTCACCTTTGAAGACTTTCAAGCTGAATTATTGGGTTATGAAAATCTTTTGGATTTCAATCACTTTGCTCGCGACACGGATAATACTCATTTTGCATTTGCTGCCAACAAATCTAAGGCTCCTATTTATGGCAAAATGAAAGGCCCTCCTCTACCTTCCACTAAAATGCAGCCTGCAGTTTCATATGCTTCTCGACCACACCAGCTGACCAGATCAACTCCTTCTTAACTTTCAACCAACCGCCAGTTTGTCAAATTTGTGGTAAAATCGGTCATACTGCTATTGATAGTTTTCATCGTTTTGATTATTCATATCAGGGGTCGGTTCCCTCCTCAAGATCTCGCAGCAATAATGGCTGAGGCTAATGCCACACTTGATCGTCAAGTTTGGTACGTGGATAGTGGTGACAATGCCCATATTACATCAAATGCATCAAATCTCACTCATCAGAACTCCTATCATGACTCCGGCACTGTGACTGTCGAAAATGGTTCAGGTCTGCAAATTCTAAATACTGGTTCTACCATATTTAACCTTGGCAAATCCAATTTCCATCTAAACAACATTCTCCATTGCCCACAAGCAGCCACCAATCATATCTCTATCAATCAATTTTGTTTAGATAATAATTGTTACTTTATATTAACTGCTACTGATTTTTTTGTGAAGGAGAACCTGACAGGCAAAATCCTACTTCGAGGTGTAGTTGACAATGGGCTGTATCCACTAGCTGGGTACAAAACTTCCTTTCAAAATCTCACATGTCTTTCGGCAACATTAGGAGTTCGAGCTACTGCAGACACTTGGCACTCCAGACTAGGACATCCTGCTAATTCTGTTTTTGATAGTTTATTTCATTCCAATAAACTCTGTCAATGGTCCTTCAAATAAAGTAGATTTTTGCTCTGCTTGTCAACTTGGCAAAGCTAAGAAACAACCTTTCCCAACGTCTAGTTGTCAATTATCTGTTTCTCTTGCTTTAATCCACTTTGATGTATAGGTTTCCCTTGTACAATCAACAGGTGGTTGTTCTTTCTATGTTTTTATTTTGTTGATGATTATTCAAGATATTCCTGGTTATATCCTTTGTATTGAAAATCTGATGTGTTCGCAACTTTTGTTAAATTTAAAACCATTGTCGAAAATTTTTTCTCCACCTCAATCAAACAAATCCAAACCGATAATGGTGGTGAATTTACTTCCAACCAGTTTAATTTTTTTTTGACTACACAAGGGATATACCATAGGTTGACTTGCCCACACACTTCTCAACAAAATGGGATTGCCGAGAGAAAACATAGGCACATCCAAGAAATAGGACCAACACTTCTAGCCTAGTCAATTCTATCTCCTCAATATTGGGTTGATGCATTCCTCACTTCAGTATTCTTAATAAATAGATTACCTATAGAAGTCTTAGATAATAAAACGCTTTATTTTTTACTTCATAAAACTGAGCCACTTTATAAGGACTTACTTGTTTTTGGATGCGCTTGCTATCCACTTCTCCGGCCTTATCATGAACATAAACTGGTATTCCGAAGTAAAAAATGTCTCTTCTTAGGCTATTCTAACTGTCAAAAAGGATATTGGTGTCTTGACTTAACAACTAAACGGGTATACATATCATGACATGTCATCTTCGATGAGCAGTCTTTTCCAGCTCAGAAACTAGCCAACCACACCACATCTCGAAATACGACTCCTGCTGCAGGTAAACCTCTGATAATTCCCAGTTCAGTTATATCTAGTACTTTATTATCTAACGTTTCTACAGCTGTGGCTTCTCAAGATAATCCTTTTTTCCCCTCAACTGAAATTTCAAATCTTGCGGCATCAAACTCTGCCCACTCCTCCTCAGCTCCTGCATCCAATGATTGTTCTCCCCCTTCTCCCATTTTAAATTTTGAAAATCCCACTGAACTAGATATTGACACTTCATCGATATCTCCTTCTCCACTATTGCCGCAAGACCTCGATAATGCCTCCCCCAATCCAATTGTCCAGCCTACCTTCACTCAAATTCAAACACGTTCCAGGACAGGTCACTCTCGCCCCAAATCTTTTCCTGATTACAGATTGTTCTATAATACCTGACATCCTTTGCAAGGCTTTTCTGCAGTTTTAAATACTCCTGAACCAACATCCTACACTCAGGCAGTTTCGGATCCACAATGGCGTGCTGCAATGGGAAGGGAATTTGATTCTTTGATGATAAATGGCACTTGGTCCCTTTGTCCTCGCCCGTTTGCTAAACACATTGTTAGGAATAAATGGGTATACAAAGTTAAGAGAAGACCAGATGACAATATTGAACTTTCTAAGGCCAGACTTGTGGCCAAAGGCTATGATCAAAAGAGTGGGGTGGACTACCATGAAACTTTTTCCCTCGTGATTAAGCCAACTACTATTCACCTTATTTTGGCAATTGTAGTTCATTTTCATTAGCCCGTCCAATAATTAGATGTATCGAATGCATTTCTCCATGGGTTTCTAGAGGAAGAGGTTTTCATGGAACAACCGAAAGGGTTTGTTGATGAAACCAAACCGGACTATGTTTACAAATTACACAAGTCTCTTTATGGTCTCAAACAGGCTCCAAGAGCCTGGTTTTGCAGGTTGTCACAACAACTTCTTGAGCTTGGTTTCCAGGAATCCATTAATGACTACTCTGTCTTTACTCTACATACTGCAAAAATTAGAATTTTTGTATTGATCTATGTCGATGATATTTTAGTGACCGACTTTGACGCTTCAACAATTTCCACTCATTCATCATATGCAAAGCATTTTCCATGTCAAGGATCTTGGTTCTTTGTTTTATTTTTTAGGTATGAAGGCTGATAGAAGTTTAGAAGGACTGCATTTACGTTAAACCAAATACATTTGTGATCTCTTAGACATGTGTTCACATGGCTGGTGCTAAACCACTTGCATCACCTACAGTAGCCAATACCAAACTGTCCAGTACAGAAGGAGAACTCATGTAAGGCCTGACTCACTCCTCCTTGCAGAATATTGTCCGCTATGGCTCAGCCCAACCCGGCTTCCACGCCTCACGATTTTGTTTCTGATAGCTCACAGGCCCCAAAATACGTCCTACAAGGTTAGGTACCAACTGCCTTAATATGCCCTAGCTCTGGACACTCTTCTTTCGATGTGAGATGTTACAATCCCCTTATCTTAAGAACGAGCGGTCTTCGCCTTTGATACCATATGTAAGGCTCGACCCACTCCTCCTTGCAGAATATTGTCCGTTATGGCTCAACCCAACCTGGATTCCACGCCTCACGGTTTTTTTCCTGACAGCCCACAGGCCCCAAAACACATCCTACAAGGTTAGGTACCAACTGCCTTAATATGCCCTGGCTCTGGACACTCTTCTTTCGATGTTGGATGTTACAACTCATCTCTGATCCTTCTACTTATTGCCAAATCATTGGGGCATTCCAATACTGCACCATCACACGTCCTGATATTTCTTATGCTGTCAACTAGCTATGTCAGTATATGCATCAGCCAAGAACTCCACACTGGCAGGCCATGAAACGAGTCCTTCGCTACTTAAAGGGCACTGTTAACCATGGATTGTTCTATACACCATCTCCTCTACAATTACACACCTACTGTGACTCGGATTGGGCTGGCAACCCAGACGACAGAAGGTCTACTAGTGGCTATGATGTTTTTTTTTGCCGCAACCTAATTTCTTGAAGCTCCAAGAAACAAAACATGGTCTCCCATTCGAGTATAGAAGCGGAATATCGTTCAATGGCACTCATTACGGCTAAAGTCTACTGGCTTAGAATGCTCTTCAAAGAATTGGCTATTGGTCTAGTCCACACACCGACAATATGGTGCAATAACATTGGGGCCATTGTGCTTGCTTCAAATCCGGTGCTCCATGCAAGGACGAAGCATGTGGAAATTGACTACTATTTTATTCGAGAGAAAGTTTGCAACAATGATGTTAAAGTTCAACATGTCTCCACTATTGATCAAATAGCGGATGTCTTCACCAAAGGCCAAACTGCACCAACGTTTTCAATAACTCACGAGCAAATTAATGTTCTGTCAAAACCCCATTAATTCGAGGGGGGTGTTAGACTATCAGAATCTTCAGCAGAAAATCGTATGCGCTAGAGAATGAAGATTGTGAACCTTTGAGTTGAAGTTCTCGTGGTGTATATATAACTCATGAGTCTTGTTCTTTTTTGTGAAGATGAGGGTCTAGAGTGTAATTTTATCCTGATAGCATCTAATAAGGTATAAATATCCTTTATATCTATATTAATGTTTGATAGAAATATGGTGGGTCCCTATAGGACTTTTATATACCTAAAAGGTGTAGGAAAATTAGGATCCAATACGTCAGATGTTGTTGAGTCCATAAAAGCTAAGTTCTTCCCATAGGCTAGACCAAATGGAGGAGGGTCATCCCCTTAGGCGTGCTCTAGGTAGGATGGTCATCCCCTTGGGCATGCCAAGGAAGGATGGTCATTCCTTTGGGTGTTCCCAATGGAGGATGTTGTCATTCTTTTGGGTGTACCAAGTGAGGATGCTCATTCCCTTGAGCGTGCCCAATAGAGGATGATCATTCTTTTGAGCGTGCCGAAGGAGGATATGGTCATTCTCTTGGGCGTGCCCAAGGGAAGGTGGTCATTCTCTTGAGCGTGCCAATGGATAGTGGTCATTCTCTTGGATGTGCCTGGGGCTTGACACATTACCAAGCCCAACGTCTTGGGGCTTGGCGTACTATTAAGCCCAATCGTCTCGGAGTCTGGCTAGCGTCAGACCTAACATCCCGGGGCTTGGAACATTGCCAAGTCCAACGCACCTTCACCGGAACATGCTTGTTTTCCTGAAAATTTATAATTGTAAATTTTTCTTGATCCGGTGTTTTTTTGGTAAAGATATATTGTTAAAAACTTGGTTCATCAACATCAAATTAATGGTGGATAATAAAAATATATAATATAAGCACAATTTCAAGCAGTAGAACATATTCATAAAGCACTATCACTACTAAAATATGAAGACATGTCTCATATTTTAATTTCTGTATTGGCTGCAAGGTTTGCGAGGGATTAGTACTTCTAGATGACACAGACAACTTCACTGGCGAGAAGACTGCGCTTCCCAATTTCAATTCACTCAAATTCGAAGGCCTTAGAATTTGGTTGAAAAAATTATAATAGCTGTTAATGAAGATTGCAAAGGGAATGTGGTCTCATGTGCAGACATTTTAGCTGTCGCAGCTCGGGACTCTGTCTCCATTGTAAGGAGAGAATATTTACTTACATTTTAGCTGTAGCATGATTCTATTTGGGGGGTCCTTTATACAAGTGCTCGGTTTATTTAGGCTGAAATGATTCAAGAACAGGAAGGAAAAATGACGCAAACATTAATCTTCCTCCCCCATTTTTCAACTTCTTGCAGCTAATCCTAATTATGAAATTAGGATAATTGGCTATGAAATTTCAGATTCGTCAATAATTTCTTCTCCCTTTCCGAATCATAGGATGCAACAATATTGTGGGCTCTCCCTCCTAATGTATGCAAGTCCAATAGATATTGACAACGTTGACTCCCTTTTGTTCACATACTATGTATTCCGTGGAATTCCTGAGCAAGTGTCAAGTACGATGAGAAATTATACCATTACAGTTTTTTCCATGAGGTTGACGAGAATGTTACCGAATACTCCACGTAAATAGACAACGGAGGGCCAACGTTATCAAATTCAAGAAATTGAGAAGTGATCTATGGATTTCATCAAAATTGCTAAAAATATACTATCTCATATTTGAATTTAAATCTAGATATATATCCCTTTTTTTAAAAAAAGATGTATAAAAATAATATTTATCCTTAAAATAAGAAATTTTATCAATATTTTTAAGAAAATAGAGGTTGAACCTACATGGATAATAAGAATTAGACTTTGGGTACTAGAAGTATAAAAAATAATCTTCAACCCTTTTGCTTAAAAAAATCTTGTAAATTAATAAATTTTTATCATTGTTTTTTATTTTTTTTTGAAAAAAAAACATGAGTTTTTATTTTTTATTTTTTTGGTATATAGTCTCAATGAGCTAGTTTATTGGACAAAGTCTTAATGAACTTAATAAACTTGTTATTAAATTTAAATATGCAAGCAAAAAATATTTTTTTTTTAAAAAAACTTGGCCACGATGAACAATATATACTCATATAAATTTGATGTTATTTTTATTTTTATTATCTTTTTTCTGTTTCCTTTTTTTTTTTTCCTTGGATCTGTATATACTTGACCCAAACCCATTAAACCCAAGGATACAACCCAAAGCATTTAGCCCAGATTAATAAAGCTATAGTCCGATATTCATCAAAGAGAATCGAAGCTAACAGTCCATCACGCAACCCACGGCCCGTGTTGAATAAACCTAAAGAAACTAAAGCCAGCCCATTTGCTAGAACCCTCATAAGCCTTATCCAAGAAAGCAAATGGGCCAAAGCCAGAATATCCCCTAACTAATTATAGTTCATTAAAATAAATAAATAAATTTTTTTAGATGCTATTTTATTAAATGCCACTAAATTTTGACTTTGTTTTATAATATATTTTTTTATAACATTAGCAAATACTAACAAAAACCATATAAATTATTTCTTTACATATACCAAACTAATATTAAAACAATATTAAAACTCTTCTTTAAAACCATATAAATTATAGTAATAAAATCTGGATTAACATAACAGATTGTCTTGAAATGCAACTGACTTGGAGCATGAATAAGTCCAAGTTAAAGAAAAAATAAAAAAATAAAAAAACTCGGCTGAATAGGTCAAAAACTTGAGTTGACTAGAGCCTAATTCAATAGAAACTTGATCTTTAATTTATTGATTTTTTTAAAAAACAATTGATCAAAACTCAAAAAAAAAAAAGATCAAACCTTGTATGGGACTCATCAAAAAGGCTAGAAAAAACAAAGAAAATTAGTTATTATAGTTGAATTTTATGCATAATTAAGATACACCCAACTTTAATCACAACCGTAAACACAACTACTAAAACAAACAGATTAAAATACGATTACATAATAAAGAGAACATCGAATAGGCTGAGCGCAGCCCATACGATAAAATACCACATTGTCTCACAAAGATGGTGTCAATCTTGCAATTATTCATGCCTCTCAGTACAGTTTGAGGCTTAGGGAATCCACACTCGAAAATATAAAATAAGGGTTTAGTAGTTCAAAATGTTTACCCCTGTTACATATGTCTTGCCGAGTTAGGCCATTTGGGATGCGAAGTGGTCAGCGTTGAAGAAGTAGCTGGTGGCCTGAGCAGTGGTAGGTGTCTCCATGGGGTTGTTCTGTGAACAATATTGTTCATAGAACAGTTAGAATATTGATAGTATGACAGATTAATAAGAAGAAAAGGAGAATACTAGGATTTTATTAAAAATATATTGAAAATTTATCTTAATTTTAAAACTTCAACTACGTACTGTGTAAGGCTTAAGAACTTATTTTATATCAAGTCATAACCAAGTTTGAAACCTACGTACACAACACCATAGTAAAAAGAAAACTCTAATAACCATCTCTATGCAGAAATTTAAACCTGTTGATGAGACCCAACTCTTTTGAACTTACTACTGCATCCCCTCAAGTGATTTTATATAAAGAAATGAGAGCTTTTAGTGCTGCATTACCATCTCTCCGGCGTTCTCAATTTGCCCAACGTCTATGTGCCGCGAGCTGCACATCTGCATCTGCCATTCAAGTTCCTCTCTCAAGGCACGAATCTCCTGTGCATGTTCCTCTTTTAAGGCATGAATCTCATGTGCATGTTCCTCTTTCAAGGCATTAATCTTTTCACCTACGGCAATCAGGTTCTGCAAAAAGTGTGTTGACGAAATTAATGGATATCATATGAGACAAGATGTAATAGCATTTCACGGTGTGGCACAAGAGACATATATATACTCGTCTCAAGTTTTGTGAAAAGATCAGTTTATAGTGTATGAAGAGAAAATCCCACCTTCTCTAGTTCAAGCATAGAATCACTTTGACTCTTTTGCCCGATCATCAGTTTGATATTTTCTTCTCTAGCTTCCTTCTGATCCTTTCTCAACTGATATGCTTGTCCTTCAAGGTGGGAATTGCTTTTCTCAAGTTTTTTCCTCTTTGCCTTCAATTTTTTCGCCTTGTTCTGCAAATTAGATAGGAACAGAAATGAAAATGAGTTATGTACGAGGGAAAGAAAAATAAAGAAAATCACCACAATGGAGTACTAGAGAGGGGTAATATTTGGCTGGCTACTTACCTTCTTCCTCTCAAGGTAATCACTGTTGATTTCCTTTTTGGTTTTCTTCGTAGCTTTAGATGATGATGGTTGAACAGAACCTCGGCGCTGCTTATGACCAGAGCCTGCGTGTTTGAACGTGTATGCATGAGCTGCTTTAATTGGGGCAGGCATACATGAATACTATTACAGTTAACTTTTTTTCCTTCCTTTTCAACTGTATTCCTGATTCAATCCCTAACTAAGGTTATCTGTATAAATTGTTTTCCTATAAAAATGGTCCACTAACCTTGTTTTTTGTATCTGTTTGACTTGGAATTGTAATTAAAAAATAGCTAATAAACCAATTAAAATGATATTATAATTAGCATAGGTCACCAATATAAATCAAAACGGTCAGACAACAAATACGTCATACTAGTACTGAAAACATGTTTTACTAGAGAGAAATATAATATTGTGACAGCATATATTATTGTGGACAGCAAATGACGTGTTATCATTTTTCAAAGAGTCATGCTACCAAATTCTTATATATATATATATATATATATATATATATATATATATTCTTAATTATTTGTGATAAGTGCAGATATATGATATTTAATTATGAGTTTTCATATGCTAATCTTGATTGTATTTTTGTGAAATAAA
>Ga0307517_10007999_pt1 | contig 15254 bp, 12 predicted proteins | sample 23_EM_MG_FD_194515 | JGI IMG/M metagenome (GOLD analysis project Ga0307517, IMG submission 194515) | Populus trichocarpa ectomycorrhiza microbial communities from riparian zone in the Pacific Northwest, United States - 23_EM | ecosystem: Host-associated > Plants > Roots > Unclassified | place...
TCCGCAAGCTCTCCGCCGCTTCGGGGTAAAGCTGCCCGACCTGCGCGGATATATTGCCCTTGAGGCACCCCGACCCGGCGATCAGCAGCGCGAGCGCGAGCAGGAAGCTGGCGTCGAGGGTCATCGCCAGATGACCGCCCGCCATCAAGAGCGCGCCGAGCACGACCGTCGTCTTGGTCCCCAGCCAACGGTCGGCGATCAACCCGCCCAGGATCGGCGTGAAATAAACGAGCCCGCCATACCAACCGTAGATCAGCGACGCGAAAGCGACGTCGCTGATGCTCCCGCGCCATTCGAACAGGTGCCGCAACGCGGCGAGCCCGACGACATGCTCGGCGTGACCGGGCAACAGCAATTGCTTGGTCATGTAGAGCGTGAGCAACGCGGTCATGCCGTAATAGCTGAACCGCTCCCACGTCTCGGTGAAAGCGAGATAATAGAGCCCCTTGGGGTGGCCGAAAAAGCCATTGGCCGGCGTGCCCGGCACGATCAGTCTCCGATCCGCGTGAGCATGCCGCTCTCGAGTCGAGGATGCGCCGCCGCATAGGCGAGGAGCCCGCGTTCGAGCGCGGCGCGATCTTCGAACCGGCAGACGACGTTATTGCTCAGCGGACGGTCGGCCGAGCCATCGGCGCCGGGGGCATCGTCATTCTCGACCACGCCGCCCGCCGCGCGAACGATCTTTTGCGTGCCATGACACAGGATCATGGGATCCATGGTCAAGCGATCGCCGGAGCGCTCCATCAGGCCATAGCCGGCGTCCGCGCTGTCGGTCGCGATCGTCTCCATGATCCAGAGATCGCGCGGCGTGCCGGGCAGCCGGACGAAGAAGGTCCAACTGCCCTGATCGGTCTTCTCACCCCAGGCCCCGTTGGAAAGCCGGGAGATTTGCACGCGTTCGGGCTTGTCCGCCGGGTCCGCGGACCGCGCCTCGTACAGCCCCGCCGCGATCGGCTGGGTCGCCATCGCATCGGGCGGATAGAGTATCGGCCCCGACCACCAGCACCCCGACAGCATCAGCGCGGCGAGTAAAATCGACGGAATCGAGAACCGCATCACGCCCCCTTCTGCCCTGGCATTGTGCACGCTAGGCTCGTTAGCTTACAACGCGAAGGGCCGGACGGGAAATGACGATCGAGGAACCGGACGTTCGCCCCGACGCGCTGACCACTTTGCCGCACAAACGCGAGTTCCTCGGCCATCCCTGGGGCCTCCCCGTCATCGCCGGGACCGAGGCGTTCGAGCGGTTCAGTTATTACGGCATGCAGACCTTGCTCGTGCTCTATATGGTCAAGGCGCTGCTGCTGCCCGGCCATGTCGAGAACATCGCCGGGTTCGGCTGGTTCTCGGGTGTATTGACCCGCATCTACGGTGCGGCGCCCAATACGCAGGCGCTGTCGTCGCACATCTTCGGTACCTACACCTCGTTGGTCTACGTCACCCCGATCCTCGGCGGGATCGTCGCCGATCGCTGGCTCGGCAAGACGCGGACGATCACGCTCGGCGCGCTGCTGATGACCGCGGGCCATTTCCTGATGGCGTTCGACGTATCGTTCCTGGCCGCGCTGCTACTGCTCGTGCTCGGGGTCGGCTGCCTCAAGGGCAATCTCGCGAGCCAGGTCGGCGCGCTCTACGGGCCGGGCGACAACCGCACCGCCGACGCGTTCCAGATCTATTATCTCGGGATCAGCGGGGGCGCATTCCTGGCGCCGATCATCTGCGGCGCGCTGGGCGAGAAGGTCGCGTGGCATTGGGGGTTCGGCGCGGCGGGCGTCGGGATGCTGATCGGGTTGCTGGTCTATCTCACCGGGCGGCGGCATCTGCCGCCCGAACCGCGCGCCGCCAAGGCCGACCGCCCGGCCGCACCGCCGATGACGCCGCGCGACTGGAAAGTGTTTGTGCTCTTGCTCGCGATGATCCCCGTGCTGGCGGCGAGCGCGATCGGCAACCAGCAGATGTTCAACGCCTATCTGGTCTGGGCCGACCGCAGCTACGAGTTCATGCTGTTCGGGTTCCGCATGCCGACCAGCTTCCTCGTCTCGTTCGATGCGATCACCGGGTTCGCGACGCTAGCCGGCGCGGTGGCGTTCTGGCGCTGGTATGGGCGGCGCTGGCGCGATCCGGACGAGATCACTAAACTGATCATCGGATGCGTCGTGTCGTCGTCGGCATTCATCCTGCTCGCGATTGTGGCAAGCCATGCCGATGCGACCGGAGGCAAGGTGCCGCTATGGGTCGCCCTGCTTGTCAACACGCTCAACAATCTGGGGTTCGCCAACGTCTTCCCGGTCAGCCTGGCGCTCTATTCGCGCTCGGCGCCGCGCGCGATCGCGGGGACGGTGATCGGCATTTACTACCTGTTCCTGTTCGGCGCGAACCTCGTGGTTGGCTGGGTTGGCGGGTGGCTCGACCTGATGCCGGCGGGGCGGTTCTGGGGACTGCATGTCGCGTCGATCCTGGGCGCGGCGGCGATCTTCCTGGTGGTGAAGCTCGTATTCGGGCGAATGCTCCAACCCGTGCCGGAGTCACTCGGCAGCTAGGAGGGTTTCGGCTCCGCCCAGATCGACCGATACTAACCGGCTGACCCCGCGCTCGACCATCGTCACGCCGAACAAGCGGTGCATCCGGCTCATCGTCACGGCATTGTGCGTGACGATCAGATAGCGCGTGCGCGTTTCGGCGCACATGCGGTCGAGCAAGTCGCAGAACCGCTCGATATTGGCGTCGTCGAGCGGCGCGTCGACCTCGTCGAGCACGCAGATCGGCGCTGGGTTGGTCAGAAACAGCCCGAAGATCAGCGCCACCGCGGTCAGCGCCTGTTCCCCACCCGAGAGCAAGGTCAGCGATTGCAGTTTCTTGCCTGGCGGCTGCGCCATGATCTCCAAGCCAGCCTCGAGCGGGTCGTCCGAATCGATCAGTTCGAGACGTGCCGCGCCGCCGTCGAACAGGGTTGCGAACAGCCGCTGGAAATGGCCGTTGACCGCCTCGAACGCGGTGAGCAGCCGCTGGCGCCCCTCGCGGTTGAGCGTGCCGATCGATCCGCGCAGCTGGTTGACCGCTTGGCCGAGTTCGTCGCGTTCCCCCGCCGCGTCGAGCCGCGCGGCGTCGAGCTCGGCGAGCTCGGTCTCGGCGACCAGATTGACCGGGCCGATCCGCTCGCGATCGACCAATAATTTGTCGTGCGCGACCGATTCGTCCTGCGGATCGCCGACCTTCTCAATATCGAACCCGATCCGCTCGCCCAGCAGCGGCGGCGGGCAGGCGAAGCGTTCGCCCGACAGCCGCGTCATCTCGATCCGGCGCAGGTCCTGGTTCTCCGCGCGCGCCGCCGCGCCCGCGCGGGCTTCGCGCGCGAGCGACAGCGCCTCGGCGGCGGCCTGCGCGGTCTCCTCGGTATGCCGGAGCCGGGTTTCCGCCTCGCGCTCGGCGGTCGCCGCGGTGTCGGCGGCAGAGCGGAGGTCGGTGTGCCCCGCCTCCCGCGTCATGATCTGCGCCGCGAGTTCGCCCGGTCGCGCGGCGGCGACGTCCGCCTCAGTGGCGAGCGTTGCTTCGCGCTTCGCCATGTCGGCGATGCGCTTAGCCGCCTCGCCAGCGCGTGCGCGCCAACCCTTCTGCTCGGCATCGGCCGCCGCCAGCCGCTCGCGGTCGGCCGCGATCGCTCGATCGACCGTGGCGCGATCGGCGCGAGCGTTGGACGATGCCGTGCGGCGCGCCTCGGCTTCGGTCTGTAGCCGCACCACCGCCTCGCGCGTCGTTGCGCCATCGGGCAATGCGGCGCGCGCGGCATCGGCGCGCTTCGTCTCGGTCTCGGCCTCGCCGATCTCGGCAGCGACGCGGCGGCCGCGCGTGTCGAGATCGGCGCGCTGCGCCTCGATCCGCTCAAGCTGCGCGGTCGCGCGATCCTCCATCCGGCTCGCGTCGCGCGCGGCGTTTTCGGCGCGTTCGAGTGAGGCGCGGGCCGCGCTCGCATCGGCGCGCGCGGCGGCAATCTTCGCTTCGGCCGCGTCGAGTTGGCCATTGGCCTTGTCGAGTGCACCTTGCGCCTTGGGCCGCGCCTTGTTGAGCGCCGCGAGCCTGTTGATCCGTTCCAGCCGCTCGGCCGCCGCTGCCCCGCCCGACTTGGCCACATAGCCATCCCAGCGCCGCAACACGCCGCCGAGTGTCACCAGCCGCTGCCCGACCGCGAGCGGCTGGCCGTTGTCGCTGTCGGCAACCAGCACTTGCGCAAGCCGCCGCGCCAGCGCCGCGGGCGCCTCGACATGATCGCCGAGCCGCGTCAGCCCCTGCGCGCTCGGGTCGCCCGGCTGTGGATCAGCACCCGCCCAATAACGGTCGGCGTTCGCATCGAGCCCGGTTTCGAGATCGTCGCCGATTGCAGCGGCCAACGCGCGTTCATATCCCGGCGCGGCGCGGATATGGTCGAGCAACCGGTCGCGACCGGACGGCCGGGTCGCTTTCTCCAGCGCGACCAGCTCGCTCTCGATCGCCGCCTTCTCGGCCCGCGCGGCCGCCCGTGCCGCTTCGGCGGTATCGCGCGCTTCCTGCGCGGCGCGCTCGTCGGCATCGGCCCGCGCCCGCGCCGCACGTGCGGTTTCCGCCGAATCGAGTGCATCGGCGCGCGCCTTGGCCGCCGCCGCCTTCTCGGCCCGCAGCGGCGCGGCGTCGGCCAGCGCCTTGCGTTCGGCTTCCCACGTCGCGTGATCGCGCACCGCGCGATCGTGCCGCGCGCGCGCCGCCGCCGCCGTGGCTTCGGCCACGCGCGCATCGGCGAGTTCGGCGGCCTGCCGGCTCATCGCTTGCGCCAGCGCGACATCGGCATCGCGCGCGGCGCGCTCGGCCTCGGCCAGCGTCGCATCGAGCGCGGGCAGTCGCGCAGCCGCTTCGTCGGCTCGTGTGGCCAGCGCCTTGGTCTCCGCGTCGAGCCGCGCGAGCGCCTCGGCGGCGTCGACCGCCAGCGCCCCCTCACGGTCGCGATCCTCAGCGATCCGGCCGCGTTGGTCGGAAAGCTCGATAATTCGCCGCGCCGCCGCCTCATGCTCGGCGCGCAGTCCGGCGAGCGCGTGCGCCGCCTCGGTCGCCGCGTCGCGCGCCGAGAGCGCGGCACTGCGCGCTTCGCCCAACGCCGTCGTCGCCGCGTGCTGGTGCGCGGCCGCGGCGCGCTGCATCTCGGCGGCGGTGGCAACCTTCTCCTCGCACTGCGCCGCCTCGGTCTTGGCCGCGTCCGCCGCTGCTGCCGCGTCGCGCCAGCGTGCGAAGATCATCCGGGCTTCGGCGACGCGGATCTTGTCCGACAGCTCGCGATAGCGTTCGGCCTGCCGCGCCTGCCGCCGCAGCGCGTTGGCGCGCGCCTCCTGGTCGGACATGATCTCGTCAAGCCGCGCCAGATTGGCCTCGGTCGCGCGCAGTTTCTGCTCGGCGTCCTTGCGGCGGACGTGCAAGCCCGCAATCCCCGCCGCTTCCTCGAGCATTGCGCGGCGCTCGGCGGGCTTGGCGGCGATCACCGCGCCGATCCGGCCCTGGCTGACGAGCGCGGGCGAATGCGCGCCCGTCGCGGCGTCGGCGAACAGCAGCGCCACGTCCTTCGCCCGCACGTCGCGGCCGTCGATGCGATACGCGCTTCCCGCGCCACGTTCGATCCGCCGTACCACCTCGGTCTCGCCGCCGTCGATCTCGGCCAGGATCGACACTTCGGCGAAGTCGCGCGCGGGCCGTGCATCGGTCCCCGCGAAGATCACGTCGTCCATGCCGGCGCCGCGCATCGACTTCGGGCTGTTCTCGCCCATCGTCCAGCGCAGCGCCTCGAGCAGGTTCGACTTGCCGCAGCCGTTGGGGCCGACCACCCCGGTCAGCCCCGGCTCGATGCGCAAATCGGCCGCGTCGACGAAGCTCTTGAAGCCCGACAGTCTCAGGCGTTTGATCTGCATCCCGTCAACGGCCCCCAGCGCCCTCAGGTCAGGCGCCGCGCTGGGTCAGCGCCGCTTTCAGCCCCTTCCAATCGCCGACGTTCTCGAGTTTCACGTCGTTCAGGATCAAGGTCGGCGTGCCGGAAATCTGAAACTTCTCATTGGCGACGTTCTGGCCATCGACGATCTTCTGGATACCGGCGGGATCGTTCAGGCACGCACGCGCCTTGGCTTCCGGCAGTCCGCGCTGCTTCATGAAATCGATGAGGCCCAGCCCCTCGCCGAACGCGAGCGCCACTTGATTCGGCGTCGCGTTGGGCGTTGCCTGCAATTTCGCCCCCACCGCCTGGGCGTTCTGCAGCAGGCTTTCCTGATTCTTGAACATCTGGTCCAGGATCGGGAAGAACGTCGCGGTATCGCCGGTGCACTGGCCGAGCAGGATCGACGCCAGATCGAGCGAGCCGTGGACCGGATATTCGCGGAATTCGTAGCTCACCTTCCCGGTCGCGATATAATCGGCCTTGAGCGGTTCGAGCCCTTCGTCGTTGAGCGCCTTGCACGCCGGACACAGGCGCGATCCGTACTCCACGATCTTGAGCGGCGCGTTGGGATTGCCCATACGGAACCCGCCTTCGGGCGTCTTGACCACCGTATCGACCCAGGCGGTGCCGGCGGCCGGCTTGACGGGCTGGATTGCGGGGCCGACGGTGTTGCCGCCGCTGTCGCCGCCGCCGCTGCAGGCGGACATGAGGAGCAGGGAGGTGGTGGCGAGAAAGGCACGAAACGTCATCGGTAACACTCCAAGGGGAAGGCGGATCAACTGATCTTGCCGGCAACGACGAGGCTGGCAAGCTCGTCGCCGACGATCGGGGGGCCGCGCGTCGCGGCGACCCCGGCGGCGAGCGCGCCGAGCACCGCGCGCAATTCGGGGTCGGCGATCGCGCGCAACCCCGCGCCGAGCGCGGCGGGCGGCTCGATCGGCCGTAGGCAGGGCGGCGCGACTCGCGACGGGCGCGGCGCGACATTGCCCTGACGCAGCGTCAGACGCTCGACCGCGGTATAGCCGAAGAAGCGATTGACGCGCTCGACGATCTCAGGCGCGATGTGCTGCATCATCGACGCGTGCGCTCCCTTGACCGTCACGGTCAGCACGCCTTCGGCCTTCTTGCCCGGCGGGAAACGGATCGATTCGGGCGACGACACGCCGGCATATTTGGGCCCGACGATCTCCGCCCAACGCGTGACGATCCCAGACTGGACGAAGCCGTAGCGTTTGAACGCCGCGCCGCCGACCTGGGGCAGCAAATCCGCGACCGCGCGCGCCGGCCCGCCGCGGGGGCGTTCCTGGACTGGCGGTTTGGCGGGGGGGCGCTTGCTCATCGCTTCATCCATGCCATAGCCACGGGGTGGCCGCCAAGTATTCTCCGCCGATCGCACAGGACCTGCTCGATTGGTATGACGCGCACCGCCGCGACTTGCCGTGGCGGGCCAAGCTGGGCGAGACGCCCGAGCCCTATCGCGTATGGCTGTCGGAAGTGATGCTCCAGCAGACGACGGTCGCGACCGTCACCCCGCGTTTCCAGGCGTGGACCGCGCGCTGGCCGGACTTTGCGAGCCTGGCCAGCGCGTCCGACAACGACGTCATGGCGGCATGGGCGGGGCTCGGTTATTATGCGCGCGCTCGCAATCTCGTCGCCTGCGCCAAGGCCGTGGTGGCCGAGCATGGCGGGCATTTCCCCACGACCGAAAGCGACCTCCGAAAACTGCCGGGAATCGGCGACTATACCGCCGCCGCTATCGCTGCGATCGCGTTCGGCGAGGCAGCAACGGTGGTCGACGCCAATGTCGAGCGCGTCGTTTCGCGGCTGTTTCGTGCATCAACCAAGGCGGCCGTGCGGAAGGCTGCCGAGGCGATCACACCGCCCGTCCGCGCCGGCGATTTCGCCCAAGCGATGATGGACCTCGGCTCGAGTATCTGCGTGCCGCGCAAACCGCGCTGCCTGCTCTGTCCGGTCTGCCAGCACTGCGGGGCGTTCGCGGCGGGGGATCAGGAAGCGTTTCCGGTCAAGGCGGCCAAGGCCGCGAAGCCGCAACGCTACGGCACGATCTTCTGGGCGCAGGCGGGCGACGATGTGATGCTCGTCCGCCGTCCGCCCAAGGGGCTGCTCGGCGGGATGCGCGCATTGCCGACCGGGCCTTGGGTTGCCGAACAGCCCGGCGTCGCGGACGCGCCGCTCGCCGCGGACTGGACGACGCTCAACACGACCGTCGCGCACGGCTTTACCCATTTCGATTTGCAACTCGCGCTTGCGACCGCGCGTGTCGAGCGCCATGCACTCCCCGACGGCGCGGTCTGGTGGCCGGTCGAGTCGCTTGGCGAGGCGGGGTTGCCCACGGTCTTCGCCAAGGCGGCAGCAGCAATTGGAGGGGCCTGATGCGTACATTCCTGACACCGATCCTGACCGGCACGGCCTTCGCCGCGATCCTCGCCGGCGGCGCGCTCGCGCAATCGGTCGCCCCCGCCCCGGTGCCGGCCGCTCCCGTCGCCGACCCGCTGCCGACGACGCGCGCGCTGTTCGACAGCTACGTTACGACCGGCAAGATGCCCGGCATCGTCGGCGCATTCGGGATCGGCGACAACGCCACCGCGTTCATCTCCTCGGGCAAGATCGCGACCGACGCTAGCGCTGGCGCGACCGGCCCCGACAGCCTGTGGCGCGTCTATTCGATGACCAAGCCGATCACCGCGATGGCGGCGATGATCCTGATCGACGACGGCAAGCTCAAGCTCGACCAGCCGATCAGCGACCTCCTGCCCGCGTTCAAGACCATGCGCGTGCAGCTCAATGAGAATACGATCGAAAGCCGCCCCGCGACGCGCCCGATTACGGTTCGTAACCTGCTCACCCACACCGCGGGGCTCGGCTACAACATCGTCACTAAGGGGCCGCTGCTCGACCTCTACAACAGCAAGGGCATCAACCCCGCGCAGGTCAATGCGGGGCTCGAGTCGGTGTCGCGCAAGACGCGCGCCCCCGACCTGCAGGAATTCGCCAATCGCGTCGCCAGCGTGCCACTGATCGCCGATCCGGGCACCAAGTGGAGCTACTCGATCGGGCTCGACGTGATGGGCGCGGTGATCGAGAAGGCGTCGGGGATGAGCTTCGACAAGTTCGTCCAGACGCGCATCTTCGACCCGCTCAAGATGAAGTCGAGCTATTGGACCGTGCCGCAGAGCCAGGCCGGCCGGCTGGTCAGCGAATATGCCTTCGCACCGTCGGGCACGCTGGTGGCGCTCGATCCTGCCGCCACCTCGGTTTATCTGTCCCAGCCCAGCTTCCCCTATGGCGGCGCCGGTCTCGTCATGTCGGCGAACGATTACGACCGCTTCCTGCACATGCTCCAGAATTACGGCGAGCTCGACGGCGTGCGGATCATGAAGGCGGAGACCGCCAAGCTCGCCATGTCCGACCTGCTGCCGCCAGGTGTGATGTTCGGTGCCCTGCCCGGCGGAACCGGCGGCACGATGAACCTGCGGATGGGCTTCGGCGCGGGCGGATCGGTGATCCTGGAGGACAAGGGCGAGAGCATGGGCGCCGGCACCTATGGCTGGGGCGGCGCGGCCGGCACGATCGCGTTCGTCAATCCGGTCAGGAAAATCCGCGGCACGGTGATGGTCAATTACTTCCCCGGTGAGAAATGGCCGGTCCGCGCGGAGACCACAAAGGCGCTCCAGACCGACCTCGCGCGCTACAAATGATCGCACCGGGATTTACCGGGAGCCCGCTCGACCGCGCCGACCATCTGCGCCACGATCCCGAGGCGCTGGCGGCGGCGATGGGCGATTGGCGCGCGCGGCTGCTGCGGCTCGACGGATTCGATCCATTGGTGTCGGACGACGGCCGGCTCGAATGGACTAGCATCGCCGACACCCCTGCGGATGCCGAACTGGTGTTCCTCGGGCTGATCGACGGCAAGCCGCACTTCGCCGCCTGCATTCCGGGCTTGCGCACCGGCCCCGGCCGCCCGCCGCATATCTTCGCCTTGCTCGACCGGCTGCGCCCCGACGAAGCGGAGACCTATGCCGCCGCGCGCAGCGTGCTCGACTGGCATAGCCGCCACCAATTCTGCGCCAATTGCGGCCACCAGACCGCGATGTTCCGCGCCGGCTGGGGGCGGCTGTGCAACAATTGCGGCGCCGAGCATTTCCCGCGCACCGACCCCGTGGTGATCATGATCGCGGAACACAATGGCCGCGCCTTGGTCGGCCGCGGGCCGAACTGGCCGCCGGGCCGCTATTCGGCGCTGGCCGGGTTCATGGAGCCGGGCGAATCGATCGAGGAAGCGGTCGCGCGCGAAATCTTCGAGGAGGCGGGCGTGCGCGTGAACAACGTCCGCTACGTCGCCAGCCAGCCCTGGCCTTTCCCCTCGCAACTGATGATGGCCTGCGTCGCGCAAGCCCAGGACGACGTCATCACGATCGACCCCAGGGAATTGCAGGACGCGATCTGGATCAGCCGCGCGGATGTCAAACGTGCGCTGGCGGGCGACCCCGACGCGCCGATGATCGCGCCGCCGCACTTCGCCATCGCCCACACCCTGCTGACGCGCTGGGCGGACGAAGGGTGACGCTGACCGCCGAGCCGCAATTATTCGTGTCGGACATCGCGGCGTCGTGCGATTTCTACGCGGCGGTCGGCTTCGCGACCACGTTCGTCCACGGCGACCCGCCCTTCTACGCGCAGGTCGCGCGCGACGGCGCGCGGCTCAATCTCCGCCACGTCGATGGACCGGTGTTTGATGCCGAGTTCCGGGCGCACGAGGCCCACGCGCTGGCGGTGACGATCGCGTGCGACGACGTCGCGCCGCTCTACGCCGAATTCGCCGCGGCGGGCGTCCAGCTCCACCAGAAGCTGCGCACCGAAAGCTGGGGCGCGCAGACCTTCGTCCTCGCCGACCCCGACGGCAATTTGATCGCCTTCGCCGGAACGTGAGTTCGACACCACCGCGTTCCTGCGAAAGCAGGAACCCAGGGCCAAGTAACCGATCGCTCGCGATACTATCCTGGGCTCCTGCTTTCGCAGGAGCACATGCGTTTGCAATGTAGGATTTCGCCTGTCAGCCTTGCCTGGCTCTTTGACATCGCGAGACCCGAACGCCGAATCCACGAAGGCCTAAACTCAGCGTCGTGCGCGAGGTTTGGCGGCGGCGCGACATCGCGGACAGTGTGACCCTAGTGTGATCTTTGGCGTCAGGCTGCTGCCGCAGTCACTGCATTACAGATGCGATCGACCACCGCTTCGACCTGGGCCGCATCCTCGCCCTCGGCCATCACGCGGATGACGGGCTCCGTTCCCGACGGACGAATGACGAGGCGCCCCTTGCCCTCCAGTTCGCCTTCGGCGTCGGCGATCACAGCCTTCACCGTCGCATCGTCGAGCGGCTTGCCGCCCTTGAACCGCACGTTCTTGAGCAATTGCGGCAGCGGGTCGAAGCGGTGGAGCAATTCGCTCGCCGGCAACCCGGACCGCACGAGCTCGGCGAGGATTTGCAACCCTGCCACCAGTCCGTCGCCGGTGGTCGCATAGTCCGTTAAAATGATGTGCCCCGATTGCTCGCCGCCGACATTGTAGCCCTGGCCGCGCATCGCCTCGAGCACGTAACGGTCGCCGACCGCGGTGCGGATCAGCTTGATGCCTTGGCTCCCCAGATGGCGTTCGAGGCCGAGGTTCGACATCACCGTCGCGACCAGCCCGCCATTGGCGAGGTTGCCGCTCCGCGCCCAGCTGGTGGCGATCAGCGCCATCAACTGGTCGCCGTCGATCACGCGCCCGGTCTCGTCCGCGACGATCAGCCGGTCGGCGTCGCCGTCGAGCGCGATGCCGATATGCGCGCCGCTCGCGACGACGGTCTCGCACAGGGTTTGCGGCGCAGTCGACCCGACCCGGTCGTTGATGTTGGTGCCGTTGGGCGACACGCCGATTGTGACGACGTCGGCGCCCAATTCCCACAGCGTGGTCGGCGCGACCTGATACGCGGCGCCATTGGCGCAATCGACCACGACCTTGAGCCCATCGAGCCGCAGATCGTCGGGGAAAGTCGATTTGGCAAAGTGGATATAGCGCCCGCGCGCATCCTCGATCCGGCGCGCGCGGCCAATCTCGGCGGCGGGCGCGAGCGGCACGTCGCCGTCGATCAGCCCCTCGATCGCCAGCTCGTCGGCGTCGCTGAGCTTGTAGCCGTCGGGGCCGAACAATTTGATGCCGTTGTCGACGAACTTGTTGTGGCTCGCCGAGATCATCACGCCAAGATCCGCCCGCATCGACTGGGTCAGCATCGCCACCGCCGGCGTCGGCATGGGCCCGACGAGCGTCACGTCCATGCCCACCGACGTGAACCCGGCCTCCATCGCGGCCTCGATCATATAGCCCGACAGCCGGGTGTCCTTGCCGATCACGACGCGGTGCTTGTGGTCGCCGCGCTGGAAATGCGCGCCCGCCGCCATGCCGACCTTCATCGCCATCTGCGCAGTCATCGGCGCCGTGTTGGTCAGCCCGCGAATCCCGTCGGTGCCGAAATATTTTCTTGCCATCGTGGGATTTTCCGTCCGCTATCGGTTGATCGCCCGCGTGATAGCGCGGCATTCGGGGAAGAGCGAGCATGAGCCAGGCGTTTCGGATTTTGACGTCGCTGGTGGTTGGGCTGTTGCTCGGCATCGCCCTGGCCAAATGGGCGCCCGACGCCGGCGCGTTCGCATTGCTCTTCACCAAACGGATCGGCGGCGCGTGGCTGCACGGCCTTCAGATGGTGATCGTGCCGCTGGTCGTCGCGCTGCTGGTGATCGGGATTGCCGCTTCGGCCGAAGCGGCGCGGGCCGGGAGGATCGCGGCGCGCGCGTTGATCGCGTTCGTCGTCATCCTGTGGGTCAACACCTTGCTGTCGGCGTTCCTGACGCCGCTGCTGCTCAAGCTCTTTCCGCTGCCCGCCGAGTGGGGCGATGCGTTGCGCGCGTCGCTGTCGGGGGCCAAGGCGGCGGGGCAAATCCCCAGTCTCGGCGATTTCTTCGACAAGATCGTGCCGACCAACATCGTCGATGCCGCCGCGACCGATTCCTTCCTGCCGCTGACGGTGTTCGCCATGGTGTTCGCGTTCGCCATCACGCGGCTCCAGCCCGAACGGCGCAAGACGCTGCTCGATTTCTTTCAGGCGATCGCCGACGCGATGGTGGTGGTGATCGGCTGGGTGCTAGTGCTCGGCCCGCTCGGCGTGTTCTGCTTGGCGTTTGGGCTGGGGATGGAGACGGGCGCTGCCGCGTTCGGCGCGCTGGCGCATTACATCGCGATCGTCTCGACGTTGGGGATCCTCGTCCTGCTGTCGGCCTATCCGCTCGCGGCGATCGGCGCGCGGGTCGGGGTCGGACGCTTCGCGAAGGCGGTGCTGCCGAGCCAGGTGGTTGCGATCTCGACCTCGTCGTCGCTTGCATCACTACCCGCCATGCTCAAGTCGAGCGAAGCGCTGGGCGCGCCGGCCAGCGTGTCGGGCGTCGTGCTCCCGATCGCGGTCGCGGTGTTCCGCGCGACGAGCCCGGCGATGAACCTAGCGGTCGCGCTCTACGTCGCGCACCTGACCGGCACGACGATCGGCCCCGGCCAGCTTGCCGCGGGGATCGCCACCGCGGCGATCACGACGATGGGGTCGGTGTCGCTCCCCGGCACGATCAGCTTCTTCGCCTCGGTCGCGCCGGTGGCGGTGGCGATGGGGGTGCCGATCGAGGCGCTCGGGCTGCTCGTCGCGGTCGAGACGGTGCCCGACCTGTTTCGCACGCTCGGCAACGTCACAATGGATGTAGCGGTCACCGCCACCATATCGGCGCGCAGCGGCAGTTCCTCGGAAGACGAGACCGATCGCCTGATCGAGGAGATTCCGGGCTAGCCGATCCAGCGCCACACGCCGGCGGCGAACCCGGCGAGCGGCTGGTGCGCCCAGCTCGCGCCGAGCCACAGGGCGATCCCGCCGAGGATCGGGACGACCCCGGCTGGCGTGAACTTGACCCGTCCGGCGAAGATCGCGGCGAGCGGCCAATAGCTCGTCTTCGCCTCCCAGGCGGGCCACGTGTCGGGCTGGAGCCGCTCTTTCTTCTTGTCCTGCAGGAACGCACCGACCAGCGCGAGAATGATGATCGTCTTCGCCAGCACGATATTGGAAGGCGTCGGCGCAACGAGAATGTGCGCGAAGCCCCATAACGCGAAGCCCCACATCATCGGATGCCGCGTCACGCTGAACACGCCGCGCGGCTCGGGCGCAGGCGCGGCGCGGCCGGCCAGGTTGGGCAGCGCCGGGTTGCCGAGCAACGAGCCGACGAACAGCACGCTGGCGAAATAGGTCAGCAATGTCGCGGCGATCCACAGCCCGTCGCCGACCGCCCAATATGGCGCTTCGGTCGGCACCGCGCGAAACGCGAAGGCGAGCCAGCCCAAGGTGATGAACGCGACTAGCGAATAGAGGCCGAGAAACGGTCCCTCGCCGATCCGCGAGACGATCGGGCCGCGCAACGGATGCGACAGGACGAAATGCGTGCCGAGGAACGACAGCGCGGCAACGATTTCCCAGCAGAGCGGACTCATGGGCAGCCTCCCCCGATCGTGTCGGAGGAGGTTATCCCATCACTTAACTCCGTGCATCCATTTCTTGAGCGGGAAGGACAGCAGGAGAAGCAGGATGCCCGCACCGATCGCGATCCAGGCGATGGTGGTGAAGGTCGCGGTATAGGCATCCAGGCTGACCTTCAGGTTGGTGACCTGCCCGCCGACGGTGTCGACGCTGGCGAACTGAGCGACCACGCCCGCAACATATTGTGCGACCGAGATCGACAGAAACCACACGCCCATCATCAGCCCGACGATTCGGCTGATCGACAATTTGGTGATCATCGACAGGCCGACAGGCGAGATGCACAATTCGGCGATCGAGTGGATCACGTACAGGCCCGCCAGCCACCACAGCCCGACCTTGAAATTGCCGTCGGCGAAGGTCGCGCCGAACACCAGGAACAGAAACCCGGCACCGACCAACATTAGCGCGATGGAGAATTTGACCGGGATCGACGGCTCCGCGTTGCGGCGCGATAGCACGCCCCAAAGCGCGCTCATCACCGGCGCGAGCAGGACGATCGCGATCGGGTTGAAATTTTGCGTCTGCGGCGCCGACAGATTGAACAGCCCGAATACGCTGCGATCGGTATTACGGTCGGCGAACAGCGTCAGGCTCGATCCGGCCTGCTCGAACAACGTCCAGAAGAACACGTTGAAAACAATCAGCACCATTGCCGCGAGCATCATTTGAAACTCGGTG
>Ga0307517_10008000_pt1 | contig 15253 bp, 11 predicted proteins | sample 23_EM_MG_FD_194515 | JGI IMG/M metagenome (GOLD analysis project Ga0307517, IMG submission 194515) | Populus trichocarpa ectomycorrhiza microbial communities from riparian zone in the Pacific Northwest, United States - 23_EM | ecosystem: Host-associated > Plants > Roots > Unclassified | place...
GGTGGTCCGCCCTGTGTTAGAAAGGTAATCAAGGAGAAGAATACTCTTGTAGAACTTACGCCATCTGAACGACGGCCATAGCCAGGCCATTCGCAAAGAGCGCAGGGAAGTTGGCGACATTGGCGACAGTGACGTTTCCTCCGGCATTCCTGGCGGTACCGACTCCAGCATTGAAATCGAACAACCACTAATTTGGATCCGACGGTTAGCGGTGAGATCAGTGTCGGGTGGATCGCGATCGGGTACCCACGTCTTTGTTGTCTTTGAGAATATCAAGACGAGCCACCTGTGTAGGTGCCCTCTTCAAATCCGCCACGAGCTCTGCGGCTCTCATGGCATCGGCGGTTTGAGCGACAGCCTGGAGAGCGGCTGCAAGGATGAAAGGGATAGTGGCGATGAACTTCATGATGGGCAGTAAAGTAAACGTAAGAAGTCGTTCGTGGAGGAGATGAGAGAGGATGAAAGAAGACGAAGGTGGGGATGGGTTTTCACTCTGGCATCGGAGCCCGGTTTTATACCACCCCCTCGAACGCCCCGAACGCATCTTCGGGTTGCAAGTACAGCGCTCTGCGTATGGGGCTGAGCACAATTCTCTTGCCTCGATCCCTGCCATGCCGAATTTAGTGTCCGAGGCTGTAAATCCACGACATTTGTCACTCGTCATTGAACAATCCGTTGGGATCAAAGGCATCGAACGTGCCATCACTTTCCAGACCCCGACCGGGACCGCCTATCAAAATAGATTTTGACCGTACCTTAGTTTCAAAAGCGCTTCAAGGGCTGGATCCCCGTTCAATCGCAAGCTACTGTCCAACGGCACGAGAGCCCCCCCTCCGAGAGATGGAGTGCGTGTGATATGTATAAGTCCTGATTGTTGTCTTCAAGGCTCGTTGCCAATCGAGTAACGCAGGATAAGAACACGAAAACTGGATTTCATATGTGAGAGGGTGAGCGGTGGGTACGTTCGAACGAACAGCCCGAGGGCGATTCACACCCGCGCGTACGATCGCCCCCATAGGCCGAGGGCCTTGTGAAGCGGAGCTCCGGATTGGCTTCACCAGCGCCTAGTTGGTCAATGTGATCGGAGACATGATGGGGTCCGATACCCGGTAAGCGCTCAAGCCTCGAGGCCACAGCCTCTTGTGACGACGGCCACCGCGGCGTATGGTGAGACAATGGCAGACGAACGTATGGAATTCGAGATCACCGTCTCGAGCGCACCGGTCGGGCATTCCGGGTCTCACGGCGGCAGGGATAAGGGCGGTTCGTTCTTTTATTTCTGCCGCGACGTCGGGGGGCTTCAGGTTCGTACCGTGCAAAAACCTTGCTTCTGGTATTCGTGAGAAGGCAAAGGTGTAGACTGGAAAACCCACGGGGAATCATGGGATATTGCTCTTTTTATAGTGGATATGCTCTTATTGGGTCGCTCATCCATGGTCAACTCTGGTCACGCGTACAAAAACCGAACATCGAACGTTCATGGACTATGATAAATCCGGGAGTTTATCATCCACCCTGACATCCACACGTGGAACATACTTTCGCAGTTGGTGGATCAACTCCAGATCCAGTGACGCCCTAGAATTATTAGTGATAATCACCACCGAGTGCAGCCGAATAGCTGTCGTCCCTCCCCTCTTCACCACAGCTGCTTCCAACTCGTCAACCTGGTTCCGCGCTACTTGGCAATCGAAGAAGGCGATGGTTTTGAGAACGGGGCACAACACCGGCTCCTGGGCTAGCACAGAAAGCAGCCCGGGAATAATTGGATCCCTGTATATTACGAGGACTTCCAAAGCAGGCAGTCCTTCCAGCACGGATAACAGGAACCAGGGTTGAATGTTATGGGGCCGAGTGTTCGCGTGGAGCTCGCGAACAGTGGTGGTAGGAAAGAGGGGGGATTTGATATAAAAGTACGATTGGGGCTTGGGGCAGCGGAACGAGAAAGCCGAGTCATTACCAGAGAGGTAGACCTCCCATGGGGAGTGTTGAGATTTGACAGTGGTTATCGGAGCCAACAGCTCATGGATGGGCGTTGGGGGTGAGGGTAGGAACGAGGCAAAGTCGGGGGTCTGGATCGATTGAGAGAACACAACCTCCAGATGAACGCCGCGCGGAAGTGATATGCATGAAAGCAACCCTCGTGAGTCGATTGCTTTGGAACAGGTGATGGATAGGCGCTGAAGACGAGCAAGGGCGACCTTTCTTGTGGGAGCTGTCTCCACCGAGTCTACGAAGAACTGAACGTCGAGAACGACGTGCTCGAGGTCGAGATTGGAGCCCAAGAACCCAATGAACGTCCCGAAATGGAATAAATTTGTGTAACCAATGAGTTTCAATTCCCTGAGGGACGTGGCGTTGAACAGCGTGGGGTAAAGGGGCGTCCGGGTCAGGCGGAGCGACTTGAGCCTCGAGGTGTTCTGAAGAACGGGGGGCACGGGGGTTTCGCTGGACGGGAACAGTTCAGCGGGTTCTCCGACCTGCTGAAGTTCCAAGGAAGTGAGATTGAGCATCGGTGAGTCGAAGAAGTTGGGAAGATCGTCCGCCACAGTCTCGATGGACGAGTACCCGACGAGGCGGAGGCGACCAATCGTCGAAGTGTGAGGAAGTAATGACCTCAGGAATTCCTCGTCGTTCTTGATATCTGGTACTGAAATGTCGACGGAGAGAGGGACGGCCCCGGCGCGTTCGAGGCAGAGAGGTGTCAAGTGCTTCCATCCAGTTGCTATCGCTGCCCAACTCCTGGGGCTAGAGTTAATAGACCTCCGCCAGTACCGACAGACGTGGGTCAGGGTGACGATTGGCCTCGGATCGGTATCGGAGACGAAGGTGGCGCAGGATGCGAGGACCTCTGGAGGGAGATGATTCACGGGTCGCAGTGAATTCCTCAAAGTAACCACCTCCTGTAAAACATCCCTCGCTTGTGTCTCTAGAGCATCAACCTGTAAACCGCATCATTAGTATCTGAGGTTTCCTTCCTGTTCACGAGATCGTACTTCAGCGGTCAACATGGCAACCAGAGCACGAGAGATCGGACGCATCGTCGACCGTACTCGTGCGCATTCCATGAAAAGCTTCTTGTTCAATGCGCCGATGAGTTGTTCGATGGGGAATTCGAGGGCGGCGTCGGGCGTCATAATGGTTGCGTTTAGCCTCTGGAAGCGCGTCGCGGTCACGCGGCCACCCACGCGCACCAAAGGCCAAGCTATGGGTGGCTGTATTTTGAAACAGATGTTATGAGTACTACAATGCAACTAGTACGATGCAAGCAAGTCCACACATGCGACTTTGCAAGCACTACCTGCCAGATTTCCAGGGGCATTGCAGACACCACAGACCCGCTGGTAATCCCCCTCCTCCTTTATAACCTCCGCGACTGCTACGTGATTCCTAGGCCGCTCAGTGAAAACGACGCTGAGATGTTGCTCATTTAACGAATTGGCAATGGCGACACTGTGCGAGTTGACTCGCCCCGCTGATGCGGGCCCCAGCAATCGAGGACCGAAATCGACCGCCGACGTAGAGTGGGCATTTCCACAAATGCTGCGTCGTCCCAACCGATGAAAAGCATGGGAGTACCATACTTCCTTTCTTTTAAGATTCATGTGGGGTGAAATGATGACAAATGCATCGGACAATATTGGGTATTCCTTTTGTATCGTGGATATATAGATTACAACTCATTGTGGATGGGCTCATCGTCACCATCAGGAAAATGGACAAAAGAGTCGCTATACATCTTGGCCGCAGAGTCAAACCACCCATCGAGTTTGGACTTGAAACCGTGGGTGTAGGGAGGTTGAAATTTGTGATCTTTGGCGCGTTTCTTCTGGGGTACGTCTTCATCATCGAATTCACCAGCTCCCCCAGCCATGAGGTAAACACCCTGGGCGAGACGCCCCTTCTCGATGGTGATAGTGACAGACTCTAGGGCACCCAAGAGTGCTTTATTGTCATCGTCATCCAACTTACCACCGAGACCATTAGAGTCGCCGAGTTGCGTCTTGAGGTAATGGATGTGGGAAGACAGAGAGTCGAGAGCTTCAATACGCTGCTTCCGGACTTCATCCTCGGCGGCGAATTCGGCAATCATGCGGTCAATCTCCCCTTGAGTGAGACGTCCCTTCTTGTTGGCGAGGGTGACCGATTCAGATTTACCGGTGTCCTTATTGGTGGCGGAAGCCTTCATTATACCATTGGCGTCGATTTCGAGCGTTACCTCAATCTGAGGAACACCCCGTGGGGCAGGAGGGATACCGGTGAGCAGAAGCTTACAGAGAAGGTTGTTGTCCTTGACCAGAGAACGTTCACCCTCGAAAACCTGGACCAAAATGGAGGGCTCGTCGTCCACGGTGGTGGAAACAATCTGGCTCCTGCGGGTGGGGATGACAGTGTTACGGGGGATGAGCTTGGTCATGACACCACCAGTGGTCTCGATACCAAGAGTGAGAGGGTTGACGTCGACGAGGGCGTCGTCGCCTAAGCTCTCATCGCCAGTGAGGATACCACCAAGAATGGCAGCGCCATAGGCAACAGCCTCGTCGGGGTTGATACCCTTGGAAGGCTCCTTTCCGAAGTACTCCTTAAGGAGTTGCTGAACCTTGGGGATACGGGTAGAACCGCCAACGAGAACGACCTACAAGACACGTCAATGGGATTCTCAATGTCCGGTTAAGGGTACTTACTTCGTGGATATCCTCCTTTCTGAGACCAGTGTCCTTGAGAACCTGCTCGACAGGCTTCATGGTCTTCCTGAACAGGTCCATGTTCAACTCCTCGAACTCGGCCCTGGTCAACGTCTCGGAGAGGTCGTTGCCGCCCTCGAAGGATTCGATTTCAATCCTGGTGGACTGCTGGGAAGACAGATACCTCTTAGCCTTCTCGACCTCCCTCTTCAGCCTGCCCATAGCCCTGGGGTTCTTGGAAACGTCGGTGCCAGACTTCTGCTTGTAGAGCTTGACAAAGTAGTCGATGACACGGTTGTCAAAGTCTTCACCACCAAGGTGGGGATCACCAGCAATGGCCAAGACCACAAAGATACCTTCATCGATGAAGAGAAGAGAGACATCGAAACTTCCACCACCGAGATCGTAGACGATGATCCGGGATCTACCATCCCTCTTGTCGAGACCGTAGGCGATGGCGGCAGCTGTGGGCTCGTTGATGATACGGAGGACCTGGAGACCGGCAATGGCACCGGCGTCCATGGTGGCGTGACGCTGAGCATCGTTGAAGTAGGCGGGAACGGTAACGACGGCGTGGGTAACCTCCTTTCCAAGGTAAGCCTCGGCAATCTCCTTCATCTTGATCAGGACCATGGCGGATATTTCTTCGGGGGAGAAATCCCTCTTCTCACCACGGTACTTGACCGAAATGGCGGGCTTTCCGTTCTTCTCGACGACCTTGAATGGCCTGTATGAAACAAATCAGAGTTTGTATGACGGTGTGATCGAGAAGAGGGTATGCATACCAATGCTTCTGGTCTTGCTTGACTGTAGGATCGTCCATCTCACGACCAATCAAACGCTTGGCATCAAAGACAATGTTTTCTGGGTTGTAGTGAAAGGCGTTCTTAGCGGCGTCACCGACCCTGATGGGATGAGTACGCGGTTAAAACCATAACCCAGCAACCCAACCGGGAAGGGACTCACAGTTGCCTCTTTTCAGAGAAAGATACCCATGAAGGAGTGATACGATGGCCCTGGTCATTGGGGATAATCTCAACTCGTCCATCACGTTGAACGCTGTCGGCATCAATCAGCCTAACCTCTCATCTCACCGGGTGTGCCTGGAACGACTCACCCGACGCAGGAATAGGTTGTACCAAGATCTGCGAGTCATCGTCAACCGCTGTGGGCATGAAGGAAGGAGATGCTGGCAAATACTGACCAATTCCGATGACGGTGCCAAATTTGGACGTTTTGTCCTTATTGGCGGCATTGGTGGCGACGGGACAGAGGACAATGAGTGCGAAAATAGTGAAGAACATGAGAAACATGGATCCAGTCTCCCTCATCGGGCGACGCGTAGAACGGGGAATCGTGGTGAGGGGGGAGGAAGAACCATGCTGGGTATATTGAATTACGTCAGACCGTGCTGGACATCGTAACGTGAACGCTGCGATTGATGAAGTCACCAAATGTGTAACCTGCTGGGTTCTTGTATTCGGCTGGCGTTACATACAACTGGGAGTACGGTGGTCGTCGCGACACAAAGTTTGAGAGGACGGTCGGTATGGTTGTTTGCCGTCGCCGCGGTCGAACTTGTGGTACATTGAGGATCACATATTAGCTCTGCAACTGCAGCAGAACTTTAGCATCGAAAACAATAGACGACCCCAACGAATTGGGATCACAGTAACATGGATTACACTAAGCGTACATCAGAGCGGAGCGACTGCGAACGAAGCTGGGGGCATACTGTACATGCCGCGGAGTAGACCCGATGACAGCGGCGCCGGCGGCAGTGATCCGGAAGCTGTTTTTCAAATCGACCGAGGCAATGCACTGTGCAGGTTAAGTTGGCAAAAGATCCGGGAATTGTTGGAAGGTTTTGTTTCCTAACTGTTGCGAGAGCTTATTCAACAGTTGGAAAAGCTCACCCCCGACCCAGAATGTTTGACCGGTTTTCGTACAGGGACCAAAATTAGGCGTCTACTGAGCTCGTTAAGATTATCCAACAAATCCCGAGAAATCTGACTTCTACCAACAGACCCCGAAAGTTTACTTCCACAGTGACAGCTAGGCCATACGGGCTCGTGGATTTGTACTCACCAGCGATGGAACCAATTGTGTCCACATTTGAACGCCGGTCAAGAAAAATATCACTTCTTTACTTCTCGCAGGGCCTGCAACCCGCGCAAATAGGTTCCTGTGACGTAGGGAAGATCAAGGACGTGCCTGGAAGTAGAGACCGCGGAAGATGCTCGGTAAGATGGTCTCGAGAGGTTGAAGCTTAGCTTGAAGGTTTGGTAACTCGTTGCCGCAGTGACATAGTGATAACGTCGATGCGTCACGCATCAATGCATCGTGCACTAAGTACGGGGCGCCGGTTGTAGATCCTTCTTTGAGTACAACACGACTGGTACGGATGCAAGCGAGTCCACACGTGTGACTTGGAAAGCATTACCCGACAGATCTCCAGAAACATTCCGAACGCCACAGATCCTTCGGCAATCCCGCCCTTACGTAACCTCCACGACCGTCACGTTATTTATTTTATTTTTTAAATTCGATTTATCCCGACAACTGTAAACTAGTACATGATCGGCGCCTTGTCTCTCTAGCACACAGCTAATCGTCATCTCACAAGCAGTCGCAAATAATGTCCAGAATCCTATCCAGTCCAGAAAAAATGCGCCAGAAGAAAGAAATAAAAAGGGGTTTCGGAGGACGACCGTCACGTGTTTCCTGGGCCGCTCAATGAAAACTACGTTGAGAGATTGCTCGTTTAACAAACTGACGGCGACGACACGGTGCAAGTTGGCTCGTCCGCCGGCTGACGCGGGCTCCAGCAATCGAGGATCGAAGTCGACCGCCAACCTACGGTAGAATGTGCGTTTGTCCGGATGTTGCGTCGTCACAGCCGATTAAAAGTATGGGAGTACCATTCTTTTAAAGATTTTTTAGATTTATGTCAGGGTGAAATTGTGATAAAAGTATAGGACAACATAGGGTATTCATTTTGTATCGTGGATATATGGCTGGATTACAACTCGTCGTGGATAGGCTCATCGTCACCATCAGGAAAATTGAGAGGGGTGGAGGAACCGCTATACAGCTTAATTGTAGAGTCAATCCACTCACTGAGTTTGGACTTGAGACTGAAGGCGTAGTGAGGTTGGAAGTTGGGAGCTTTGACGAGTTTCTTCTGAGATACGTCCTCAGGACCGATTTCCTCAGCTTCTCCGGCCATGAGGTAAACCCCCTGGGCGAGACGCCCCTTTTCGATGGTGATAGCGATAGACTCTAAGGCATCCAAGAGTGTCTTCTTGTCATCGTCATCCAACTTGCCGCCGAGACCCTCGGAATCGCCGAGTTGAGACTTGAGATTATAGATGTAGGAAGACAGGGAATCGAGAGCTTCAATACGCTGCTTCCGGGCTTCGTCCTCAGCAGAAAATTCCTCAGCTTCGGCAACCATGCGGTCAATCTCCTCTTGAGTGAAACGTCCCTTCTCGTTAATGACGGTGACCGATTCAGGTTTACCGGTGTCCTTGTCAGCGGCGGAAACCTTCATTATACCGTTGGCATCGATCTCGAGCGTTACCTCAATCTGAGGCATACCCCGTGGAGCAGGAGGGATATAGGTGAGCAAAAGCTTACAGAGAAGGTTGTTATCCTTGGTCAGAGAATGTTCACCCTCGAAAATCGGAATCAAAATGGTGGGCTGGTTACCGGTGGTGATGGCCAGGTCCTTGCGGGTGGGGATGGCAGTGTTACGGGGGATGAGTTTAGACATGACGCCACCAGTGGTCTCGATACCGAGAGTGAGAGGGTTGACATCGACAAGGACGACGTCACCCAAGCTCCCATCACCGGTCAGGATACCACCCTGAACAGCTGCACCATAGGCAACGGCCTCGTCAGGGTTAATACCCCTGTAAGGCTCCTTTCCGAAGTACTCCTTGAGGAGCCACTGGATCTTGGGGATACGAGTAGAACCGCCGACGAGAACGATCTACAAGATGTGTCAGCGGGGCCGGATGACCGGTCATCGAAAGAGTTCACCTGGTCAATATCCTCCTTCTCGAGACCGGTATCCTTGAGGACCTGCTCGACAGGCTCTATGGTCTTCTTGAACAAGTCCACGTTCAACTCCTCAAACTTGGCCCTGGTCAACAATTCAAAGAAGTCGTTGCCGTCCCCAAAGGACTCAATATGAATCCTAGTGGATTGCTGAGAAGACAAAGTCCTCTTCGCTTTCTCGACCTCCCTCTTTAACTTGCTAATAGCCCTGAAATTCTTGGAAACGTCGGTGCCAGTCTTCTTCTTGTAGAGCTCGACAAAATAATTGATGACGCGGTGGTTGAAGTCCTCACCGCCAAGATGGGCATTGCCAGCAGTGGCCAAGACCTTAAAGACACCGTTATCGATGGAGAGAAGGGAGACATCGAAACTTCCACCACCGAGATCGTAGACGATGATTTTGGATTCACCACCCCTCTTGTCGAGGCCGTAAGCGATGGCGGCAGCCATGGGCTCGTTGATGATACGGAGGACCTGGAGACCAGCAATGGTGCCGGCGTCCATGGTTGCCTGACGCTGAGCGTCGTTGAAGTGGGCGGGAACGGTAACGACGGCGTGAGTAACCTTTTTGCCAAGGTAAACCTCGGCAATCTCCTTCATCTTGATCAGGATCATGGCGGATATTTCTTCGGGGGAGAAATCCCTCTTCTCACCACGGTACTTGACCGAAATGGCGGGCTTTCCGTTCTTCTCGATGACCTTGAATGGCCTGTATGAAACAAATTAGAGTTTGTATGACGGCGTGGTTGAGAAGAGGGTATGCATACCAATGCTCCTGGTCTCGCTTGACTGTAGGATCGCCCATCTTACGACCAATCAGACGCTTAACATCAAAGACGGTGTTTTCCGGGTTGTAGTGAAAGGCGTTCTTAGCGGCGTTACCGATACTGATGGGACGAGTACAAGGTTATCACCACAACCCAGCAACCCGACCGAGAAAAGACTCACAGTCGCCCCTTGTCAAAGAAGGATACCCATGAAGGAGTGATACGATGGCCTTGGTCATTGGCGATAATCTCAACTCGTCCACCATGTTGAACGCTGTCCGCGTCGGTCAGCCTAATCTCCCATCTCACCGGGTGTACCTGGAGCGACTCACCCGACACAAGAATAAGTTGTACCGAGATCTGCGAGACAGCGTCAATTGCTGTGGAAATGAAGGGGATGCTGGCAGGTACTGACCGATTCCGATGACAGTGCCAAATTCAGACGTTTCGCCCTTATAAGCAGCGTTGGCGGCGATGGGATAGAGGTTAACGAGTGCGAAGATCGTAAAGAACATGAGAAACATGGATCCGATTTCTTTCATCGGGCGACAAACGTGGTGGGGGAGGGTTGGATATATTGGATTACGTCAGACGCTGGACACCGCAACGTGTTCGTGACAAATTAATGCCATACCTATCACAGGTACAGGTACTGCGTACCAAGTGCAATCCATGTCTCCCGCCCTAACCTTCGGGATCACAGGGAGTGAGACCACCGCGTACCTGTAATGCGAAGCCATTAGGAACATCGCGGTGGGCCAATATCGTTATGGCCGAGTGCACAGTGATGACGGTGCCCTGTAGATCTCTATCCTGGGACACCGGCGAAGCATATGGCATCAAAGACTTCCCAGAGGGTGCGCTGGGTGCCTCTGTACTAATATGAACGCCGGGATGAAATGGGCCTGGTTCAATACTGTCAACGTGAAAGAATAGAAAACTGCGACAAAGAGTCATACGCACCGTCCACGAGGGGGGGGACAAAAAAAGAGTGAAAACGTATTTGTACGGTCATCCGCCAAGTGGGAAACGTATAGCCAAATGAATACCCAGGTGCAATTTCATCGAGACTCGCGATTCGTGAGGTCACCGAACGTGCAACTTGCTGGGTCACTGTACTCAGCTGGTGTTACAACTAAGAGTGGGGTGGTCGTCCACAAAGTCTGAAAGGACGGTCGGTATGGCTGTTTTCCAGCGCCGCGGTCGAGCTTGCGGCACATTGAGGATAGAATGTTAGCTCTGCAACCGCAGCAGAACGTTGGCACCGTAAACAGCAGACAACCCCCGCGGCTTGGGATTATGACAACATGGATTATGCTGAATGTACATCAGAGCGGAACGACTACGAACAAAGCCGGGACATACTAAGTATCCGTACATGTCACGGAGTATTCTTCACCAGACCCGATAACAGTAGCAGCAGTGATCTAGAAGGACCTTTTTTGAATCAACCGAGACAATAGCTAAGCCATACGAGCTCGTGGATTTGTACTCACCAGCGGTGGAACCAACTGTGTTCTGCCACATATCCTCTGGTAATCCCCCCTCCGTAACCTCCACGACTGCTACACGTTTCCTGGGCCGCCCAATGAAAACTCGCTGAGATGTTGCTCATTGAATGAATTGGCGACGGTGACAGCACGGTGCAAGTTGGCTCGCCCGCCAGCTGACGCAGGCCTCAGCGATCGAGGATCGAAATCGACCGCCGACGTAGAGTGGACATTTCCACAGATGCTGCGTCGTCCCAGCCGATTATAAGCACGGGAGTACTATACTTCCTTTGTGTAATTGCTTAGATTCATGTGAGGGTGAAATGATGACAAATGCATCAGATAACATTGGGTATTCCTTTTGTATCGTGGATATATAGATTACAACTCGTTGTGGATGGGCTCATCGTCACCATCAAAAAATTTGGGAGGGGTGAAAGGGCCGCTATATCGCTTAGCCGCAGAGCCAACCCACTCACTGAGTTTGGACTTGAAACCGTGGGTGTAGGGAGGTTGGAATTTGTGACCTTTGGCGCGTTTCTTCCGGGGTACGCCTTCATCATCGAATTCACCAGCTCCCCCAGCCATGAGGTAAACACCCTGGGCGAGACGCCCCTTCTCGATGGTGATAGTGACAGACTCTAGGGCACCCAAGAGTGCCTTCTTGTCATCGTCATCCAACCTACCACCGAGACCATTAGAGTCGCCGAGTTGGGACTTGAGGTAATGGATGTGGGAAGACAGAGAGTCGAGAGCTTCAATACGCTGCTTCCGGGCTTCATCCTCGGCGGCGAATTCGGCAATCATGCGGTCAATCTCCCCTCGAGTGAGACGTCCCTTCTTGTTGGTGATGGTGACCAATTTAGATTTACCGGTGTCCCTGTTGGCGGCGGAAGCCTTCATTATACCATTGGCGTCGATTTCGAGCGTTACCTCAATCTGAGGAACACCCCGTGGAGCAGGAGGGATGTCGGTGAGGAGAAGCTTACAGTGAAGGTTGTTGTCCTTGACTAGAGAACGTTCACCCTCGAAAACCTGGACCAAAATGAAGGTCTCGTCGTCGAGGGTGGTGGAAAAGATCCGGCTCTTGCGGGTGGGGATGACAGTGTTACGTGGGATGAGCTTGGACATGACGCCACCAGTGGTCTCGATACCAAGAGTGAGAGGGTTGACGTCGAGGACGACGACGTCGCCTAAGCTCTCGTCGCCAGTGAGGATACCACCAAGAATGGCAGCGCCATAGGCAACAGCCTCGTCGGGGTTGATACCCTTGGAAGGCTCCTTTCCAAAGTACCCCTTGACGAGTTGCTGAACCTTGGGGATACGGGTAGAACCACCAACGAGAACGATCTACAAGATGTGTCAGCGGGGCTGGATGACCGGCTATCGAAAGAGTTCACCTCGTCGATATCCTCCTTTCTGAGACCAGCATCCTTGAGAACCTGCTCGACAGGCTTCATGGTCTTCCTGAACAGGTCCATGTTCAACTCCTCGAACTCGGCCCTGGTCAACGTCTCGGAGAAGTCGTTGCCGCCCTCGAAAGATTCGATTTCAATCCTGGTGGACTGCTGGGAAGACAGATACCTCTTAGCCTTCTCGACCTCCCTCTTCAGCCTGCCCATAGCCCTGGGGTTCTTGGAGACGTCGGTGCCAGACTTCTGCTTGTAGAGCTTGACGAGGTGGTCGATGACACGGTTGTCAAAGTCCTCACCGCCAAGGTGGGGATCACCAGCAATGGCCAAGACCTTAAAGATACCTTCATCGATGAAGAGAAGAGAGACATCGAAATTTCCACCACCGAGATCGTAGACGATGATCAGGGATCCGCCACCCCTCTTGTTGAGACCGTAAGCGATGGCGGCAGCCGTGGGCTCGTTGATGATACGGAGGACCTGGAGACCAGCAATGGTACCGGCGTCCATGGTTGCCTGACGTTGAGCGTCGTTGAAGTGGACCGGGACGGTAACGACGGCGTGAGTAACCTTTTTGCCAAGGTAAGCCTCTGCAGTCTCCTTCATCTTGATCAGGACCATGGCGGATATTTCTTCGGGGGAGAAATCCCTCTTCTCACCACGGTAATTGACCGAAATGGCGGGCTCTCCGTTCTTCTCGACAACCTTGAATGGCCTGTATGAAACAAATTAGAGTTTGTATGACGGTGTGATCGAGAAGGGGATATGCATACCAATACTCCTGATCTCGCTTGACTGTAGGATCGTCCATCTCACGACCAATCAAACGCTTAACATCAAAGACAATGTTTTCTGGGTTGTAGTGAAAGGCGTTCTTAGCGGCGTCACCGACCCTGATGGGATGAGTACGTGGCTAAAACCATAACCCAGCAACCCGACCGGGAAAAAACTCACAGTCTCCTCTTTTCAGAGAAAGATACCCATGAAGGAGTGATACGATGGCCCTGGTCATTGGGGATAATCTCAACTTGTCCATCACGTTGAACGCTGTCGGCATCAGTCAGCCTAACCTCCCATCTCACCGGGTGTGCCTGGAACGACTCACCCGACGCAGGAATAGGTTGTACCAAGATCTGCGAGTCATCGTCAACCGCTGTAAACATGAAGGAAGGAGATGCTGGCAAATACTGACCAATTCCGATGACGGTGCCAAATTTGGACGTTTTGTCCTTATTAGCGGCATTGGTGGCGACGGGACAGAGGACAATGAGTGCGAAAATAGTGAAGAACATGAGAAACATGGATTCAATCTCCCTCATCGGGGGACGGGCGGAAGGGGGGATCGTAGTGGGGGGAGAGGAAGAACCATGCTGGATATATTGAATTACGTCAGACGCTGGACACCGTAGCGTGTCCGCAAGTTACTATCTCTATCACTGGCACAGATACTGCGTACCAAGCGGAATTCATATCTCCCACCTTAACCTCCGGGATAGCAGGGAATGAGACCATCGCGCACCTGCAATTCGAAGCCGTTAGGAACATCGCGGTGGAACAATATCGCCACGGCAGACCGCACGATGACGACGGTGCTTCGTAGATACTCCATCCTGGGAGACCGGCAAAGCGTATTGCATCAAAAACTGCCCAGAGTAAGACGACGGGAGCGACGGATGCCTCTTTACTAACGTGAGCGCCGGGATCGGATGTGTCTGGTTCAGTACTGTCAACGTGAAGGAATAAAGATCGTGGCACAGAGTCATACGTGCCGTTCACGAGGTCAAGGAACAAGGAGCGAAAACGTATCCGAAAGGTCGCCCATCAAGCGGGAAACGCGTGGTCAAACGGATACCCAGGTGCGATTTTAACGGGACTCGCGGGCCGATTGGTGAGGTCACCGAATGTGTAACCTGCTGGGTTCTTGTATTCGGCTGGCGTTACAACTGGGAGTACAATGGTCATCACGACACAAAGTTTGAGAGGACGTTCGGTGTGGTTGTTTGCCATCACCGCGGTCGAACTTGTGGTGCGTTGAGGATCATATGTTAGCTCTGCAACTGCAGCAGAACTTTAACATCAAAAACAGTAGACAAGTCACCCCCCACGAATTTGGATCATGACAACATGGATTACACTAAGCGTACATCAGAGCGGAGCGACTGCGAACGAAGCCTGGGGCATACAAGGTCTCTGTACATGTTGGGGAGTATTCTTCACCGGGCCCGATACAGCAGCGGCAGTGATCCGGAAGGTATTTTTCGAATCAACCGAGGCAGATGCACTGTGCAAGTAAAGTCGGTAAAATACCCGGGAGTTGTTGGAAGGTTTTGTTTCCTAACAGTTGCGAGAACTTGTCCAACAGTCGGAAAGCTCACCCCCGACCCCGAAAGTTTACTTCCACAGTGATAGCTAGGCCGTGCGGACCCGCGGACTTGCACTCGCCAGCGATGGAATTAACTGTGTTCATATTTGAACGTTCCTGGTACCGCAGTGACATGGCGGTAACGACGCGTCACGCGTCACGGGACATCGGCTGACAAGATTCTGCGGCCTCGATGGGTATTTGATGCAGGTTGATGCCCTTCGATTGGTATAAGCAGGCCGGTCATCAGTCACCCAGTCTGAATTGACCGGTACCAAGGCAGAACGCTGACCTCATATCTGGATCCATAAGACCGGACAGTGTCGAAAGCAACCTCAAATGTATCTTCCGATGCGTGATTCCCGCCACACGGTCTAAAAGTTAAATATCGTGCATGTATACACTACGGTAAATCTGGGAGTTTATCGTCTACTCGAACGTCCACATGCGGCACATGCTGCCGGAGTCGCTGGAC
>Ga0307517_10008001_pt1 | contig 15253 bp, 11 predicted proteins | sample 23_EM_MG_FD_194515 | JGI IMG/M metagenome (GOLD analysis project Ga0307517, IMG submission 194515) | Populus trichocarpa ectomycorrhiza microbial communities from riparian zone in the Pacific Northwest, United States - 23_EM | ecosystem: Host-associated > Plants > Roots > Unclassified | place...
GGGTTGAGCGCCTTGCCGCTCGCCTTCCGTCCCGTGGAGGCCTGACCCTGTGAATGCGCATGTCGATCTGTCCGCGTCGAAACGGGCGCTGCTCGAAAAGATGATGCGCGGCGGCGGGGTGGTCGTCGCCAAGCCGCCGCAGATCGAAAAGCGCGCGCCCGACGCGGACATCCCGCTGTCGGCCGACCAGCGCCAGGTGTGGCTCCACGCCATCATGGCGCCGGACATGCCGCTCTATAACGAATCGATCACGATCCACCGCTTCGGCAGTTTCGACCGCGGCGCGATGGAGCGCAGCGTCAACGAGATATTGCGCCGCCACGAAGCCTGGCGCACCGCGTTCGTCGAGGAAGGCGGCGTGCTGGTCCAGCGCGTCCGCGAGCATCGCGACATCGTGCTGCCCTATGACGACGTCAGCCATCTGCCCGAAGCCGAGCGCGATGCCGCCGCGCTGGCGATCGGCCAGGAGGATGCCCGCCGCGCGATCAATCTGAACGACGCGCCGCTGTTCCGCGCGCGCATCGTCAAGCTCGCCGACGACAATCACCGGCTCTATTTCACGCTCCATCACATCATCTTCGACGGCGTCGCGATCTATCGCGTGATCGTGCCCGAGCTGGCCAAATTGTACGACGCCTTCTCGCGCGGCGCGCCCTCGCCGCTGGCGATGCCGGCGCTGCAATATGGCGATTACACGATCTGGCAGCAGGAACATCTCAAGAGCGCGCCGATCCAGAAGCAGGTCGATTACTGGCGCTGCACGCTCGCCGACGCGCCGCCCAAGCTCGAACTGGTCGGTGATCGCACCAAGCCCGCGCGGCCGACCCATGCCGGGTCGATGGAAGTCTTCGAGATTCCGAACGACCTGATCGAGAATTTGAAGCTGGTCGGGCAACGCCACGGCGTCACGCTCTACATGACCCTGCTCGCTGCCTATCATGCGCAGCTGCACCTTTATTCGGGTGACGAGGACATCATCGTCGGCGGGGTCACCGACCTGCGCCGGCGTCCCGAGCTCGAGCATGTCGTCGGCTATTTCCTCAACACGATCGCGCTCCGCGCCAAGCCCAAGGGCGACACGCGGTTCAGCGACTTTCTGACCGAAGTGCGCGACTCCGTGCTCGGCGCGCTTGCCGCCAGCGAAGCGCCGTTCGACGAGGTCGTCCGCGCGCTCGACGTCAAGCGCCGGCCGGGCACGCATCCCCTGTTCAATTGCCTGTTCTCGATCGAACCGCCGGTCGATCCCTTCCCCGACGGCTGGGACCTGACCCAGATGGACGTCGTGGTCGGCGGTGCGAAGTTCGACCTCTATCTCGAACTCGACGAGCGCCAGGGCGAGGGGATGCACGGCCGCTTCCTCTATTCGACCGAATTGTTCGATCCTACGACCGTCCGGCGGATGATCGGTCATTATCTGACGATCCTCGAAGGCGTGGTCGCGGACGCGACGCTGCCGCTCAAGGATTTGCCGTTGCTCGGCGAGACCGAGCGGCGCCAATTGCTGGTCGAGTGGAACGACACCGCGACGCCGCTCTCGCCGGCGATGCTGCCCGAGGCGTTCCGCGTGCAGGTCGCGGCACGCCCCGATGCCATTGCGATCCGCTTCGGCGACCGGACGGTCAGCTATGCCGCGCTCGACGCGCGCGCCGACGCGATCGCCGCGACTTTGCACGCCGCAGGGCTCAAGCAGGGCGACCTGGTCGGCATCTGTCTCGACCGTTCCCCCGACATGGTCGCCGCCTTGTTCGCGGTGCACCGGATCGGTGCCGCCTATCTGCCGCTCGATCCCGATTTCCCCGCCGCGCGGCTCGATTATATCGCGACGGATGCGGGTGCCGCGGCATTGCTTACCGAAAAACGGCTGAGCCACATCCTGCCCAATTGCCCGCTCAAGCGCATTCTGATCGACGACGTCGCGCCGGCCGGCACCACGCGTCCGTCGGTCGCCGTCCAGCCGACCGACCTCGCCTACGTCCTCTATACATCGGGCTCGACCGGCAATCCCAAGGGCGTCGAGGTCGGCCATGAGGCGCTGATCAACCTGCTGACCTCGTTCCGCGCCAATCCCGGCTTCACGCCTGAGGACTCGCTGCTCGCGGTCACCACGCTCTCGTTCGACATCGCCGCGCTCGAACTGTTCCTGCCGCTGATCAGCGGCGGCGAGCTGATCGTTGCGCCCAAGAGCGTCACTGCCGACCCGCGCCAGTTGAACGAGCTATTCGTCAGCGCCAAGCCCAGCGTCATGCAGGCGACCCCCGCGACCTGGCGCGCGCTGATCGAGGCGGGCTGGCAGGGATCGCCGACCGTGCGCATCCTGTGCGGCGGTGAAGCCTTGCCGCGCGATCTCGCCGAAAGCCTGATCCAGCGCTCGGGCGAATTGTGGAACGTCTACGGCCCGACCGAGACGACGATCTGGTCGACCGTCGCGCGCGTCACGCCGGGCGATGGCCCGGTGCCGATCGGCCGGCCGATCGCCAATACGACGATCCACATCCTCGACCGATATCGCAACACCGCCCCGATCGGCATAGTCGGCGAATTGTTCATCGGCGGCACCGGCCTCGCGCATGGCTATCGCCACCGCGCCGACCTCACCGCCGAGCGCTTCGTCGAGATTCGTGGCGAGCGCCTCTACCGCACTGGCGACCTCGCGCGCTATCGGCCCGACGGCACGATCCTGTGCCTCGGCCGCGTCGACAATGACGAGAAGATCCGCGGCTATCGCGTCGCGGTCGAAGAGATCGAAGGCGCGCTCGCCGAGCATCCCGACGTGGTCGCCGCCGCCGTGCGCAGCTGGCCCGATGCCTCGGGCGAACGCGCGCTCGCCGCCTATATCGTCACCCGCGGCGATGCCTTCCCGGGCCGCGCGGCGCTGCGCGAACATCTTGCGCGCACCCTGCCCGATTACATGATCCCGTCGCATTTCGAGCAACTGCCGGCCTTGCCGATGACGCCCAATGCGAAAGTCGACCGCAAGGCGCTGCCCCAGCCCGGCGGCAATGTCAGCGCCGCCATCGAACCGCCCGAGGGCGAGACCGAGACGACGCTCGCGGCGATCTGGTGCGACTTGCTGCGCATCGGCCAGGTCGGGCGCGGCGACAATTTCTTCGAGCTTGGCGGGCATTCCTTGCTCGTCGCGCGCCTGCTCGTGCGGATCGAACAGCAATGGGGCCGCCGCATCGGCATGGCCGAATTCTTCCAGGCACCGACCTTGATCACGCTCGCCGAGCGGATCGACGGCGGCGCGACCGCCGATCTCGGCGAATGGGTGCCGCTGCAGCCGCTGGGCGAAGAGTTGCCGTTGCTGTGGCTCGACGGCGGCCCGACCTTCATGGCACTGGCCCAGGCGATGGGCATTGATCGTCCGTTCCTCGGCCTGCCGCTCGGCCCGATCCTCGAGCGTACGTTGCAGCCGGGCATGACCTTCGAGCAAATGGCGTCGGAAATCGTCGCGGTGATCCGCGAGAGCCGCCCACACGGTCCCTATCTGCTTGGCGGCTGGTGCACCAACGGCATCATGGCGTTCGAGGTCGCGCGGCAATTGCGCGCGGCGGGCGAGGACGTGCCGCTGCTCGCGCTGGGCCATACGATGAACCCGGTCGCCTTTCAGAAGATCACCTCGGCGCAGATGCGGATGAGCAAGGCGCGCTATCATCTCGGCGTGTGGGGCAATTTGCCGATCGGCAAGCGGCTCGACTACGCCTTCGACCGCGCGCGCGGGCTGATGGAAGACGTCGGCGTCGCCGAGATCGCCGAGCGCGAGGGCCGCTACCGCGTCTTCGCCGCGCAGATGGAACAAGCCGCGTACGGCTATTTCCCAGGCGACTATGACGGCGTGGTCGCGCTGTTCCAGCCGGCCGAACGGCTGGCGGTGCTCGACAGCAAACCGGGTTGGGCCGAGGTCGTGCGCGGCTCGCTCGAATCGTTCGATATCCCCGGCACCCACGGCACGATGGCCGAGCCGCCCAACGTCGCGACCTTCGCGCAGCGGCTCAACGAGGCGCTCGATCGGGCCTGCCGGCCGGGCCGCCGCCTGAGGCCCTGATCATGCAGATGGTCGCGATCGACCGCGCCGCGCCGGGCATTGCGACCCTGACGTTGCTCGACCTCGACCTGCCGCGCGCTGAACTGGATGAATATATCTGCTGGCTCGACGCGGACGAGTGCCGGCGCGCGTCGGCTTTCCGCCGCCCCGCCGACCGCGACCGGTTCGTCGCGCGGCGCGGGCTGATGCGCGCGCACCTCGGTCAGGAACTGGGCGTCGCGCCGCAGATGGTGCGGGTCGCCACGGACGAGCACGGCAAGCCGTTTCTGCGCGACGATCCCGATCTCGCGTTCAACCTGTCGCACTCGAATGGGCTGGCACTGCTGGCGACGATGCGCGGTGGGATGATCGGTTGCGACATCGAATGGCGCAATCCCGAACTCGCCTGCCCGCGCGTTGCCCAACGGCTGTTCGCGCCCGAAGAATATGAGACGCTGGCCGCGCTGCCGTCCGAGCAATGGATCGCAGGCTTCTACAATTGCTGGACGCGCAAGGAAGCGTACGTGAAAGCGCTCGGCCTCGGCCTGTCCTATCCGCTCGACGCCTTCACCGTATCGGTGGCACCCGGCGAGCCCGCGCGCTTCACCAGCGACGAGCCGGGCTGGACCTTAGCCTCGTTCGACCCCGCGCCCGGCTATCAGGCGGCGCTGGTGACCTGGGCCGGACCTTCGCCGGCGCGATAATAAGGTTTGCCGCGCACCATCGAGATCGCCTCGAGCAGAATGTCCTTCGAGAACAGCCACAGCCAGCCGAGATAGGCCACGCCGCCCGCTGCGACCAGGATCGCGAGGCGAAGCTGCACCGCCATCGCGGGCAGGATGGTGTCGATCCCGACGACCAGCGCGCCCATTGCCAGTGCCGGCGTCACGGTCGGGGCGATCGCCTTCGCCAACGCCATCGCCGACAGGCCGAGCACCGGGAGCACGCGCCACGCGGTGATCGCCAGATAGATGATGTAGGCAAAGAACCACGAGGCGGCGAGCCCGGTCACGCCCCAGCGCAGCCCGACCACGAACGCGAGCGGCAACAGCACCGCGCCGATCATGCCGGTATGCACGTTGATCCCCGGCCGCCCCATCGCGCTGCACGCCGGGCTGAACAACACCTGGAGCGTCATCGCCGGCATCGCCACTGCGAGCAGGCGGACGAGCGGCGCCGCCTCGACCCATTTGGGCCCGAGCACAGTCGCCACCAGCGGACCGGCGGTCACCGCCAGTCCAACATAGAAAGGCATCGCCACCAGCATCACCATCCGCGACGAGCGCGCGAAGCCTTGAGCAACGGCGCCGCGATCGTCCTGCATCCGCGCATAGATCGAAAAGGCGACATCGTTGATTGCGGGCACGAACTTGGACACCAGGATCTGGGTCAGGAACAGCCCAGTGGTGTAGAGCCCGAGCGTCGTCGGAGTGAGCACGCGGCCGGCGATGAACACATCGGCCTGGCTCTGCAGCACCCAGAAGAATTGCCCCGCCGCCATCAGCCCGCCGAATTTGGCGAGCTCGCCCGCGCCGCGGAAGTCGAACAACGGGCGGTAATGATGCCCCGATACCTTGGTCATCCCGATCGCGCGCGTGATGTACAACACCGCCGGCGCCAGGATCAGCGTCCACACGCCGAGGCCGGCATAAGCGCCCGCCAGCGCGGCGACGGCGCCGGTGATCGACGACAGGAAATAAACCTTGGCTTGCCGCTTGAAGTCGATCGCCCGCGCCAGCAGCGCATAAGGGAAAGCCACGAACGGCGTCGTCGCGTAGATGAACGCCTGTACCCGCAACAGGTCGGCGACGATCGGCTGATGGAAATAGGCCGCGACCAATGGCGCCATCAGGAACTGCACCGCGCCCAGCCCGAAATTGAGCACGATCAGCATGCCGTACAGTTGGCGGATCGTGCGCTCGTCGGCATCGGGCTTCTGGATCAACCCACTCGCGAGGCCGGCGCCGTTGAGCATGTTGAGCACCGCCAGCACGACCTGGGTCATTGCGAACAGGCCGTAATCGTGCGGGTCGAGGATGCGGATGACCAGGAAGGTCGCGCCCCAGGTGATGATCTGCCCGACGATCTGCGCGCCCGAGCGCCAGATCACCGCCGACCGCGCCTGCGCGAACAGCGAAGGCGACGGCGATTCCTCTTCCGGCTTGGACACGGGCGCATGCAGCATCGCCGCTTCATGCACCCGACACGATTAAGTGCGCGTAAACCGCGTCGTCACGCCCGCCCCTCGCGGGCGGGCTTCGCGCTTAGTTCACCGAGATCGAGACGGTGATGACGTCCGAATAGGTTCCCGCACGCTTCTGCGAGACGTTGCCGACCGCGAAGCGGAATGGCACCGAGCGTCGCGCGCGATCGGTGCCGAGCGACGAAGTGTAGTTCGCCTGCCCGCCCAGGATCACCGTGCGGTCGCCGACGACGATGGCATAGGGAATCGCCCAATCGGTCCCGGCGAGCTTGAGCTTGCCATTGTTCTGCGATTCGAACGAGACGGTGAAGCCGCGCGTGCTCTGGATGTAGAGCGTCAGCGGCACCGGCGCGACGCCTTCCTGCAATGTCCCGAGGTCGACCAGTGCGCGCCCCTCGCTGCGCGTGAAGGCGCCCGACAGGCCGATCAGCGCGGCCGCCTTGACGTCGATCCCGATGGTCAATTGCCGGCTCGCCGAGACCCCGCCGTCCTGGTCTTCGGCGACGAGGCGAAGGCTCTGGCTGAACGTGCCGTCCGACGTCAGATTGTCGGTCACGATGACCAGCCCGAAGCGCAGCGTCTGCGATCCGCCCGGGTTGATCACGACCAGCGGCCGCGCGGGCGACGCCAGCGTGCGGCCGCTGCGCGGGGTGACGTCCTCGTTGCTGGTGCGGTTGAGCAAGGTATAGGCCAGCCGCGGGCTGGTCCCCTGATCGAGCCCGAACGGCTGCTGGTCGGTATCGAAGCTCGGCCGCACGCGGCACGCCGCGCCGCCGTCATTGTAGAAGGTCAGGTCGAATTCGTCCGAAGCCGGCGCCGACCCGAACGGATCGTAGCCGTGGATGATCCAGTTCGACACCGGTGCCTCGATCCTGAGGTGGCATTCGGGGGAGCGCCCCTGCCCCTGAGCCTGCGCCATCGCCGCGAGCGGCGATCCCGCGATCAGCATTGCCCCGATTGTAGCCAGCAAGCGACAGATCGTCATTGTACCCCTCCCGCTTCCAGCTTGATCGTGCCCATCGTCACCAGTCCGGTTGTATCCGATGGAACGTCTATTTCGAAATGGCCGCTGCCGTCGCGCAGCGTGACCACGTAGCGCGTCGCCGGCTTCAGGCTCATCACCGCGAACCGGCCGGTCGAATTGGTGAAGAACGGAACGCCCGGATCGGCCGCCTTGCCGATCGGCCGGGCGACACCGGCGGCGAGACGCACCGGGCTGCCGTCGGCAAAGGTCAGGGTGCCGGCGGCGCTGACGAAGGCGTCGGTACCCACACGGATGGCATAGCCGCTTCGATAGGGTGGTCGCACGCGAAACACTCCTGGTCCAAGGTCGTATCCGGCAGGCGGGTCCTTGACGTCATAGGGTACCGACTGGTCGGCATAAGAAGTCAGGTAATTGTTGACCGCGCCGCCGGTGAAATCGCTCTTGCTGACATATTCGGCGTCCGCCACCGACTGGCCGGCGACCACGGTCTTCCCCTTGAGCGTCTTGTAGGGATAGAGGATCGCGAAGCTGTCGGTGATCGGGCGGCTGGTGGCGAAATGGCCGTCGGCGAACACGATCGCGGTGCCGACGCGCAACGTCGTGACCTGGGCGTTGCCGATCCCGCCGACGGTCGTCCCAAATGTCGATTGCGACGCCGACAGGTTGAAGCGGTTGGCGGTATAATCGGCATAACCGGAGACGCTGGCGTTGCCCGGATCGCGCTCGACGGTCGCGCCATAGCCCAGGCTGCCGATCCGACCCGAACTCGACCGGTTGTACGACGCCGACGCGGTGTCGGTCCCCGAATCGTACCGCGCCTCCGCGCGCGAGCGGTAATTGGGCTGATAGACCAAGGACAGGAACGCGCCGACGCCGTGCTGGCGCGCGAAGCGGTCGGAAAAGCGTGCATAATCCAGGCCGCCGCGAATGCCCCATTTCTCGGTCAGCCGGTACGACACCGACCCGCCCAGCCGATAGCTGTCGCCGAGCCCGCTGCGCCCCTTGAGGTAGCTGCCGCTGACCGTCGCCAGCAGCTTGGTGTTGATCGCGCGGGTATATTGCGCGTCGACGCTCAGCGCATTGGCATTGTCGGGCAGGCTGTTGCCGAGCCCGCCGAAATAGCGGCTCTGATAGTAGACCCGGATCGACGCGGAATCGACGTTGCCGCCACGATCGAACGACTGGTCGTACCCGAGCGCGACCGAATAGCCCATGCCATTGCCCTTGGCGTTGCTGACCCCGCCGTCGAGCTGCACCCGGCCGCCCCGGCCGACCAGATATTGGGTCTGGGCGACGACCTGCTGGATCTGCTTGCTCGCTTGTATGCCGAACCCGATCGCGGGCAGGGTGAGGAACGCCTTGCGCCAGAAACCGGTGAACGCGACGTCGCGCGTGTAATGCGGCGAGCTGCCCAGCTGGTTGCCGACGAAGCCGATATTGGCGCTGTACTCATAATCGCCCGGCACCAGGTCGATCGGATCGAGATAGCTTTGATACTGGAAGTTCTGGATCCGCCCGGCATCGTCGCGGACTTCGACGCGGACATCGTTGCTGCCCGTCGACAACGGCAGCGAGCTCAGATCATACACGCCCGATTGCAGCCGCTGCTGCTTGTACAGCACGCCGTTGCGATAGATGCTGACGACCGAATCGTTGGTCAGCACGATCTGGCGATTGGTCTGCAGGATCGCGCTGCGCGTCAGGTCGAAGCGGTTGCGCTGGCGCGAGACGCCGATGCCGGCGAGCTGGGCATAACCCTGCTGCCCGCGGATTTCCGGGGTAAGGTCGCCCGCCTCCCAGCGCATGTAGGAGCTGGGGTCGTCATAGACCAGGCGGAGGAAGTTGCGGTCGAAGCGATATTGGGTCGCGGTGCCGTTGAGCGTGGGATTGTCGGCGAGATTGCCTTCGCCCTCGAGGACGAACCCGCCGACGCGGAACGCGCCGGAGAAGAAGGCCGAGGGACCGGCATTGCGCCCGCCGCTCCACTGATAGCTCTGGGCGAGGTTGACGTTGAGATAGCCCGACACCCCGGCCGGCTTGAGATCGGGTTCCTCGCGCCGCTCCTTGGGCTGCTCGAACAACCGTTCGGGGACGCGGTCGCCAGAGTCGATCGACAGGATGACGATCGACAGCGTGCTGGGATCATATTGCAGTTCGAGCCCGGTGCCCTTCAGATCTTGGGGCGAAAAGCGGTCGAGCGCGCCGAGCTTGTTGGCCAGCCGCGTCTTGCCGCCGTCGTTGAGCAGTGAATCGATCAGCTTCTCGAACGTCTCGCGATAGACGTAGAAGCGATTGTCCTTGGTGATCAGGATCGGGATGTCGCCGAGGATGCGGTCGCGATAGGTCAGCGGCACCGTCAGGTCGATGTCGCGGTTATAAGGATTGATCGCGGGCGACAGCGGCGGCGCGGCCGGCGTGCCACCGGGAAGCGGCACGGTGGCTTGCCCGCCCGAGGGCGCAACCGGCGCGGGTTGCGACGGGGTCGGAGCTGGGGCGGGCGCAGGCAAGGGTGCCGGGGTGGTCCGCCCGCCCGGCAGCGGAATGGAAACCTGAGCAAGCGCCGGCGTGGCGCAGAACAACGCGCTCGACGTCAGCAGGACGCACCGCAATGTCACGGCTGGAAGCGAATCTTTACCGAACCGGGAGCGAAGGATTTGCCGATCGCGACGTCGAATGTCCGGGTGCCGTTGGTCGGCGCGATATAGCCGACGCCGACCAACCGCGAGAGATCCTCGCGCGACAGTTCGACATGGACCGGCTGGTTGTCGGTGCCGGTGCCGTCGATCACCCAGCGCGCGCCGGCGAGCATCGCGTAGCGCGTGCCGGTATTGCGGAACTTGATCGTGAGCCCCGGGATCTTGGCCGGGACCGGCTGGCCCTCTTCATACTTGGGCTGGACCATGGCGGGGATTGCCGACACCACCTCGACCGCGGGCTTGGCGTTGGGCGGCGCGACGGTGATCAGCGCCTTCATGTGATAGACGATCTGGACCTCGCCGCCGCTCTTGCCCGACGCATCGGGCGTGATCGCGACCGGCAACTGGTTGACCGACATGTAATAGCTGCGCGAGGCCGGCATGTCGGCGCCGCCGAGCCATTGCAGGCGGATGACCTGGCGGCCGTTGGCCGGCAGTGTCCCTTGCGGCGGAAAAACGAGGAAATCATTGTCGGCCGGTGTCTCGACCTGCTTGCCGTCATTGTCGTAATCGAGCCGGGTAATGTGCGTCTCGAACGCGAGCAGGCCCGATCCCGAATTGTCGACCTCGACCCGGGCGGTCGCCTTCGAGCCGGCGCTCGCCATCTCGATCACCATCGGGGAGACGCGCATCGCCCATAATTGGGCGCCCAGCGGCACGACTGTCGCAATGGCGCCGGCCGTCAGCCAGCGGATCGCCGTTCGATTGAGCACGATATCTTCCCCCCGGGAAAACTATTGGCCGCACGCCGGTAACGGTCGACGGGCGGCGGTACGGATACGCGAAAAAGGCGAGGGAGAAGGGCGCGCCGCGCCTTCCTCCCTCGCGATCAGCAGATTACGACGTGGTGTCGACTGCCAGCTCGACGGTGATCGTGTCGGTGTAGTTACCGGCGACGAGACCCTTGCTCTGGGCAGTGAAGACGAGGCCCATGTTCAGGTTCGAGCGCCATGCGCCGAGGTGAACCTGCTTGGTGGCATCGCCGTCGTTCAGAACGATCGGAACGAACGTGCCGGCGGCCGGGCCGCTGGTGTTGGTCGTGCCGGTCAGGCCCCCGTTGATCTTGTACGGGATGTTCGCGGTGAACTGGTTGCTGTCATAGCCGCCAGCCGACGCGTTCACGAGGCCCTGGGCGTTCTTCGAGATCGTCACGGTGTTGTTGAAGTTACAGCCCGCGCTCGTCGAGCTGATGTCCATGTTGAACGTCGATGCCTGGTTGAACGCCGTGGTCGACGTTTCGGTGTCGCCGTTCTTCACGCCGATCGCGCCCAACGGGATGGTGTGGCTGAGCGACGGGCCGCCATAGTAGGAACAATCCTTGGCGACGGTGCCGGTCAGCGTGAACGTGTTGGTCACGTCCGGCGTCGCGGTGGTGGTGTCGTCAGGAATGTTCCAGCCGTTCACCGCCCAGATCGGGGGCTGATAGCCGGGATTGCCGTAATAGCCGGGCGTCACCGAGTGGGTCGACGCCGTGGCACTGGTCGCCGCGATCATCGCGATCGCCGCAGCCGTAAGTGCGAAAGCCTTCTTCACGTTCATTTCTCCCTAGTTAAGCAAGCCGTTCGGACCCAGCGGCGCGGACGACCTGGCAGCATGAACAATCAATCCGGTGCGGCTGCCCTCGCACCAAATACCCTCACGCCCCGCCGTCAGGCCGGCGAGACCGTGATCTCGATCACTTCCGAATAATCGCCGCCGAGCAGCGCATCGTCGCCGCGCAGCTGGTCGAACCGCATGGTCAATTCCATCCCGTCGAGCGCGACCCCGCCGTTGCTGGAGAGGACGCACCCAGCCATCATCTGGATGCTCTGGAAATTGCCGGTAACGACGCTGAGCGCGGGTTTGCGGATCGGCATCGTCAGGCTCAGCTGATAGCCCAGTCTGCCTTTGTACGGGCCCTGGCCGTTCGGATAGGCGGTGTTCGCCAGCCCGCCATTCGCCGACTTCACCTTGATATCAACGGGAATATTGCAATCTAGCGCGACGTGACGGCGATACTCGCCGCGCACGGTCGACAACTCGCCAAGCGCCAGATCGGGGATCGGGCCAAAGCTGCAATGCTCCTGAATTTCCCCCTGTATTTCAAGGGTAAGCGTCTTGGCAGCCGGAAGGTCGTCGGCAACTGCTGGATTGGCGATCAACAACGCCACGCAGTTCACGACAACTCCAGCCGCGAAACGCGGCATCTTGCCCAGCATTAGCCCCCCGCGACTCACCCTTAACTTCCGATATACCAAATACATCAATCGGCAATGAGTCGAGTCTAACGATTGGTTAACGATGTTCCGTTATTTGTATCGAAATGACGCTCCTTCCTAAGACCACAGAATCGAACGAATTTTTTAGTTGAATGGGTTCATTTCTGTCCGATTTTTACAATCGGATACTCAATTTGATCATACCCGATTTGGAAAAATTGGCGCTTTTGCCAATCCTTAACCGCCGCCCCGTACGCTGGCCCTTGAGTTTTTCGGGCGAGTTTTTCAGGAAGGCGTCGGGTATCATGGTGGGCAGGATCGGGAAAATGGCGACGGGGTTGTTGCTCGTCGCCGCGGGCACCTCGGCCGCGCATAGCGAGTCTTTCGGGATCAGCCTGCTGCTGCAGGTTCCGGTGATGTGCACGGTGAAGGCCGGGGCGGGCGCCGCCGGCGTCGCGACCGGACCAGCCGCGCCGGGGTCGTTCGAGCTCGGTGCGATCCGCGAATATTGCAACGCGCCGCACGGCTACGACCTCGTCGTCCATTACACGCCGGGCTCGCTCAAGGGCATGACGCTGATCGCGGGCGACGAACGCGTCCAGCTCGACGGATCGGGCACCGCCCTGGTCGGCCGGTCGCCGGGCCCCGCGATCAAATATCGCAACCTCGAGGCGATCCCCGGGCCGCAGGGCTTCGACGCCGATCATCTCGACTTCGAGACCGTCGCGGCACCGTTCTGACCGCGTCGGGCGCGATCACGCGCCTGCCCTCAACTCCCCTGTATCGCCGGCATAGAGGCTGGGCGGGCAGCCCACATAGCGCTTGAACGCCGTGCTGAACGCGCTAGCGGATTGATAGCCGATCAGCGCCGCGATCTCGTCCAGCGAGCCGCGACCATGGCGCAGCGCATCCTTGGCGAGCGCCATCCGCCATTGCAGCAAATATTCCAGCGGTGCCGCCCCCACCGCACGCACGAAGCGCCGCGCGAACGCCGAGCGCGACATGCCGACCCGCCGCGCCAGATCGGCAATGGTCCAGCCGCGCCCGACATCGGCATGGATGTGCGCGAGCGCCCTGGCGAGCTGGGGGTCGGCCAGCCCGCTCACGATGCCGGCGGGATAGCCCTTTGCGGCAGCCTCGTGCCGGACGGTTTCGACCAGCATTACCTCGATCAGCCGGGACAGGATGACGTCGCGGCCCGGCCGATCATGATCGCTCTCGTCGCGCACCAGGTCGAGCAGCGCCCGCAATCGCGCGCCGGTTTCCTCCGATGCCCGGACATGGACGTAGCGCGGGAGCAGGCCCGTGAGCAGGTCGGCATTGCCGGGGTCGCACAGGATGAGTCCGCCCAGCACGCGCGTGGTCGGCGGCGTCGCGACATCGCCCAGGCGCAGCTCGCCGTCGATCGTGCGCTCCGCCTTGAACGCGGCATCGGACAGACTGGCACGGGCATCGGGCGCGCTCACCACCTCGTCCGTCATTGGCGCGGACGAGAGGACGTAATCGCCCTCGCGAAGCGCGACGGGCGGATGATCCGAGGAGCGGAACCAGCATTCGCCGCGCACGACGACATAGAAGGTCGGCCCCGGCTGCTCGGGCAAGCGAACACCCCAGCGACCCGACGCCGCCATGCTGCCGAGCAGCACCGTCCGCGGGTGGAGCAGCCGGACGATATCGGTCAACGGGTCCAATCGAGACGATCCATAATGAAATAGGCCTGATCCATTATAGATCGACCGACAATCTCGATCTAGCTCCATCATCCACCATTCACCGGAGCAATATCATGACCCAGACCGTCCTCATCACCGGCTGTTCGTCCGGCCTCGGCAAGTCGACCGCGCGACTGTTCGCCACGAAAGGCTGGAACGTCGTCGCGACGATGCGGCGCGCCGATCGCACGCTGGAGCACGACCATCCCGACCATCTGTTCGTCCAGGAGATCGACGTGACCGACGACGCAAGCGTCACTGCTGCCATAAGCGCCGGCGTCGACCGCTTCGGCGGCCTGGATGCGATCGTCAACAATGCCGGCATCAGCGTCCTGTCGATGTTCGAAGCGACGCCGCCCGAGGTGGTCGAGCGGATCTTCCAGACCAATGTGTTCGGCGCCATGCGCGTGACGCGCGCCGCGATCCCTCATCTGCGCGCGCAGCAGGGTGGCGCCATCGTCAACGTCTCATCGGGCGCGGGTATCGCAGCGATGCCGCTGCTGTCCGCCTATTGCGCCTCCAAGTTCGCGCTGGAGGGCTTTGCCGAATCCTTGTCCTACGAACTGGCGTCGCAGGACATCCGCGTGAAGCTGGTCGAGCCCGGCGCGATGCGCACCACCGCGTTCACCGCCAACACCATGTCCTCGTCGCAGCAAGTCGCGCTGCCCGGCGAGTATAAGGCCTATTTCGATCATATGCTGGCGGCGATGATCGACTATCCGTTCGCTTCTACCGAGGAAGCTGCGGTGGTCGACGCGGTGTGGCGCGCCGTCAATGATCGCAGCCCGCGCCTGCGCTATCCGGTCGGACCCGACGTCGCCGAATATACCCGCCTGCGCTGGTCGACCTCCGAGGATGGCTATCAGGCCGAGATGGCACGGCTGACGGGGCACCAGGCCTGGCTCGAGCGCGGCGATTGACCGTCGCAAAACCATGGGTGAAATCGACGGCGCCCGACCCTATCTGTGCCGCGACCGCGACAGGAAAGGATGGCGCATGCCCCGGCCGATCAAGATCGATTTCGTTTCCGACATCGCCTGCCCGTGGTGCGCGGTCGGGCTCAACGGGCTCGAGGAAGCGCTGGCACGCACCGGCGACCTGGTCGACGCGCAGATCACCTTCCAGCCGTTCGAGCTCAACCCCGATATGCCGCCCGAAGGCGAGGATTCAGTCGAGCATATCAAGCGCAAATACGGCATCAGCGCCGAGCAGGCCGCCGCCAATCGCGAGACGATCCGCGACCGCGCCGCCGCGGTCGGCTTCGACATGGCGATGTTGGGCGAGCGGCGGCTGCACAATACGTTCGACGCGCACCGCCTGCTCCATTGGGCCGAGCTCGAAGGGCGCCAGGTCGCGCTCAAACATGCGCTGCTCGCAGCCAACTTCACCCAGGGGCTGGACGTGTCCGACCACGACATCCTGGTCTCAATCGCCG
>Ga0307517_10008002_pt1 | contig 15252 bp, 23 predicted proteins | sample 23_EM_MG_FD_194515 | JGI IMG/M metagenome (GOLD analysis project Ga0307517, IMG submission 194515) | Populus trichocarpa ectomycorrhiza microbial communities from riparian zone in the Pacific Northwest, United States - 23_EM | ecosystem: Host-associated > Plants > Roots > Unclassified | place...
CCCTACTTCTTCCGCGATCCGCGACGGCTACACGCCTTGCACTCACTTTGAATGTTCCAAGCGGGATGGGTGACACGATGATGACCGAAAAGAGCACCACAACATCTTCCGGTTTGACTTACCTCACCGATCGTCCAATCAGTCCACTCTCGATTGCATCTGGATCCTCGATTGCCGAGGCGATCAATGAGGCAGATGGCGAGACTCTGGGTATTGATGCGAAAGATCTGGACCTCCTGATTTCTCGGATTGATTCGAACGACGGGGGTACTTATCAGGTAAGCGCGATCCAGTCTCACAAACCTGACCCCCCGTGTAACACGTTGTATAGGAACTGCCCACGGTCCCCGAAGTGACTGGAGAGGCTGGAGGACCTGGCACGGCAAGGCGACACGACCGCCCCGAGGATTCTACCGACATCCCGCTTGTTGGCCCGATCGAGGTCCAGAGGCGCAGGAAGCTCAAGGACGGGAGAGTGAAGCTTAAGCTCCGATTGAGGGGAGTGTCGGTGAATAACTGCGGTATTTGTTTGGTGCAGTTCAAGGATAATGAGATGGGAGCTTCGACTCCAAGGTGTCAACACCAGTGAGTGGTTCCGCCCCATTCCAAAGAAACTCGACCTGACTTTATTGAAAGTTACCACGAGAAGTGTCTCATGATCTGGTTGCAGCGCAACCCCACTTGCCCATCGTGCAAGACTCCTCTAAAACAATTGTAGCTTTCCTTTATGCCACCTCATTCCTTTCAAGACTTGTATGACTTTCCTGACGTAGCCTTCTGTCATCCTCTGTCGCGTGCAGGTTACCCACGAGGGACCAGGTCCACGATGCTAGTTGATGTATCATTTGTAAATTTTCACAATGCATGCCCTACCTAGCCGGCTAGGCAAATTACTCGGACAGCTACAATTCATCTCTGACCCTTTCAAGGGTACCAGCAGCCGCGCTTGCAAGGACGTTGGAGTCGGCTGCCGCGATGTCAGATTGTCATTGACCTTCCCATGACAGCCGTTGGGCGAACTTCGCCATCTCGCTGTCGTATTCCTCTCATTCTGGGACCTGGCGAGCTCGCGCAAGCTTGGGCTCCTTCTGTGAACACCGAGATGTGATATTTGGTTTGTGCGCCGCGTTCAAAATTGTCACAACACGCACCGTCAATGGATTCTGACGCAAGTCGATCGTTTTGGCTCCTTCTAAGCGATCTTTGCTGCCGATAAATCGCGGGCTGTGTGGGACACTTTGATCAAAACGTCCAACGTGGTTGGTACTTACACCAAGTTTCACACTAGCGGGGAAGTCCATGTGAGCGTCTCGAACGAATAACAGGGTTTTTTAGGTGGCGCTTACCCATAACCAATCCTCCGGAAGCGAAAAGATGGGGGCCTCACGTTGTAAGTTGTTGGATAGATCTTGGTTGAGGTTGGCGAGCGAGTTGGGGTCTGCGGAAAGTTGCTGGTAATGACCACGCAACATGTCGCCAGCGGCCATCTTGTAACCGGGGTGATCAAACCTCAGTCAACATTTGATCGGAAAGAAAATATCACCGACCTGACGGAATCGAACCAGGTCCACAACGTAAAGCGCACTGCCAGCGGGTCAGGGGGGGGGGAATAGCGGAGCATCAAAGGGCGTTTACCGACCTGATGTGATATGACAACCCCTGAAGGAACTGAGCCCAGTACTTAGTAGCGAACGTGCGGTATGTCTATCTACGGCGCTAACGTATGTCACGGCGTTACACTAACAGAACGTCCCCAGAACCTACCTCATAGAGTGAGCCCGACGTGACCGTAAGAATGTTGTATCAGCCAGGGGTTTGACGAATTTCCAGTTGGAATACCCCAGGTTTGGCTCTGAACTGTAGGTATCCAAGATTGGCCACGACCTGGGTATCGGCAATAACGGCCGAGCCGTTAGTCGTAAGCTGGAGCCGCAATCCACGAGGAGGGACTGATGTGAGCGTGTCCCTTGCGTGTCCTTCGATGACGAGGTAGCTGAGACCGAAGATCGCACGAATCCCATTGGTACGATCTTTTGGAGGGATTGCGTATAGCTGGATGTTGTCAAGATCGTGAGACGCCTGTCGCGGACGAACCAACCAGGTCTGTAGAACGTCTGTCGCAAGAGTGTAAATTGGGCCCAATGGCAGCTCGGTGAATAGAGCGTGCGACTCAGCCTCTCGTCTGCGGACATCAGGAGCTTGCCAAAGGTCTCTAAAAAGGTGCACTGACTCGTCATGGTCGTACACCGCGGACGATCTGAGGTTGTACCTATAGAACCGTTTGAGAGGGACCTAGAGCTATGAGTATCATCAGGCCACGGAGGTAAATGCCTTGACGCTTACCTCTGTGTACATGTTCGGGTGGATCCTCAAATCCACGAAGACACCGGGTATGTTGAGCAACCACAGAAGCAAGCTGGACCACTTCTGGGCGGATCCACTGAGAGGGTCTAAAATGACTCCGAAGTTGAAGATTGCCGTGGAATTCTTTCCGAAGGTGAAGCGGCTAGGGAGACAGTCAGCGATCGGTGGTGTGGTCCCCTAGGGGACCGACTCACGTATGGGCCCCGTCAAGGAGGAGATATCCTCGCCGACGGAGGCGGGGTTGTGCATTCATTAACGCAGACTGATCTGGATCCGGAAGTTGTATGGTCGATACGACAGAGGTGGCCATCGCAACGATGTTGGAATACGTGTCCCTATCTGCCAGCTCCCCGGCGGGGTATACGGCTCCCAAGGCATCGATGACCGGCTGCACGCGTTTCTTCAACTCAAAATCGGCCAGACCCTTCAAGTGACAATATCACCCCTGGAAAATGGTCCAACAATCTGGAAAAGAGATCAAATCACACATCCTTCAATCTTCACGGAAATCTGGAGCTTACACGACCGTTGACAATCAATGCCTATTGTCCAGGACGAAGTCCAATCTCACGAGCGACGAGACTTGAGGAGAGGACGTAGTCACGATACCCTTTCTTCCTGTCTTCCTTAGAACCATCGCCCTTTGTCAGCTTCTCGATAATAGATTCTTGCGTAAGGACCGTCTGCGATTCGTCTCCTGTCGATGATGGCGGCGCAAATCCAACCGCGGTCAAGAGTTCGGATGGAGACGTGCTGGCGAGCAGTCCCTGGGTATGTAGTTGAGATAGTAGACTGGAGACCGTGGGCTGTACAGCGTCGATATCGTCTATGTTAGCAGGGTTATGTAAGAACGCAATTCGGGTCGGGGAACTCGGTTCCTAAGAATGTTTTCAGCGTACGTGGCAGTGAGGACAAAAGTGGCAAGAACAATGTACCAGAGATTCGGCGGCCCCCCTGAGCAAATCGAGACCCGGTGAGTCTATGAACTGAGCGGGTCATCCAGGACATACCTGTTCTTGGAGGTACTGAATCTGCGATCCAATTTCGACTTGAAGATGCTGTAAGAATTGCTATGGCATGGTGTTAAGCGGAATGCTTGTGTTCTGAAGGAATGCAACCCACCCCGCTCATCCGAACCGGTTTACCGTTGACGAAGACTTCGCCATCGGGGGTGGAGTCAAGACTGACGCCCGATCTCTTGATATACTGTTGAATCTTCTCTAATGGGATGCCCGTGCCTTTGGTCGTGATGGAGTCAAAGTCAGCCTCCGTCTTAGCCTTCAACGGGTTTTCTTCCATAAGAAGCTTCGCGAATTCCCGCTTGAGGATATCCAAATTGAGGGTGGTTTGCTGGGCATTCGTGTAGAACACCTGAAACCATGACTTAGCTCTCCGGCTACCTACGAGACCGATATTCTGGAACTTACACTTCTGAGGAACGTCATGGTTTTTTGTGTCCCATAAGCATCGTTGAGCCAGTATAACAACCCCGCCATTTTTAGGGAGCCCTCCGTCTCAACGATTGGCACGAGACCAAATCTGAATGTATACCCCCGGTTGATGAGGGTCATGACAGATGCCGAGACGAATCCAAGGACGTTCGTGTTCGTGGGATCAAGAACGGTGGTGATGTTGAAAATGTTCCTCTTGATGCTATGGGATGAAGTAGCTACGGGAGTTCGCATAAGTTCATGATGGATAAGTCAGTTCTTCCTGCATGCTTACAATTTGCATGTTTTCGCTCCAAGATGCGTACATCTGATCCTTTTCGATGTCATTCCACCATATGATAATATCGCCCCCTTCCTCGCGGTCGCTGGCATCGAAGATACCTTCGACGGTTCCTCCCTCTCGCTGAGCCGCAAAGATTGATTCGTGCGAAACGAGCTCAACGGCTTGCTCTGGAGTCAGTCCGAGCGAAGTCAAACTGGACATGATATCTCGCTCTTGTCTGAGAGCCTTCAGCAGTTTTCCGCTAGTGAGACATCGGGTAGTTGGAGAGAACGCGAATGGCTTACGATGGTGAGTTGATCTGGGTGTCTTGTAACTGGGGTCCGTTCAGCCAAACAGCATTGAGGCCTGGTTGGGCCATCCGTGCATTCTTTTCGATCTCTTCCTTGAGCTCTTGGTTAGGGGTGGCGCATCTGGCGATAGACGAGGCACATTTTGGGAAGTTCTAAGACAGTTGCTCGAGTGCCGTCAACGCACTTCGCGACTCTGAGGGCAACTGTGTTGCCTGTATTCCAATCCCTGTGCCGTCCTTCAGTCAGGTAATCCGGAATTGGAACAATATACACAAACCTGAAAGCTCATCCGAGGTCAATGGTTTCAAGTAATCCCATTTGCCGGATGGGCTTGAAGCAAGTCTAAAATAGAGTCTTCCGGTGAAGGGAGTCCTTCGACGGAGGAGTCGACGTCTTCCATGTGAGAAGTGGTGCCTGTATGCGGTTGGCATCCACAAAGGCATCTCTACAGACGCCTTCTTACCTAGGTGGCGATCGCTGTACGGGGTGGTCGCTTGAGAGCCTTGCTTGAGGGGTACACATGATCGAACGGCAGTATATGGGGTTTAGGGAATGCACTGAAAAAACGGAAATATTTAGACTGTTGAAAAGCGGTACGCGGGCGTGTGACGTACGGGTGAGAGGATGCTTCATCGATGGTGTCCACATCCGCAAGCTTCTCTAATGCCTCCAAATCGCAGATAACCTGACTATACCAGTCAACCCAAGATTCACAGCCTTCCCCGTGCCCCTTGTTGCCGTGTAATACTGATAGAAGGCTTCGGTCCTGGGGGTGGCAGCGTGGAGTGCCAAGTTGATGTCTGCGAACGCGAGTCATCCAACTCCCTGGAGCAGACCCAATCTCGAGGTGGTATCTACCGCAAGCCCATGCATTGCCTCAGTGCTGAGAGTGTGAACTAACGGAGGGGTGTTCGGATCGGTTAAGGGGTTCGGGAGGGGGAAGAGAGCATGCTCGTTTTCGATGGAAATAGACTCTCTGAGTATCACGAGTCATGAATCAACTAGCCGAAGGCGCAATACATATAAAATTTCGAGGAGCGGGGGAGATGCAGGCCAGGAGGTCTCAACCGTGACCTTGACAGGTGGAGACAGTGCCGCTGCACCAGCAAAGTATACGGGTACTGTATGCAGGAGAACTCGTAGGAGCCTCGTGTTGCACCCAGTCACACGTAGCTGGGAAGGTCAAATTGCTTCCCAGAGATGAAGAGCACTGAGGGTTTGAAAGCACGGGCGAATTGTGGTGAACGGACCGTGCAGCTGATGTCGATCTGCCACGTACAACTGACTCCCAATCACCGTTAGTCTCCTCAAGCAGACCGCGTGATACCTCTGACGATCGTCGATGTAAACCAAAGGAGCGGACAGCTGTGTTTCATCCGGCTTTTGGGATTGGAATTCTGTTACCGATTACCGAACGGTTTTTGACCACCCCTCGGGATTCGGAATACTCGCCTGGTCTCCGAAAGCAGCGGAGATCCAATGTGTAAGGAAAGATACGACAGGCGCGACCACTCGTGTAGATGGGGCTCGAAATTGTGGGAGGGATGTATGACGATACCTATGAGCCCGCACAAGTCCGGGTAACGAGTGAAGATGGGGAAGGAACGTGCGATTTTGAGTCCTGTCCACTGGCAGGCAGACATGGCTCGATGCAGAGTTATGGATATCTGGCCCGGCAAGGTTTGAGTACTTGAATATTGAATGGCCGGAGGAATTGCTGAGCATCCACATGCGACGCAAAGCAATGTATGGTGAGAGAAAACGGATTCCTATCGGGACGTAGGTGAAAGAACAAAGGGTAAGGTTGTGTCTAATAGTTTGCTTTTTCCTTTGCGCGTTCCATCGCTGGTGGGGTGTGAGATGCTTGGGCTGGGCACATGGGCGGTTGATCCGGCAGGGAAAACACTCACGGTTGTAATGCAGCAGTTTTTCAATAAGGTCGACGTGGGTGAGAACCATTCGCCTACAGCAGTACCTCTTGAGATGGAGGTCGTCGAGGGCCTCGCTGGAATGCGGGTCAGGCACGAAAGGGGGAGCAATGCGCAGCAAGCGCACCCCTCGGTCATGTCCTTGGCGAGCAACTCGAGGTAGGCGTTCCACTTGTCGCCGATGACTTTTCCGCACGAGAAACAACGGACAGGGATGATCTGCCAAAGGGAGTGAGCGACTGGAACGCGAGTCGAGGGCGTGTTGAGGGACAGACCATGGCCGGTCAGCAAACAAATGATTTTCCCCCCTGGAGGCTCGCGGTGATGGGATAACCGGCCAGCTTGCCGTGAGCCAAATCCGGAAAGTGCTCACCTCTATCAACGCTCAGCTGCGTCCGGCTCTCTCACCACCTACTCTGTTTTTCCGCCTCTTGCTTTCTGCTGCAAGCCTGTGTTTGTAATCCGTTTACATCCTATAAAAAAATTACTTATACCCATTTATTAAACCACAGCCCCAGTCACCTCGCAGGACGGCTCAGAACACATGGCCATACTCGCCGTTCCTCGAGCGACTTCCCCGATACTCGACTCTCAACGGACAAGCGTAATATCCAACTCTAGCTCTTCCTTCCAGACTGCCCAGTCTCACACCCAAAATCCGCCATCCCCTTCCTCGTCCACCTCGACACTGCCCGCACCCGCCCAGCATGAGCGCGCGAGCTCCTCGTTGCCTATCCTCCATCAGTCCCAGGAGGTCCACCTGGTGACCGTTACCGATGACGCTGTAAAACTCGACTCGAGTACTTCCCCAGACTCACTACTTCACAAAGTCGGTCGGTCACTCCTGTCAACACCCCTTGTATCTGGCCCAGCTCCCAAACAGGACCCTCCACAGCCCGCTCTGTTTACCCAGTCAGACGCTGCTTTAAACAAGGTCGGTCCTCCACCTCCATCCCCACCAGCAAGCGATGAACAGGCCACGGACGAGGAGCCCTCTCCCACGCCCAAAGTCGAGGCAAGGGCCCCCGCTGTTACGTTCGGAACTTCATTACGTGAACGTCAGCATTCATCAACCTCAACATCATCCTATGATGTTTCCTCCAAGAAACCTGCTCCAATACTGCATCGTGCATCAACAGAGACAAAAGCGTCCGTATCATCTCGCCTCGGGCTCTCAACAATGTCAACTCCCCCCAGATATATACCCACACAAGCGGTAGATTCCCCAGCATCTGATTCCTTCCACATGGCTGAAGCATCAACGTCTTCGCAACCTGCGAGAACAAAGGTCTCGAATGATGCTTTTCTTCGTCCTCCTCAAGTCCGACCCAAGCGCCGTAACACCATTGGAGCCTCTACCCCAATGCATCCCTTCCCTCACGATGATATACACGCTGAGGGCGAGCTTGCAGATGAGATTCAGCAACAACAGGAACAACTCATCCGGGAACGACAGACGAAGCGCGCTAAAGCTCAGCAACAAGAAGCTGCGTCGAAGGACCCCGAGAAGCCTTTGGTCGGGAGCTGGGTGAAGGAAGGCCATCAGAACTACGTGCTTATGTACAACATGCTGACCGGAATCCGAATCGCGGTGCGTTCGAACCCGACCGTAAAGTTTTCCTACCTCGCAATGCTCATTCTCTGACTCAGGTGTCTCGATGTCAAGCAAAAGTGGACCGAGAGATCACCCCAGAAGACTACACAGCCGCCCACAAATACTCATTCGACATGTGAGCCCAGCTGTTATACGTACTGCATATCATTCTCAACCCCGATATTCTTCAGCCTCGGGAACGAACTTACACCGTCAGTAAAGTACGATTTCAAGTTCAAGGACTATGCCCCTTGGGTCTTCCGGAGTCTGCGGGAGCAAAGCTTCCACCTCGACCCCGCCGATTACCTCCTGTCACTGACTGAGAAATATATTCTCTCGGAGCTTGGTTCCCCTGGGAAATCTGGCTCGTTCTTCTATTTCTCCCGTGACTACCGGTTCATCATCAAAACGATACACCATAATGAACACAAATTCATCCGCAAGATTCTGAAAGGCTACCATGAACACGTTCGCAAGAACCCCCATACGCTGTTATCACGTTTCTATGGCCTTCATCGCGTGAAGCTGCCGCGAGGGAGGAAGATCCACTTTGTCATCATGAACAACCTCTTCCCACCGCACAAAGACATTCACGAGACGTACGACCTCAAGGGCAGTACGGTCGGTCGACTCTATCCGGAGGAAGAGGCTGCCAGAAAACAGAATAAGGTCACGCTCAAGGACCTCAACTGGATCGATAGAGGACAGCGACTAGAGTTGGGGCCTGAGAAGCGGGCGTTCCTGACGGAACAACTCAAACGAGATGCTGAGTTCTTGAAAAATGTGTACGTCATGGATTACAGTCTCCTTGTCGGTGTGCATAACATGGCGCGGGGTAATCGAGACAACTTGAGGCGAAACACCCTCAAAGTAGTTAGTGTGGTGAGTTATTACCCCACATTCCGGCCTCAACATTCAGTCACTGAGTTCTATTCACATCCAGCCCGATATTTCACGTGGGTCGTCACAGTCGAAACCGATCCGGTCACCGGACGCAATGAGGCGAGCCATGCGTGAAACCGGCCCCAAGCGATTAGACACTGACGCAGTCCACCTCCCGGACTCTGAGACCGGAGACGAACGACAACACTTCATCTTCTACCAGGACGACGGCGGTCTGAGGGCGACCGATGAGGCCAACGTGGCGATGGACACTATTTATTACCTTGGGATCATCGACATCTGCACGCCGTACACCACGTTCAAACGGGCAGAACACATATGGAAAGGTTTGCATGCGGATCGGGTACGTGCCCACACCACGCTTTCCCCACCCATTTCTGACCGCGCCTTAACCTCTTTCAGCACAAGATCAGCCCCGTGGAGCCTGGCGAGTACTCAGAACGCTTCTCCGCTTTCCTCAAGGCAGTCATGCGCGATGGGGAAGGTGGTGAGCGCTTCAAGGCCGAGTGAACGAGGCCTACCTGTTGTGGATCTTCTACGTACCGTCCGCCTCGTCGTGTTTTCTTGCAAATCCAGGTTCTGTTTCACCCATAGAGTTTACTTCCAGGGTCTCAGATCCCAGGGTTTCTGGTTCTCCTGGTCATGGGCACTCATCCATATTTTTCCTCGAAAACGGACTTCAATTCCTTTTCCCCATCTGTTCCATAGGAGACAACCATGCAAAATCAACTGTCAACATTTCACTTTGCTCTACTCTTTCCATGCATTGCCTCCTCGTTTTGGTATCATTATTGGCGAGAGCCTGTCTCTTATGTCCCCCACTCTCATTGCTCCTAGAGTTGGCATCGTCTTTTGTTGTATTTATTCCACTGTCGCGGTGCGCTTTTTTCTTGGTACCGTCGACACGCGCACTCCTTTTACTTCTCTGTCCATCCTCTCTCCCTCTCACTTCCCAATCGCGTAGATTAATTATCGCTGATTCAATGCTTTTTCATAGCTCAAGCGCTCATCCTCCCATTGTTTTCATTACCGCTAGCTCTAGATTACATATCTGACATGGTGATGTACTGCTATCCTAAGCACGCACTAGGCCATCTCTACGATCCAACATCCACATCACGCAGTCGTGCCGCTTCAGTTGGTGAACCCAAGGGTGGGCGGAATCCTCACTCCGAGGCGTAGAGTGACTCCCCGTCACCGTCCTCGCGCCGTTGAGTGGGTTCAGGCCTGGGCTCTGGTTCCGGCGTGACTTGTTTCCTCCTTCGTGCTGCTTGCGCTAGCGTACCATTAGTGAGGCATTCTCAAGAGGGATCGGACGGTTCACTCACTTCGCTTCGAGGCTCGTTTCTTCGCCGATGCCTTCTTCTTTCCGACACGTGCTGCCAGAGCGATATCATCTTCACCCTGTGTCTTGTGTTGTTCGAGGAGCTACACGGATATCACGTGTTAGTTTTCCGGGAAATCCCAAACTAAACGCAACGTATGGTGACGAAACAACTCACCGCCTCGAACTCGTTCAGCTCCGCATCGGGTTTGTTGGCCGATTTGTTCGCGCGGGCTTTCCCGAGGATTTCCTGGAACTTCGCGAACACGACGGGTTCGTGTAGCTTGTCGCGGTAGAATTGGAGTCCTTCGATGAGCTTCTTCACGGACCTTTCTGACTTGAAGGGTAGGAGGGACATGCAGAATGCGATGTCCCGCCATTGACGAGGGTCATCGGTGAGGTGGAAGCGCTGGCAGAGCTTCTCGACGATATTCTCTGCTTGCTTTTCCTGTGTGTACAGGTGAGCACGATACCCTTGGACCGAGGAGAGAATCTGACCCACCTTCTCGATAAACGTGAATATGTATTTCATCGTACTCTGGAAGTTGTCCTCGTCGACTGCATAGTCGCCACTTGACAGGTGACTGATGACTGGGAGGCCATTAGAACTTGTATTGACGCGCGCAACTGACTCACTCACCATCCGGAAGGTTGTTGTAGATGGCATTATCTTTCGTCGAAAGCTCGGTAAAGAACAGCTTGGCGAGGTCTGAAATCCTAGACTCTGGATCCTCCAAACACTTGGCCATCTCGCCCAACTGTCCTTTGACCTTGATCATCCCGTTCAGGATCAAATGGGTCAGAACCATGAGCGTGTTCTTCTTTACAACGAGGCTGGTGTCGGAAAGGCCCTTGTACAGCTCGCTACTGTTGTCGTCGAAAATGCTGCTGAAACAAACGGCAACATCTCCGAGCGCGATGACAATATTGCTGCGGATGTTGGGGTCCTTGGACGTCTTTAGCAGATTGAAGAGTAACGGATGCCATTGGTCGCAATACTGGGAGCTGACGCAAAGGAATTTGCTGAATGAAAGGACTGCTGCCCCGCGAAGGGTTCTGTTCTGTTCGTGAGGGAGTAAATAAATCACACCGTACGAAAAAAAGTTTTGTTCTCACCTTAAACCGCCCAGGGTTTCGACATATGTGTACGAGCATGGGGCCATACACGGCCAACAACGAGTTCTCCCCATAAAGAAGTTCCGTCTCCCTAATTGCCGCGAGCCGATCACCGATGTCGTCTTCGGCATTACCAACCACCTGCTCAAGTTCCTCACCGTCTTTAGATGACTGCGTGGGACTTGCATGCCTGGCCTTCTTTTCCTCTGTAAACAAACTACTCAGAGCGAGGCCCACCGAGGAGGAAGGAAATTGCTACCCACCAGCCTCGAGATCACCCTTTTGCCTCTTCAGCTCTCGTTCAACGAGCTCGAGGTAGGCAATATGTTTGATCGCGACGTGTCCCACTATGAACAAGAGCTGGCTCAGCTCAAAGCTATCTCCTTGGTCGCCCCCGGTGCTGCTGTTTTGTGTGCCTCCTTGCGTGCTTTCAGGTTCAGGTCGAGGGGTGAGTTCCTCATCCTCATCCATTCGGTCCGGATCATCAGCGCTGGGGTTCAGAGGGTTGTCAATGCCGGTGTCCTTCCCGAAGGCCCGTTTCGTGAGGTATCTAATGGTGGCGTCACACAGCTGATCTGGTTTCTCTGCCAGGGCATAGATCGTGTTAATCGCCTGTTCAGCCATCCCGAACCAATCAGTTGAACGGGAAGGGTGCTCGATTGTTTGTTGCAGCCTGCGGAAAATCACATCGTTCATCGGGAAGCGTTTGTTCCGATCCACGAGCGAACCTGAAAGTCGTTCTCAACCCAAGACGGAGTTGGTTCTGGAGGGTCCACTGACCTTTGATCTTCTTTGCGCTTCCATTCAATCTTCCCAGGGCGATGCAAGTATACTTAGCTAATGTCATATCCGCCTGTCAACCGCTTATCAGCCAGAGTTTGACACAGTGATGTCGACCGGCCCACCTTTCCACGAGCACCGAGACCAATCTTTACGAGATCCTCGCGACGTGTTTCGACAACCTTCGGGCTGGCAACTGCGAGCATGCCGAGAATAATGACCGCGCCTCGTCTCTGTTGCTTCGGCAGCTCTCTAGCAGGGTTCGAATACGCTAAGACAGACATGAGACCTGCAGCTCCAGCGCTCGGCACCACACTTACTGTAAACTTGCCACAACTTGTTGATGACATCCACGTGAACTTGTCTCGATTCCATGAGAATACGTATCATCTCTTCGAGACTCGTTAACTCAGCGAGGGTGGCGCAGTACGTAAGCCTGAAAATCATTAAACTCCGGTCGCAGGGGGGGGCCAAAAATACGCTTACTGTATCATGTTCTTTGCGATGCGATTGACGTTCTCCTGGGGCCCAAGGTCCGCGATGGGCTCAAAGTATAAGTTCTTGTAGCATTCAAGCAGCCTGGAACGGATTCCTTTCAGTTCCTTTCCATCCTCAGACATGGAGCTGTTGTCTTTAGCCCAGATGAGGTGGAGCATCTTCTTGATTCCTTCCTATGCAACGATCAATTTAAAACGAAGGTCTCGGTGAAGAACGGGGGAATATTTACTTCAGCGCCTTCGAACTTGTACTCGTGTATTATCCTGAAGAATTCCATCGCTTCCAAGACCTCGGACTTGTGTGTGGAACCAAGGAGCTTACTGGCGATTGGAATGGCATTTTCGATTTGTTGGATGAAGTTCAACGCCTCCGAATAGTACTTCTTGCGTAACTTGAGGGATAGCATCTCGTTACCGTCCAGTGCGGCAAGAGCGGCCTGTTCGCTTGTCAAAGCTGCCATATTCAACTCGGACTTGCGGCGTTTCGTTGACCTGTCCCGCTTTGATTTCGGTTTGGGAATTGCATCCCCGCCCTCCATGTCGACATCTTCGTCCTCGTCGGTATCTTGCTCTTCTTCCGTAGGAGCCTCTTCGTCAACGTCCATGCCATCCTCGTCCCTTGGAAGAGTCAATTCCATTGGTATAATACAACCCCAAGCAACTCACTGTTTCTTGGGTTTAGCTTTGTGTTTCTTCTTTGGCACCTGGATCTTATCCTCCTCCTCCTCGTCACTTTCCTCATCACTACCTTCATCCTCGCCGTCCTCAGCCCCAGATTTTCCAGCCCCAGCAGCCTCCTCAGCGTTCTCCACAGCCTTTCCTACAATGTCCTCCACCTTCTTCAAATCCTTCGAAACCTTGTCATAATGCTCCTCCCAGTCTTTCCGTGCCATCAACCCCCCGTGCATTAGGCCATAGGGGTGGGTAATGACCAATTGGGAAAGGAGAGCGAGAGCGTTTTTCCTCACGGTCGCAACTTTGTCTTCGAGCATACCAACGGCGAGCTTGGACATGTCCAACCGCTGTTTGGGGAATTTTGCAGGAAGTTCGCAGAGTTTAGTGAGTACGGCGAGGTCCTTTGTTCGGACGTACGACGAAAGGTCCCGAGTGCGTTCGTTGAGGATGTCAAAAAAGACGTCGACTTGCTTCTGTACAGACTGGTCGTCGTTCCCGAGATCGGTTGAATTTACTAAGTCACGGATGAGGTATCCGATAACATCGACAATCGCAATTCGCATGGGGTAAGACTGTGAGTGAGGTTAGTTGGTTGAAATGGGTGTGCAAACGAAAGACTCACTTCCGAGTCTAGGTGCACTTGCAGGATGGCCATCTGTCTGAGTACCGTCCGTGGAATGGTCTCAGCCAGCTTGACCAGAAATTTCGAGATAACTCGAGACTCCTTGTTTTCCTGCGCCTTGAACGTCATTTTGGCGATCTCGCGAAGGATTTCGTCAGTAAGTTGGACGTGGTCGAACTCCTTGGCAAGGACATTAAGCAGCTCGGCCATCGGTTCTGCGAGGTGTTCGTAGTACTGAAGGGCCTGGATGATTCGAGTCTGTGCGGCAAGGACGTGCCCATGGTGTTTCACCGCAAGACACAGCGCCTTGTAAACACCCATCCGGATCGGTTCTAACTTCATATGTTGTTCAGACTCCATTACATGGTAGACCGCCCGTGTGACACACCTACGTGCGAGTGAGAAATGTGCAATGGGATATATTCAACAGAGCGTACGTGATAAATGCATCCAAATCACTCGTCGATGTCCACACACGTTTCGTTTTGAGCCTAAGCGTCCGAGAGACAAGAGCGAGGATCGCCGGAATTTGGTCAGCCCAAGACCACTGCTCCGCTGCCTTCTTGCTTTGACCTCTCCCACCAGTCACTTTCCCAGTCCCCGCCTTCCCTCCTCTACCACGCCGGCCCTTAGTCGGAAGAGGGACCGAGATTGCATCATCGCCCTCTGCCGGTTTCCCTTCGTTGGCGATGGAAACGAACCATTGTAACAAGAAACAGTACATTTCAAGCGGTAACCGGTGGGACATTGCGGTTTGTTGGTCCTCCGATTCGATGTCGTGCATAGCCGCATCAACTTGAGTGGCGAGCCCGGAGGAGATAGAATCCAACATCTTGTTTATGACCGAGCCTTTGAGGTGTAAATGATGTTTGAGTAGACTCCGATACGTGTCAAACGTAGCGGGATTTGCTATATTCTCAGAGGATTCGGCGACTGTTTCAACCACTCCTACAAGATCGTCAGAGGAAAGCCACACAATGCCAGGGGCACCACAGACCATCCAGCAGATCATGAACTCCTCCCTCGTCCATTGCCTCGACATCGTGTTCCTGCCCGATTTCATAAGTTCCATCTTGCAGCGCCTGCACTTCTTCGCGAAGCTCAAAAGAACTCATAGTCACGCCGTCCGGTGTGCGTTCACAACAACAGAGTCCGTTCAACTATACAGGTCGGTCAGGAGATCGTCGGCCCCAGAGTTGAGAGACGCGTTGAGACTCGTCGAGATATGTTGAGATGAAAGGTGGAAAACGGGTCACGTGAACACGCCACCGACGCGTCTGCCCTTGATTCGAGTTGAGGCCCAGTGAAAAATCCGACGATCGGAATCAACCCATCGCACTTCTGGCTGTTGAAATCGATCCCAAGCAATCCAGATCGAGCCGGGCAAAGGGGTGCGCATGATTTATTGTTTATTGTGGGTCACAT
>Ga0307517_10008003_pt1 | contig 15252 bp, 18 predicted proteins | sample 23_EM_MG_FD_194515 | JGI IMG/M metagenome (GOLD analysis project Ga0307517, IMG submission 194515) | Populus trichocarpa ectomycorrhiza microbial communities from riparian zone in the Pacific Northwest, United States - 23_EM | ecosystem: Host-associated > Plants > Roots > Unclassified | place...
CTTGGCGGCTCGCAGACGTCTATCGGTTCCTCTTCGATGCGTGTGGGCTGGGGATGGTTGTTGGGCTGCTGAGTCAGGATGGACCGCTTACGACGGCCACCGCTACCTTCGATTGCCGGAGCACTTGCTCGACGTGGTTTCTTCTCGACGCCGGGGCTCAGCCTACGCATCACCTCATAGCTCTGCCTCTGCCTCTGCTGCTGCAAAAAGACTGCTCTCTCCTTATCCACCGGCCGCGGCAGACACTCCCAGCACCGCCACTCCTCCGGGACAGCGCCTTCGATAATGTTGAAACATGTCGTATGGCACCAGCGTCCGCAATCGTCGCAGGCGATGGACAGACCGCCGTCCTCGTACGCAAAGCCGCAAATGCAGTCGATGGTCTCGGTGGTTGACGAATCTTCGGTAACCTGTTTCTGCTTTCGTTTCTGAGGTACTATTGTCGTTGCTGTCATGTGAGCCGGGACGGTGAAAGTTCCAGTGGGGGGCAGACCGGGGATGCCAACCATGGCGGTCGTTCTCCCATCATCGACGTCCATAGCAGTAAGGGCATTGGCAGGACTTGGCCTGACCGAATTTTCATCCCAAATCTGGTGGCCAAAGTTCTCACGGTCGCTCAGCTGTTCGCGAGGACCGCGCGGTAATTCGGCTTCGATCCACTTATCTTAGCAACAAACGGACCCTCCACTTTTACTTTGGATCCTCTGGCCAACCTTTGGTCGCTTGCTGTTTATTCTGCGTTGCTTGGGGGTATAAGCACAAAGGATCAAACAACATGTCGCTCTTCCACACTGATGCTCGTATGCGATAAATGAAAAAGGGGCTCTACCGAGATCCTAAATTTCACAACTTTCCCACCCTAAGTAACCTCTACCCCACTGGAGGCCGATCAGTTCATGCCGAGCTCACGCATGGAAACGGGACTCACCCTCCGCGCGAACCTTCTGGGTTTACTGGCTTCAACCGCTTCAACAAGGGGGCCAAATTCCTCATGGAACCCATCCATGTTGGTCATAAACTGGTGATAGTCCGTCATCTTTAGGCATCTAAGCTTGGACCCGGCAGTTTGACGATTTCGAAGACAGTTGGATAGGGGCGTGAACAGCATGTCCTGAACGTACGATGTAATCGAGATCGACTCGAGCCTTGGACATGGGACGCTGGCATCCCCCTCTCCAGCGGGCGATAACCCATCCCACAATGACCTGGACACAGAGATGGTGCAGAATTCCGCACATTCGATCGAACGGACTTCCGGATGTGACGTAAAAAAATCCCTCCACCCCCGTTCGTCCAATTTTGTATAGTCCAGTTTGAGAGTGGTTACAGACGGCGGAACCAGTCGGGGGAGACAGGACATGACGATATTCCTGCCACGTTCACCGTGCCCAAAGGGAAAGTCGAACCGCAGTTTGATGCCACCGATCTCGATTTCTGTCGAGGCTTCCAGCCCCTCATCGACGATCCCAACCGCAAATGTTGGAGGGTTTGGGAAGAGTCGCGTCGGAATGCGGTCATCGGGGAAGAGGTGGCTGTTGAGAGTCTGTGCTATATCGAAGGGGACGCGCGAACGGATCTCGAGGGAAGCGATAACGGGGAGGTCCATGTATGTTAAAGTGTACTTGACAACCGTGGGGGTGTTGTCTAACTTGAGGGACACAAGATTTGGAAGTTGTAAGATGCGTTTGGGGGGAAGTGATTGGCCGTTTCTGACTGGGATCTCGTGTCCCACTCGTACCAACGACAAACGCTCCAACTGCGGGGAAGCGTCAAAAATACCGAACAGCTCATCCTCCGGAATGGTCACGACGGGATCGCAATCTTCGAAGTCCAGGTTGAGTTCGCGTAGCCCGTTGAAAAGTTGGGACTGGGACGACCAGGGCAACGTGACGTTGTAAAGATCAAGGACTTGCAAAGGCGTATCCATCGGAAGTTCCAAAACCACAGGGTTCTGCAAGGGAAATGCGTCTTCACTGGTAACATTGATTTTCAGGCGCTCGAGGCGAGGGAGGGACCGTTCGAGGATCCAGGAGAAGTGATCGAGGCTGGACGGGGACCCGGAGAACTCAAGAGTATGGAGGCGGTGGCCTCTAAATTCCAGTTCGTCCTTCCAATGGTCCAGCATCCTTTCGGTGTTGGCGAGCCATCCGTCGTTTACAAAACGGAGGTCAGAGATTATGACCCGTGGGCATCCCCTCGAGCGCACGAATGTAAAGTGTGCTACCCTGTTCCGTGTGCAATCCACCTTCCACCACAGCTCGGTCGCGCTGCACATGATCCTGTAAATTCGATGACAGGTGCTGTAGATCGAGCTCCAGACGCGGCCGTAATAGCAGCGGTCCAAATCAGCCATGAGAAACGATAGAATGCGGACGATAGTCTCGGTAGGGAGTCGCAGAAGCGGGGAGGATAGTCGATTCCTGACGCGGAGAAGTTTCCTCATGTGGAAGAGCACAGCAACGACCTCCCGCCCGGTTCCCCGCGAAAAGGCGTCGTCGACGGAGAGCGTCATGGACTAATAAGAAGGTTAGATACACCATTGTTCAAATTGTTAAGTGAATGCAACGGACGGTTGCAATGGAAAACAATGACGATTCAGGTGTAGCTGTTTGAGGGACACCTGGAATAGCGTTGGAGACAAGTGACCTGGTATTGTACCCGCCCTTGATCGGGATCAACTTGGACTCCGGGCTTAGTTCGAGGTGGAGAGCGAAAAGGTACACAAAGTACACGAAAAGGCGCGAATTAAATCTACCATTTCCCAAAGTTCCCCCACAGTGCTATCAAGTGCTACCCACTGAAAGTCCTTCCTGATGTGACGAATGGCAGGGCGGCATTCGAAATACAGTACAGACCATGGGTGCCTCCGGGGCTCGGGGAACTCCGAGCCCCATCCATGCATCCACGTACTTAAATCGGTTGTTTCCCACGCCGATAACCATCTCTTTCACCTCGCTATCGTTTCTGACCGATTCCGTTGCGCCCGGGATAGCCAACCCACCCCCGAGTGTCACTGTGTTATACCCGCTGTCGCCTTTGTGGTCATCAATCATGAGGGCGATCGGCCTCTGCCCATTCATGTCGTCCGAGAGACGTGGGCGCACCCCCAACGTCGCGGATAATCTCTGATACGGGTTGAAATTGTCGACAGGGACTCGTCGCCATTTATTTGGCCAGCTCAGATTCAACGGTATTCTTACCGGGCTTAATGCAACCTGAGGCTGTGCCAATTCGACCCTGTTGTACGTTATTCTGAAAGGTTGAGTCACCGTATGTCTCAAGTGCTACCAGACTCCACTTCTCAGCCTGCCCTCAACACATGCATGGGGGCCGAGAACGGGAGGTCAAGTAAAGTATGATTCAAACTCTGTGATGTATGGCAAAGTAACTTAGATGTCCGGGTATCTTCTAGGTCTTTCAAGGCCGCCGCTGTCAGCGTCGAAGCTCAAGGAGGCGACTCATTGGATGGCCCTGGGAGAGCAGGGAGATCTTCCAGATCTTTTAACACTAGGAAGGATTCGGGTAAGCGGAATGTCGTTAGCCATGTTGAATGGTCACGCCCGTGCTCACCAAGCAACAAGAGCTTCGGGCGCTCCCACACACTTTGTCCCTGTCCTAGCGGGTAATACCGGCTAAGTTTCTTGAACAACCTGCGCTCCACATTTCTCCTCTCGAACTCGTCGTCTGCCTTTTTCGAACCCGCTGCGGTCCGCTTGCCTTGGCCCGTAAGGAGGCAGGGTTCTAAGTTTGCCAAAGGCCGGATTGTCGGAATGATGTCAACCGCGACTGCATTGCGATCGATCGGGTCAGGTGCGCCATTTCACAAAATGTGATACGTGCTTACCAGCTAGAGCCCCGTTAATGTCCGGAGCTTCCGGGAGCTTCATTCGCCGCTGCACCCACTCGCATAGTCTGTGGGCATCTTTCTGCGATCGTCCACGGTGGCAGCGAGGTTTTCCTTGGCCGTGGGGGCGCCTGGTCCGCTTGGTCGTCTGACACCAAACAACCATTCAGTTACACGAGGAACGTGAGAACAGTAAAGTGACTTACTGGGGCCATATCTTCTTCTGTGATTGTTTGCGTTGTTTCGGCGTCAGCCGTCGTCTCGGATATCCCTCCGGAGGGTTGTGGCGTTGGCGGGCCAACGTATGGGACAGGAGGCGGCACCAGGGTCGATGGCCCCGCCTCCGCGTCTCTGCGCTCGTTTACTCGAGCATAAGACATTCCATACGGTTGGAACCGTCCTGTTGGAACCAGCCCGCTCCTAGTTGGACCAGTGCTAGGCGGGTAGGAAGGTTGCACATTCTCCTGTGGGTGGGGGTCAACAGGGTTACGCAAGGATGAATGAGATCCGGCACTTACCGCGTAGAACGTGCTGGCAGATGGCCCGCTCCAGTCGGCCCCCCAGTGGTCGAGCGGAACTGTTTGTGATCGGTCAGTACTTGATTCTTCAGACTTTCAAAGTAAAAAAGACGCTTACCACTACTGGGAATCGGTACCACAGTGGACGTTTCCGACGCCACAGAGTTGATGAAGGAAGCATCCCGGCTCAAAAAGCCGGGGTTGTGGGATTGGGCTTGTTGGCCAACCGCTGGCCAATAATGTCCGGAGTATGACGGCTGACCATGGCCGTTGGTCTGGGTAACGTATGAGGTGGGCGGGGACACCGACTCTGGAGGCTCATGCGTGAGATATCGGTCGACAGAGGGGCTGTAACGATACCCACCGTAACCGGCCGGCCGTAGCCCGAAGACCAATCGGCGAACCGACTACAGGTCCTGGACGCCCGACCATGCCCCAGCGGTTGGCCAAGGTAGAGAAAGCTTGGCTGTCGACCTCTTCAGTGGCTGACGCCTGCTGGCTCAGGAATGGATACATGTCAAGCTCTCGAGAAGCGGAAGAGGTGGAGCAGAAGTTGGTGTTGTTGAAGTTATTGAAGTAAGCCATCTGGATTCAATACTAGAAAGCGTTGAGTGTGAAGCTGTTGTGAGAGATGGATAAACGACGCTAGGTGGGTGAGGGAAAAGCCCTCCTTCCAATTCTCCGTGGCTTAAATATGTCTCGTGCGTGCAAGAGGTTAGAGCAGTGGCATTGTCAAATACACCCTTCATGGCCATGGATTGAGCCACCCGTTGTCCATCAAAATTATTGATTGTGGTGCTTGCACGTCCAAAGCCCCAATCGCCAACCAGTCGGTTCTCCTTTGACCATGGCGGGCCACCCTCCTCGCGTTTTTGGGGGGACGAGTTGACGCACGAGATTGTTCAGGCAAGATTCTCTGACCGTGAATCATGGATTCACATGCTGAACGGTCGCGACGGTTACGTAGCACCGCCAGCTTCATGACCGTGGACGAACCGCAGCTCGATCGAGATGAAATCGAAGGGGGGTAAATAAGACCCACGCTCGCGCGCGCGTCCCAAAGACTGGATCCTGTTCGGGACACGTCCTTCGTAGGCTTTTGGACAAAGGAAGATACGAGGGTGCGAATGAGTAAGCGGTGAACGAAATAATCGTGATGAGGTAGGAAGCCATGCCGTGCGCTTTGATCTTTGGGGACGCTAGTGCAAGCTGCTGTCTGTCAACTGGTGACACCGGGGTCAAACAAACAAACAAACACCCCCAGCATAGAATCGATAGAACCTAGGACAAGCTTCCCGCGCGGGTCCACTGGTAGATCCATCCCCTGTTTTGGTCTCTGCTCTCACCACCATCCCGTACCCCTTTGAGAGACGGCGACTGGCGCATAATCGTGTCCAAAAAGTGCCCAGAAATTGGCCTGGTCGTGAGTTCTGGGCCGGTGTTTCCGATCACTCAATCAGTAGAGGGTCAATATGGAGTGCCTCACCAACCAAAATTCGTCATTCGACCCCCACGCATACGGTGACCCACGTTCACCCTCACCAGTCCCGCTCGGTGCGCCTACCGGTTCCCCACGGGTCGAAAACGCAGGAGCATTACCACTTTATCCCACTCGCGTGTCACTCCGCCTTGCCCTCGATCCATGATACCGGGGACTTGCCACTGAATTTGATCCCAATCAGACCCATCGCGTTCAACGGACATCGAAGAGGCCATGCTCAGGCTTTGTATGTGAAGGGATATCCAGAGGAAGTGAGTGTGGCGTGGGGCAGGTCTGGAACACATAATACCTCACCCGGGGGACGTCGGTCAGCCGAGGGGAAGTGAGGGTTCATATCAAGGCTCACGGACGTCTAAGGAATCCGTTCAAGACCCATTTGTTTGCCTCTGCGGCGACTTGACAAATCACGCCGGGAGTGATACAGCAAGCCCAATAATCCCATCGGACGATCCCCGGAGTCACGACCCAACAGTGGTTCGGATGGGGGAGTTCCAGCGCGGTGATTGCGAATCGTTGTCACGAATCGCTCAGGGTCAAAGGACATTCGCGCAAGAGGCTCGCAGTTCGCAAGGAAACCCGGCGCCAGTACTAAGACCAGAACTACGCAATCCTGGAGCTCCAATCGAGGCCATCGAGGGAGCGAGCAGGTGCATATGATGCAACCGGCCTACAAGCTGCCGTTATGTGATACGTAGGCCACGATATATTTAGTAATAAATTAGGGTTAGGGTTAGGAATAATTACTGGCCAAAAAAAAAAAAGGCCTGCCCAGCCCGAGGGCCGAAGCAGGACAGGGAAATATTGAGAGGGTGCATGAGCCGGAGCCCACACAAATCACAGGCCTCCTCTGAGGACAAGGTCGCCGTGCTATGGAACAGCCCTGCCACCCGTAACCCCAAGACATGAAAGGGATCACGCCCTCAAGGTAAGTATGAAGATTTCAATTCCAGCCGCGGCTCCCTTTTATACCGACGTTCGTGTGCACGGACCACCTCCCGTCTGTTTGTTTGTCCACCTCGATCGATCCAAGCAACGGCGGGCATAATTACGTTTCTTTGGCCTGCAATTACTCGAACGAGCAGTCGTCGTGACTTTGCCCGTACCGATGGCCCGCATGGGTTCGTATGCAATCACGACTTACTGTAAGGTCGCACAGACATCTCCAGTCAATCTCCTTGGTGACCCGGAAAATCGTAACTTATGCGGGCTTTCCCGCCTCAAGCCCCTCAAGGGTTTCACCGATGCAAAAAATCACCGAGAAACCAGCATCAGCGAGCTGAGCAGGACTGTAATCCAGTAAGGTCTGAGTGAATGGCGGTTGATCGAACCGAAATCCGGCCTTGGTTCCTTCACCCAATCCTCTACAGTCGCCAACGGATTCGGCCATGCTTCCTCCGCAAGGTGGGTGAAGCTCACCGAGGACTTTGTCTTCCAACCCGACTTCGGTCTTGCGCTGTACAACCTTATCTCCCCCAAGAAGGCACCGGGAAAGATCACCGCCTACGGAAGGAACTAGCCAACGTAAATTCCACTACGGTAGGTGGGATGGCCAAGGTTGATTCCAATGACTGACAAGGGTGGTCGGTGCTCCTGCCCAACGTAAATAAACGCACTCGCCAACTGTGGCAATGTCCATTCTGGCGCTTCCACTCTGATGCACGCACGCAGCATCGAGACTCGGAGTTCACCGCCCTCAGGTCTATCATTTCTGCAGGCATCCTGCCCCGAGGCGGACGCGGTATCACGTTTAAGCAGCTGAATAAAGTCGTTCGTGACCACCGCAACTTTGCTCCAGCTTTCTGTCGGTATGTCCCGGACACGATCGCCGGAATCCTCGGTCGAGACTACGAAGCCGGCGTCTTTGATCAGCCTTACATCGACGTCCATGGCGCCAGCTTCGTGAATGCACATTCACTCACCCGACCGATCTGCGTGACCACGGGCCTGCTGGCAGTATAACTCTTCCGGTGTCTCATGCAGATGTTGGGCGCATACAAGGAGAGATTTCGGTTTCCCAAAGCACGAGTCGATACGCGATTCAGATTGGGACTATGGTAGGTTTTGACGTGAATCCGCGTTTGACGCCTTTGCCCTCTCCACTCTCCTCCACCACAATGCCCTTGCCTTCACTTCCCTTCGATGTCCTGCTGGCGGTCTTCCGAAACCTCGATATCGTCGATGTTGTTCGCATTGGGATGGTACGTCCTCTTATGGTGTCGCTGCTTCTCCCCAATCCTCGCACTCGCTCACGACCCATCCCCCTCGAAACGTCGCAGACTTGTAATGACCTCTGCCGGGCCACCCAAGACCGTCATGTCTGGGTTGATCAACTCGAAAAGTTACGCCCCAAAGATCCCGCGCTCAGGTCCGCCACGCCGGCGCTCACCTCCCTCTCTGCGCAAAAGCTGAGAACCTTCGTCACTGGTCTAATCAAATTACGTCTCCGTTGGAACAAGGGTGGCAATGAAACCGATTTCGCTGCGAAAGGTCTGGTCGGGGTCCCTGGGGTATGCGAACTCAGGCTCTTGCCTGGAGGAGAATCTGTGATTTTCATCAATGGTCGCGGAGGCGTCACGCTGCGTCGGATCAAGTTGGAGGATGGACAGGTCTCTCTGCCCGTTGTGGCGGACATCAAGTACGACCAAAGGGTTGTTGTCGGACCTGGGTGGAGTCGATTGCTGACTTCCACGTCGCCCTGCCCAATTCTCGTCCACAAGCAAGGGTGCAGGTGAGGCTCTCCCACTTGCTCCGTTTATTACTCCCGACTGAAGTGGCTCCGCGGATCTAGCATGCATATCTTGAGGATTGACCATCACAACGACGCCATGAGTTTGGAGACCACGTTCCCATTACCTGAAGGGCACGGATTCCTCCAAGCTCATGGTAAAGGACGCGTCGTCGGGTTCTTGATCCACGGCCCTCGCGGACATCCGAGGGTAGTTGTCATTCACCTCGACCATCCTGGAGTCGTCGTGGAGTCTGTGGTCTCGCTTCCCCACACCGCTGAGGCTGGTTCAACCGTGAGCTGCCTTCACTCCTCTCACAGCCCTTGGCATCGCTTAACACAATGCGGTTTTCTAGTCCTGTGTGTGGAGCTTCTGCATCCCGACCGAAAGCCTAGCAATCATCTACAACACCCAACACATCTTAGCCTATCGAATCCCCAACTTCTCCAGGTTATCCGTCGGTGTTAACCTCTCGAACGCAACACCAATGTGGTACTGGCCCGGTTTAGACCTGGTGGGCGAGAATATCTCGGTCTTCGTATCCTACACGACCAGTGAGGCCCTCCACGACCCGCCCTCCGCGCAGGAGGTGAACCTTCATTATGTTTGCAAGGATCGTCTCGTTCAGGCGGAACCTTTCGTGATCACCGTCACAATACCCATCAACACCACCAACGACGAATTCGCTTCCAATCCAACTGAACCGCCAACACTCAAGCAAAAGACGACCCCTGTCGAAAACCACGGAAGACGCTCGGCCGGGTTCTCCTGTCAGAAAGGGTTACATTCGGATAAAGCTCTCTTGGTCGACAAGCTCGATATCCTAGTTACACCCCTGGACGACCTCGTTTTGGAGAGCGGGAGGGGGGTCCTTCGGATGTTCGTGTCATATAAGGAGCTCGGGTTCAAGTTTCGCCCGCTGACGATCGAAATGGACATGGACGAAGCTACTGGACGGGTGATCATCTGGGGGTGGGACAAGGATGCATACGAGACTAAAGTTTTCGTCGGAGATTTAGTGTAAAGAGGAGGCCCCTTCCGCCCCAAACCGAGGAGGATACCTGCGTATTTATGTGTCCTTTCCCAGGCTCAAACGGCGACACCCGAGTCGAGGGTTACAGCGAGTGAACAGCTAGAAATATATTCACCCAGTCCAACGGGGTCCCATTTACCAGCGAAACTGAAAAATCAAGTGTTGAGGTGACTGGGGTCACAGTCCCCGTAAGCTGGAAGGTTGGCCGGTCTTCGAGCGAAACGGCCGCAGCGTTGCGATTCCAGCATGCGCGATTCAGAGACAATACCCGTGGCCCCAAGCAACGGATGGGGTCCACAGGTGCCTTGATATTCATCTAGGCTCGTGTGTACACGGTGTAGTCTGGCGGATAGTCGCCCAGTCTACACAGATCTGGAGAGATCCGGCTACCTGTACACTCGATATTATGCCCGCAAGAAATACAAGTTATGTTGGCGGTCGTTCCCGACCACTTCTTCCCATCTTATCACGACCGCAGTCCGTGTTTTGGTCGTGACAGATGATCGCCATCGTACACCCCCGACTTCTTCCCAAGATCCGTTGGAAGTGGAGAATTCCAGGTGTTTAACCATATGGTTGGCTAAGGGAGATTCAGTATTTGAGGAAATGTCGCATACACGAAGAACGCACTTACCGAATCGCTCAACCGATCACCGGGTCAAAATCGCACCAGTGCTAATGAAGACCAACGCCACCGAAAACACCAACATCCTCAACTCCCTTCCAGCCGCTCCTCCATCCACCATCAACTCTGCGAACCCCAGCTTCCTTACGTCAGGATGCCCAGGTGGCCGCATATCTCTTTGGTACCTCTTTACCAGCCTCGTGAACCCCTTCACCCCATTCAGCCCCGACAGCGAACGGATGCTCGAACTCACGCGAGATGCAAGCTCGGTCGGAAGCGAGATGAGAGATGAAGCCCAAGAGGCCCACCCATCCAACTTCAATCTCTCTCTCCATTCTCGCCCGTACAGTGTCACGGGGAGCCCATGCCTATCGCACGTCAGTTCGAACTTTCCGACCTCCAGGAAACTTTGGAACCCGAAGATAGACGTCAACTGGCCTGTGGTGCGCGGTAGATGCGGGGCAGGCTGGTCGTGGTAGTTCCGAGGGACATAGCGGATGCTGAATTGTCTGAGACCAGGGTTCGAACGGGCGAGACGTACAGCACCATCAGCCATCGATTCATCCCCAGGGACTTTGACCACGGTCAAATTTAGAGACCGGAGTTTCGAGAGGGATCGGATTGTCCGCGAAAACATTTCCTAGGACGGAACACCGACAAATTAATCAACGAAGTACACCTGCTCGGCAATCAAGCCCACATACAAGGTAGAAACAAGGCTTGTGCGAGAAGGTCAAATCCAGATGCTTGATATGAACGCCAGCCGTCGCGATGCTCTTCAAAATCCCGATCCCGTCATACCCGGACTGAAGCACGAACGAAACCTTGAGAGACCGCACCGCAGGAGCGGCTTGCAGCGCATGAGATATCGCCAAAGGTGTGACCTCCCTCAAAATCAACGGGTTGGAAATCTCCATCGACAGCAAGCGCTTGGCGCTCGGTAACGAGGACAAGTGATCAATGTTCCCAGTGAAACACCGCAAATCCTGTAACGAGTCCCGGGGGAGGCGGGCGAAGTGTGTGGAAGATAACGTAAAATCGGCAGAGAAACGTAGGGTTCGAAGGTGATTACGTTCGGAGAGGAAGTGGATGAATGGGTGAGTGTCACCGTCGTCGACAACAGTGGAACCAACTGTGAGATTGCCTAGTTCCAGAGAACGCAGGCGCGGCCAATGGTCGCCGGAGAACAGCGTGCGAGCGTCGATCCGGTTCGCAGGGTCCAGACCCTGCGTTAATATGGATAACTCGCGCATGTCCGGACATTGACGAATAAGCATATCCCATAATCTCTTGAATATGGGCTCGATCTCTACAATCCAATGTGTGAATGAAAACAACCGGAATCGAGGTTGAACGAGGTAGCCCCACCTGGAGTCATGTCGAAATATCCGTTGGTGTAAAACGCAGGTTCGAACCGTAACGAGAAACTTTCAAGGTTCTTGAAGTCGAATAACTGTGGGATCGGTAGGATACCGAGTCATGTTAGGCACGATAACCTCGACCGATGAGACGAAAGACCTACATGACTTCGGACACCCGGAAGCGACGCACCAAATCCGACACCGATTGACTTCAGCAGCGGGCATCTATAAGGAGGGGATTATCAACACAACGACCGCGGTCGCGATGTGCGAAGGAAACGAGGAGTAGGGGGTACATACGATTGCCTGAGTACGAGCCAAATGTCGTCGTCCCAAGGATAGTCCTCCCCGGCCCAGATGAAACTCTGCAGGGCATCCAGCCTGGTTGCCACCCTCTTTACCGCCGCGCACACATAGCTTGGACTTGCGTAGGAGAAACCCTGGATGGCAGATGAACCGACCCTTCGGGGAACCTCAGGACAGCCACCCAGTCGTACGATTAGTTTCTGGACATGCCGAGCGATGTCAGGATGCTCGTATAGCATGTCGAGGGTGGTGCAACATTGAGCGGTCTCGTTCAGTTCGACCGTCCGGTAGAGCGCACTGATCGTTAGGAAATATATCGTCCTAGACTGCAAGCAACATCAAATCGTCAGAATGGTTGGAACGGAAACCCTGCGTTGGGCAGGAACTGAGGAACGCACAGTCATGACGAAGTTGAGGAGGTCGAACCGAGAAAGCCAGGAGACGACTTCCAAGAGGACATCGCCACCGAGGGTCTCAGGAGACACTGGCATTTGGTTGCAGAGTGTCGAACGGGAGGAGCTCATTTTTCGGACATGGTCGGGCCAATTCCCAGCATGGATTGATTGATATATATGCAGCGTCGGAGTACATCTCGGCATCGTGACACTAGCCCTGTCACACTCCGCTAAACTTAGCCGTCTGATTCCGTTTTTGCCCTTGTTCCCGTTACATCCACGGAGGAACGTCTGTTTCCACCCTACGTTGATGCCTTTCATCTTCTTCGTTACCCCTCCACTACTGCTGATCCAAAGAACAGAGAGAGGGCTCCCCACCGGCCAACAGTCAGAACACCGTTCCATCGCTCTCAATCTCGATCGGGGGCCCTCCGGTTTCTGGACGTTTCTGTCTCGCGATCTCCCGACCCCCTTTCCATGTCGCGCTCTCCAAGATCTGGGCCAAGGTCAGTGACACCTCTGAAGTGGCCCCCACTTTCTGTCGGATCAGCGCAGCGATGCGGTCCCTAAAAACACGTCAAACGTCAGTAAGAATTCATCAAAAATTGAAAAAGGAGCGGGGGATCTCTGCCGTTACAGACCAAGAAGGTCGCGTGTGCATCGGTTACGGGACAGCCGATGGGCAGAAAGGGTGCGAGAACTGAATTTGGGTAGAACGAAATCGGCGCTCACAGCTCAATAACTGTCATGGCCCTCCATTCGACGATGGCTGGGTGTGAGGGTGGAAGCTTGGGAACCGGCGAATCCTTTTTCGGATAGAATGATGCAGGGATAGAGGACGGCTTGATTGACAAAACCCCGAGGTCAAGCAACAGACCGCCTTCTCGCGGGAGGACACGAAAACAGGAACGGCAAGAACGTCAGCGTTCCGAATCACGAAATGAATATATCACGATCGCAACAAGTCCTCCAAAGAAACTAACGCATCGACAGGCTGGATGACACTCACCATTTCTGTATTCTGGCAGACCTGTCATGTCCTCGACACCATCAAATTTCCAACCTAATATCTTCTCCATTGGTTCTAGCAGGCTGTACGTCGTCCAGCCAGTTAGCTTATGAAACGGAACCAAGTCATCTCCCTCGTCAAATGTGTCCTTTGGCAACGAATTCTTGAGCGAAGTGCATGGCCAGACATCTCCAAGCGAGATACCGGCAAGCGACAAGCGTGATGGCCAAATGGCCGAAAGTCCAGTGATTAAGCCATGCCAAAGAGCGGCAGTCGGAACAACGGTCTTCCCCTCAAACGTCTTCGACTCTTTCTCGAGGAAATCTGATGATTGAGATCAACGCGCGTAAATCTTTGGGATCGGCTGTGGGGGCCTCCTCACCGATGATATTACCCGGCCTGGCGTCTGGTCCGAAAAGCTCGGAATTGGATGAGAGGGCTTTGGATAGGTTTACCAACAACGATGTCCTACCCTCCAATCCGACCATCGGATTGGACCCTGTGACCTGGAAGGCAGCGGCTGTTTTCTCATTCGTGACGCTCGCAAGTCCCCTTGCTGGCAAAAAAACAATCAATTCAGCTCCTAGCGTAGATACGAAGAACGTAAACGGTGAGCTGACCATCAACCTGGTGTGGTTGACCCGGGACTCCAGAAAATAGACCCTCGGTGAACATGTGAACGCTGGCCACGCCAAGGCCCTCGCTCCTTGCAAACTTTTGACCACTCCGTGCTTCAGTGTAGGACCATACGTTCCCGGCGCCAGCGTCTAGCAAGACAGAGACCAGGAACAGATCGATCAGGCGTTTCGTTATCTCCTTGTCGGATGGAGGGTTCGTGGAAGATCTCCAGGAGTTCAAAAGAGGCTCCACACGAGGCAGCCCTGCATCAATGTGTCTCCAGCGTCCATGTGGAGGGATTGAGGCATAGTTCGTCTGAAAGTCACGCTATTTGGAGACCAGCCGGAGCCCCATTAGCGGAATCTAACTTGGCGGGAGGCAGGTAGTCACCTGGATAATCTGAAGACAGAAATCTGCCACTTTCTCCTCGTTCTCCGGGTGATATTCGAAGTACTCCAACTTTCCCTCCTTGGCGAGATCGTGGACCTGAGAGCACCTATCCCGGATCGCCGGTAGTGTCAACAGATATTGGGCCTTGAGCTCTGGAGTGACGCGTTGAGCTATGAGAGACATCGTAGAATCTGAGTCGTGCACGGTCGAGGTTTCGGGTTGAGGGAGGAAGATTGAGATCCGGAAGCGGACCGTCAGGATGGTGAAATGACCGTGACAATCGCCAGACAAATCCGATCAATCCCTTGACTCTCAACTTTCATGCGTCCGTCATGTCCCCGGCTCGCGACCCATTATGAAACACTCGCTGTGCCCCAGACTGCTACCAAAGCGCAGATAAAGGTCGGTATGCTGGTCCTGCGAAGCTACCTTCACTTACGCGTGGCACCAGTCAAGTTTCTATAGGGTACCCTCAACCCGGTCACTTATCCTGAGGATTACCATTCACGAAACATTCCATTAGCTCAGCAAGAAGTATCACCCAGATGCAAACAGCGATCCAACAGCTCAGGGAAAGTTCCGGGCGATTAGCGAGGCGTACGCAATTCTCCGACACGACAGGGAGAGGTGTGTGGACCCTCCAGACCCCCCACTTGCTCCACCCTAACCTCTGATACGGATTCCTGCTTCTTTACCAGGTGTGCATACGACCGAACCCTCCTCGAGTCTCCCATTCCAAAACCCAGCTATAATTACGGTGCCTTCTACGAGACACGGAGAAAGAGAGGCCCGAAGGCGACTTACGCTTGGGAATCCCGTCGGACATCTCCATCATCTTCATCTTCGTCTCAGCACTCTCACTCCCGAACACAATCCAATGTCCACCCGTACCACTACCACCGGCCAGGACCAAGCCCGTTCTTTCA
>Ga0307517_10008004_pt1 | contig 15252 bp, 10 predicted proteins | sample 23_EM_MG_FD_194515 | JGI IMG/M metagenome (GOLD analysis project Ga0307517, IMG submission 194515) | Populus trichocarpa ectomycorrhiza microbial communities from riparian zone in the Pacific Northwest, United States - 23_EM | ecosystem: Host-associated > Plants > Roots > Unclassified | place...
ATAGAAAATTTCACTTTCACGCCTTCACGGTTTCACTTCACCAAAAGGCAAATGCAGAGTTGCAGAGTGTAGACAATTAGAAATGCAAAATTGCAATTTGCAAAGCACTAGTCTCTTTCCAGTTTCCAAGTCCCCATCTCCCACTCTCCCCGTCTCCCTGACCTGACTCCTTTTCCCTTTTTCCTTTTCCCTTTCCCCTTTCCCCTTTCCCCTTTCCCCAGCAATTTAAGAAATCAATTTCCTCCGATCCGGAGCGTTCTTGGCTAGACGAAGGTAAGAATTGATTCCCAATCCCAAGCTTGGTTTGCTACTGGGTATTTTTTCGGAGGAGAAGTGGTGCTGCACTGTTCTGTGTTCACCTATGCTCTGTTTCATCTTGCATTCTTGCTTGCTTTGGTGTTGTAGATTCTGCAATTTTGCATAAACAACGAAGCATATTTCCAGGACTGCACTCTTGTCAATGTCACTTTCCATTATCTTTAACTAAGCTTCTTAATTATATGTAATTTGTCTATGTATTCTGTGAATCTGTTTAATTGCTTGCTTGCTGTTTTTGTGTGTTGTTACTGTTGTAATTTCTTGTAACTAAGCTTCTTAATTGTCGGTTCTCAATGTGTTAAGGTCAGTCTTGGATTGGAATGCCTTTTGCAGTGTTTCTGTTGCTTTTTTGTGAATTGTAAATCATTAGCAACGTAGGGGTTTTTTCTTGTTTCTTAAACTGGAACTTTATGCAGTTTTGCTTGTTTGTGACCTACCTCTATGTAGTTTGCATACTGTATTTCTGGGGTTGTTTCTGTCGCTGGCTTTTTGCCTCATTTAAGCTTTTTGATGGTGTCAATCTCCTTCCTTACCAAAAACTAAAGCCTTCTTTTCTACTATTGATATCAATAATTGGAGTCTTTCTATGATCCTGTATTACCAAACAATCAAAATTCAAGCACATTTAAAAAAGTCCAGTGATCTTCTACTTCATCACGGAAGCCCACGTTGGATAGGACATTCTCCAATGCTTTGACAAACTTTTCAAAGTAATTTCTAGTCTCATTTATCAGTTCATCTAGCATTGAAATGGTTTAAGAGGCCTTTCGTGTACAAAATTATGAAGCTTTTCCAGGATAGTCTATGCCACGCTTTGTAAGTTGCAAGCACTCAAAATGTTGTTTCTTAATAATTATCGTTGTTAGACACACCTACATACTGTTTGTTTTAGGTGTGTTAACTTTTAGTTATTGAAATGTATGAATTTTTATTTGAATTATGTATTTTAAGATGTTTGGATATTTGTATTGTTTATTTTACTTTTATTTGAATTATGTATTTTTAGATGTTTGGATATTTGTATTGTTTAAAATATTTTACTTGCGATTTTACGATTTTAGTTAAAATATTTTACTTGCGATTTTACGATTTTTAGTTAAAAAATTTTACTTCCGATTTTACGATTCGAGTTTACGAGTCGAGTTTATATTGCATGTTCCGTGTCGTGTCAAAAAAATGTTTTTGACAACCTTGGCAATAACAAACATATCATGGCATAAGGGGTACCCCCTTCGGACTATCCACACAATAACACTTTCTGCCTCCCTCATCCTTTTCACTTGCGATTCTCTGATCAATAAGAGAAGGGAAGGGCTAACCCATATGACGGTTGCTAAATAGAAATGACCATGAACTGACATTCAAACTCAACTACCAAATGCCTCAAAAGGAAAAATGACAATGCCATGATGCTGCAATATCAGTACTTATATGGCATATTATCTAAAGATGATAACGCAGTAAGAAAAGGCATTTACAGTACTAATCAAACAAACCTAGTTGCAAACTGTACGAAACCACATCCTCTGCCTGCAGGAATCTTGACAGAGGCAATCTCCCCAAGCTGCAGAAAGGTTTGCCTGAGGTCCTCTTCTGTGGCATTAGGATCCAAGTTACCAACAAAGATCTGCAATAAGAAAAAAATTGTCAGTAGAAATGCACAAGAAACAAATCTCCAAAAAACTGAAGTATGGCTAACTTACTGTGGTATTAGTAACGTCACCATCTGCTGAAACCACTTGGACTGGTGCAGTGTATGCGGGAGCTGGATAAAAGGCTGCAAAAAATGAAAATTAAGCACAATGTTATCCAGAAACCAATTGAGAGTAAGAGTGTTGCACTTGAATGCCAAAAGAGTAAGCAGTATTAGGAAGTCATTAACGATCAAAGGCTTAATTTCTGGGTAATCCATATGCTTAGTAATATTTAATGTTATCCAGGAACCAATTGAAAATGAGAGTGACGCACTTTAAAGCCAATGCATCCTCATGCAAGACAAACAGAACAAGTAAGCGATATTAAGAAGTCGTTAAGAATCAAAGGCTTTGATGGTTGGGGAAGCCCATGTGCTTAGTAATATTTGAGTTGCAGAGCCTCGAGCAGTTTCCTGCGGTGTAAAGTTTTAAAAATACCATAATTTCTAGGACGCTCAATTTCACTTTAGACAGCATATAAAAAAGCTACATTCAAATTGGAAATAAAATTGCAACCAGCATCAATCAAGACCTAATTGTTAAACAAGGTAGCTTCGTCAAGGTAAACATGTGAAGCTACTGTAGAAAAGGAAATATAAAAGTAATCCATTCAATTGCAATTTGCTTCCAATGAATAAACAGAGGAATTATGACCTTTTGGCAGAGCATATTGTTGTTGAAAACTGGTGGTCTTCTTGGGTGTTGCCATGCTAATTCGCATTGGCCTAGTTGAGCAAAAAACACCATTCATCTCAGTCATGGCACGATTTCTCTCATTCTCATCCGCAAATTTAACAAACCCATATCCCTTGGACCGTCCAGTATTCGGATCAGTCACAACCTTCGCACCTCTAACCGACGGATAATGAACCCGAAACGTCTCCTGTAATAGATAATCCGTAACATCAGGTGCTAAATCCCCAACAAAAATCGAATGTTCCGGCCCTGCATCGGGCCGCCTTTCCCCAATCCCGAAAGAAGCCCAGTTCAACCTAAAGGTTTGTTCCGTTCCTGGCATTTGCGTCCCATTATACGTCTGCAGAATCCTTTCAGCTGCTGCGTGAGAAACAAACTCCACAAACCCATAACCCTCAGGCTGTCCAGTTAACTTGTTGCGTATTATTTTAATCGAGACTACCTGAAATTCACATTTTTCTCAAATTAAAAAAAAAAAGCCATTAAGAAATACTAATTATAATTGGGAAAAAGAGAGAGAGACCCATGATAGATAAACAAAAACACATATGTATAAACAGCATGAAGAAGAAGAAGAAGAAGAAGAAGAAGAAGAAAAGAGGTGTGAGAGGGGAGCGACCTCGCCAGTGTGAGCGAAGCAGGAGGTGAGGTAGGATTCATCGGCCCAATACTGCAAATCACCAATCCAAAGGGTTCTTACTTCTTCTAAAGTTGCTGGTTGATGGTAGCCTCCTGGTGCTGTTGTTGCTGCCATTATTCTTTCACTTTCACTTCCTCTGCTCTGCAGCCTGCTGCTTTCTTCTTCTCTTCAAGTTTCTCTGTTCTTTTTTTTTTCTTTAGCACTTCGAGGGACACCGGGTTTCAGCCGAGTGCTCGTTGTTGGTCTTACAAATTATAATCTATTAAAGCGACGCCGTAGGATACGCAAACTACAAGTATAGAAGACGCTTGACGTGTCATTTATTTGAGAAGCAAACGACCTGTCGCCTCACTGAAATGATTTGGGTCAATCACGAAGCCATACAGAAAAAAATTCCAAGGTGTAAATCTACAATTAGTAGTACAGAATCATTGTTATTATTATTTTTTGAGAGCTAAAAATGCATAAAGTTGGCAACAGCATGTAGCAATAGAGAAGAAAGATGAGAGTCTCCCTCCCCTCCCCTTCCCATCCCACGCAACTGCGTCGAAGTCGGCATCTCCTTCAAACATAAACCGCTTGCTTTAATGAAAAAAAGGGTACAGATATTTTAATTTTCGTTTCCTTCTCTGTTTCTCTACATCATTGCATGGCGTTGGCAAGACTGCATATGGTTGGTGATGAATGTTAATGGCGTGGCCAGCTGCACAGGTTATTGTCCCTGTTGGAATTATTTTCATACTCTCTGGTCTCATATTGTTATTAATCTCATTCAGGTCATTCATAATTACTTTTCTTCTTCTTCTTAACTACAGTTTCTTGGCTTGTTTGCAGCTGTTAGTTATGCTTCTTGGTTACTTTTTAATCGGATGTTTCATGGCAAACTTTGATGATTTCTTGCTTCTGATTCTCGTTCATCCAAGCAAAACACCCTTCTTACGTGCTTGTGTGGTCTTTAATAAGCTTTCTAGGTTTTTTATTCCATTTCATAGTATCTGTGTGCGTGTCGAGTTATTTCCGGCGCCCACTTGAATTTCAGTATATTTGTATTAAGTTTTTGATGAACTTGACCTCCTTTTTCGTGGTTAATGCGTCTCATGTTTCCTTGTATATTGTTTTCTCTTGGACAACAACAAATCAGTATACCTTTCTGCAGCTTCCCACGTACCTCCCAAGAAAATAAAAAAGAAAAAGGAAAGAAAATAATTTATGTCTTGCTTTTACTCATATCTTGCACTTTGCGGGCAGTTCTCTCCTTCCCTTTTCGTCCCGTGTCCAAGAATCTGCACAGAAGGACTAACAAAATAGTTGCAGAATTGCTTTGGTTGCAGCTCATAGGGCTCGTTGATGAATGATTGGTGGGCAAATTTGAAGGTGCTCGAATTCTTCCTTGAATTGCTTTATGTGGTTGTCATAAGCTTTTAATTCTCATCTCATCTGGCATTTTTTCATCAATCATTTATATAATAATTAGTTCCCAGAAAACCTAATTCTAAAGTCACAAGCGTACGTCATATATACAGGACAGGAGGGGATTCCCACTGGAGACCCAAAACAAACGGAAAAAAAAAAAAAAGTGGATATTCAATGTGCAATGTATTTGTTTTTTCCATGCGATGCCCTTGAAATCTATTTAGATGTAACACCGCAAAGTCTAGAGAATACAAGGCACGCGCCTCCGGGATGAAATTTTCTTTGCTTTGTATTTCTTTAATTCTCAATCTGTCAATAGGTTGACGAAGTTGATACTATTTTTATCATTTAATTATATTTAGATGTGTGTGTGTGTGTGTGTGTGTGTGTGAAAAGAGAGAAAAGTATTTTTTATTATAAAATAATTATTTTTTTATTTTATTTGTAAAATTTATATTAGTTTGATTATATAATTACTAATAAAATATAAATATGATATGCTGGAAATTATGTTGTTAATGTTACTGTAGCATCGAACAGATATTATAAGTGTACTTCTAGCTTGTTCCCCCCACTAAATATAGAATAAGCTGTCTACGTCAAGCCCATCTATCTACCACCGAGAGATGGCAAAGAGGCATGTGTCACCTCTCATTTAAAAAAAAATTTAAAAAAATAAAATGATTTTTATTTTTAAATATATTAAAATAATATTTTTTTATAAAAATTATTTTTAATATTAACACATTAAAATAATTTAAATTTATATAAAAAATTATTTTAAAATAAAAAATCTAATTTTTTAAAAAAATATTTTTTATATAAATTTTTTAAAATAATAAAAATCTAATTTTTTAAAAAATATTTTTTAAATACAAAAACAAACCAACATCATATTTATTTTATACAAATAAATCCATCTAACATAGCTAAATGATAGAGTAAATGTTAAATTGAGAGCAATCTAAAGTAGTATATATTTTATACAAATAAAGAATAAAAAGAACTTAAGTATTAGAAGGGAAATTAAAATAAAATGCAATGCATCTAGATAAAAATATAGCTATGTTACCTTGAAATCTTCCAATTGGTTTTTTTTTAGCCATATGAACTGGATATTTATCTCCAATATTTTTTAAAAAAAACCTCCATTGTGTCACAAATCCATATAAGAGACCCGAATTAAAAAAAAAAAACTTCACGAGGAGTTAAAAAACTAAAATAGATAAACTATATAATAAAACTAAAATATACCATACTTACACTACAAGATCCAGGATTATTGAACACAAAAAAATAAAAATAAAAAACCACCACAAGTGAAAAATCACCAACACCTTCCCGCTAATATGATAAAAGGATGGTCCTTGGGTAGAAGGAGAGAGAGGAACCTAAGGAAAGTTGACTAGCATATAATATTCTTTATAAAAACTTATTTATTTTGAAGATTTTTTTTAATTATATGGGAGGTGAAAAGAAATTAGCAATATATAAATGAATAACAATTTTTTGGAATCTTTTTTATTAAATGATTTTAAAAAAATAGGAATGAATAGAAATTATAAAATAAATTTCTTGAATATTATAAAAGTTTGTGAAAAGAAATAATGTGAAATTTATGAATCCTTTTGTCCAAGGAAATTGAAAGTAATGTAAGATAATGAAAAAAAGTTATTCCATAAAAAATAAATAAGGATCCAATTTAATAATTTGATTAATTTTGATGTAATTATATTATTTTAATATTTTAATTATATTATTGACTTGCTTTTAAGCATTTTTAGAATTTGTATACTCAAAATAAAGTGAAAATAATGTTCTATAAGAATAGGAGTGATTTAGGAAACTTCTTTTAGGTTTTAAGTGGTGTATATGAGAAAATAGGACTATCTTTTTGTTTAGGAATCAATACATTTTTTAAAAAAGATTTTTTTATGTTTCTTTTTTATTAATTAAAGATATGGAGTGTAAATAGTATGGGGGTATATTCTAGCATTGTTATTGCAATAAAGATATACCAATCAAGTTTTTAAGAATTTATGTTTTTATATATAGTTATAAATCATGAATAATGGATTTATTTTTTCCTTGAAAAAAATAAAACAAAACAAAAGGAGCAATTTAATTTCTTGCTCTAGATATTATATTGGTTCTTGTAAAAAATATTATCTCAATTTAAAAATTTAAATTATTAAATAAAATATCAAAATATAATTTATATTATTTTTATAAAGAATCTGCATTTTAAATTATAAAATGGATACTTCATCACTCTTAAATCAACGTTAGAATGAATAATATTTTTTTGAGTTGATATATAATCATTATTGAAATCTTATTCATTCAATAGTTTAGGAGTTATTCCACATCGTTTTTTTATGTGGATAGTACTGGGCGTTTAGGTTGAGACCTATTTTTGAGATGTCTAGGATTCAGGTTAGGACCCGATCTAAAGCACCTAGGGTTTAAGCGGAACCTGGTTCTAGATGTCCAGGATTTGATTTTAGGGTGCCTGAGGTTCGAGCCAAGACATGGTCCATGGCTTCTAGAGTTCGATTTAGGACTGGTTCTAAGGTTTGGGGCACTAGAGGGTCAATCAAGGATTAGATTCAGAGCTTTTTAGGGCTGGTCTAAGACACTTGGAGTTTTATTTGTGTCGCCCAATAGTCAATCGGGACACTTGTGGTTTGGTTTGAAGAATGAGCTTGGGATGCCCGGGGATCGTCAGAGACCATGTTCAAACTGCTTCATGATTCTAGCTTGTACCAGTGTTAGTTGTCCAGGATTCAAGTAGGGATCGATCCCAGGGCATCTAATGATCGGCCTAAGACTTTTTCTAGGGAGCTTGGGGTTTTGAGCAAGACGGATGTTGGGGAACCTGGGTTTAGACGTCTTAATGTCAATCCTAGGATGCATGAGTGTCATAATAAGAACTAGTTTAAGGGGCTAAGGGTCCGAATCGAGACTAAAGGTGGGGTTGGGACCAAGTTTGGCACTACTACAATCTTTAGATTTACCGACGGAATTTTTCGTCGGTATTTGCACTACCATTCCATTGGTAAAAAAATTACCGACGAACTCACTGGCGGAAAGTCTCAGTCGGTGAATCTTTTGTCGGTAATTTTTTATCCGCCGGTAAGTCCGTTGGTAATAAAAAAAAATATTATTACTGACGGAAAAGGCAAGCAAAAAACAATATTTCATTCCGTTGATAATTCCCTCGAAAACAAACTGTATGTAATTCCGTCGGTAATTATTTAAAAATATTTAAAAAAGTATATATTTTAAAAAACTATAAAATAATTAAATTACTATTAATCAACACTCTATAATACTCAAAATGCTTGGAAAAAATAAGAAGAAAATCAACTCAAAAAAATTTGCAACAAATAAATAACACGAAAAAATAAATTCAACTAAAAAAATTCATATGAAAATAATTTAAAAATCCTATAAATAAATCAACTAAAAATTGATCTCATATGAAAAAAAAAACCCTACAACAACATTCATACAATTATTAAGAACAAAAACAATTAAAAATAATAAAAAAAAAAATAGTGAAAAAAAACACGAAAAAAGAAGATTTTTTTTTCTTACCTTAATGTAGTTGCAAGTGAAGCTAAGAAGAGAAAAAATAAATAAATTCGTAAAGTATACTAATTAAAAAAAACTAAGAAGAAAAAATAAGAAAGGAGAATAAGACATACCTGAGCATGGAGGAGAAGAGAAGGAATTGAGGAGAGAAGAGAAGAAAAAGAAGAAGATGAAGACATACCTAAGCATGGATGAGAAGAGAAGGAGTTGAGAAGAGAAAAGAAGAAAAAGAAGAAGAAAGGAGACGGGTCTGTTGTGAAATTAGGGATTCTAAGCTTTTTATTGGGGCGTTTTACCGACGTTTTTACCGATAGATAATTAAATATTAATATTTTTAATCATTCCGTCGGTGATTCTGTCTGTAATATTTAATTTAAATTTTGAATTTAATCAAAAATTTTCAAAAACCGCCAAATATCACCAACAACTTTTCAATCCGTTGGTGATTCTGTCTGTAATATTTAATTTAATTTAAATTTTTCAGAAAACTGTCAAATAACACCGATGACTTTTCAATTCGTCGGTGATTTTGTCTGTAAAGAACAGTAATTAAGAGTACAATTGGGAAGTAAATAGTTTCAGAACTCTCTGTAAAATACTGACGGAATGTTCCGTTGATGATTCCCTTTATAATTAACATGATGAATAGTGTTGATAGTTTACCAACAATTTTACCGACGGTATTCCGTCGGTAAAAATGGCACGTTGTCGCATCCAACATCGCGGCGGCCTTAAAATTAAATCTTTGGAAATAACAGATTTTCGGCATCTTGTTCTTTAATGGGGAATGATATGGAAAAAGAACAGATATCTGGCATCTTGTTCTTTTAGGGGAAAATGGTCTTGTTTTAAGGAGTCGCCACTTAGTATTATAGTCATTAGGAACCCTAACTGGTCAACATAGATTCTATGGCTCGGGACTGGTTACGTAAAAGGAATGATATTATCACCCCTTAAACGTTCTGCCTGAGGCAGACTGCATTGTTGATTTTGTCTTAAATTGCTAAACATTTATTTGTTTATGTTATGATAATTTGTTTATAATATTCCTGACTCTGGTGCCAGTGAATATGCAACTACGGATACTTCCAACTTTACCGTTGGTAAATATTACGTAGCTATAAAATAAATTTAGATCAATATTTTTATTCCTGACTCTAACATCAGTGAATAAATAAATAAAATAAATTTATTTTTACGCATGCATATATATTTTTATTTTTTTACTTTTTATTTTTTTGGATTGGACTAGACTCAGCAAGCCTGGCCATGTCACAGGACGAAGCGAGTGATCTGGCTGGGCTAAGCAACACTGTGCAAGTGAATTAAAATTCACTTGCACGGTGTAAATGCCAATTAACTGAAACAATGCGAGAAGAAGAGGTCGCTTACCTGGTCTGCTGGAGGCGATGGAGACGATGGAGAAGCTCTGGCTGGCCGACACTACCTCCTCTCCTCTGCTCCTTCTTCTGCTTTTTTTTTCTTTGTATCTCACCCCCTGTTCTCTGGGTTTGTTTCTTTGTTCGTGGCCTCTTGTGCCCCTCTGTTCTGTGCTTCTGCTTCTGGTGTTCTTTCCCCTGCTCTCGGTGTATACTTGTTTTGCTCTGTATTTCTGCGTTTTTCTTCTCTGTTTTTTTCCACCTGTTTCGTTCTTTTCCCCTCTGCTTCTCCCGCTCGTCTTTCGTCTTTGTTTCTACTGTGATCTTCTCCTAGAATGCTCCGTTTCTGGTGCAGTTGCTGCTGAAGATGGAGCTCTGGAGCTGCGGTGTGAAAGAGCTGTTGGGGCTGGTGCAGCTGCGGGGTGAAGGCGAAGATGATGACGATGGTGATGGAGGGTTGCCCGATTGTTGCTGCTTCCTCCTCTGTTTCTCTGTTTTTTTGCTCTTTTTTCGTCCCTGTGTTTTTTTCGTTCTCTGCCGTTCGTGGCTTTTTTTTTTCTCTCTTTTTTTTGCCTCTGCTCTGCTCTGCTTTTTATAGAGCCCGAGAGCTTGCCCTAAACCAGTCCCTGTTACAGTCCTGCATTTACAGGACTGTTAATCAATCCACGAGCGGGATCGTGGGCAAAAGATGTGGTCCATGATCGGATCAAATTGCTGCAGTTTTCCCTGTTGAATAGGCTTTCTCCGCGCGAAATGAAAGGGATAATGAACAGCTCTTCAAAACGGCGCCATTTGTGTCCTTGGGAATGACTATTTTTCACTTTGGTCCCTGAACTTCTGACATTTATTAATTAGGTCCCTGATTCCATTAATTAAATAATTCCAAGTCCAATTAAGTCCCCAAACTTCTAAATTATGTTATCTTGGCCCAAATTTCAATTCATTCCTCATTTTTATCATTTCACACATTTTTTTTAATAAAATAAAAGGAGTCAAAAATTGAGTTATGACACACGTCATCAATTTTTTTGCTTTGTTTTAATTATTTTTTTTTCATTGTAATTCCCTCGATAAATACCCAGAGAATATTTCCATCGGTAAAATCCGTCGGCAATTTACCAACGAAAATATTCCCTCGATATTTTGATTTGTATTTATTAATTTTCTGGTAGTGTGGGTTGCATGGGGTTTAGGTTAAGACTATATTCAAGGAGTTCAATAATCAAGTTCGAGTTATCTAGGGCTTAAGTTGCGTACAAGTTTGAATCTCTCATGGTTTGAATTGGGATTGGGTTCAAGGTGTATAAGGCATAGTTTTGAAATCCGGCCCGGCCCGGCGGGTTGACCCGGGACCTGGCCAATCCAGGGTTGGAATCAGGCCGAGTTGAAGAAAAAATAGGAAAAGTCATGACCTGATGTGACTCGACCGATCCAGCGGGTTGACCCGGTGACCCGACAAAACTCGGTTGCAACCCGTTGACTTTTGTTTTTTTTACTAAAACGACGCTGTTTTGAATTTTTTATGACCTGGTCAAAACTCGAAATCCGGATTTTAAACCGGGCCGGCCACCAAGCTAGGTTTAAAAACTATGGTACAAGGTATTAAGGTGTTTTGTCGAGGTTAGGTGCATGATACTCCAAGGTCAGGTCAGGAGCACTCGATTTTCAAGTCCAAAAAGGTCTAGATATTGAAACTAAGGGTATTTTATATATATATATATAAAGAGCTAACAACCAAACAAGTATACAATTTTTTTAAAAAGCAAATAAAAAGACTAATGCCAAAAAAGAAAAGAAAATGATCTGATCAAACACTATTTTTAATATGGTATTAGACTAATAGATTGATTAAACAGTCATAAGCTCTCTAATTAAAAATAATTATGATTAATTCATATATTTTGTTGGAGAATAACTTGTTTTAACCAATAAAAATATAGTATGTTACCAACCAAAGCAGTAATTAGACGTCCATATTAACTTCTTAGCTTCAACATTTAAGTGATCGATGCCTACCTGCCTAACTTCACCTTCATCCCCCCCCCCCCCCATTTAAAGATTAAGCTCGCTCGCTTTCTGTGCAAACATTCCGAAAGTATTAGGCCATGGAAAAACTTGCTACTGTAGTTCTGTTTATGCCTTTTGGCATGGTTTTCTGTCTCACAGGCGTTCTCATTACTATCATCCAAGTAATGGCAACCCCTGGAGCTACTTGCTTTGTGATCTTATGTGCTTGCTGCTTCTTCTTCTTCTTTCTTTTGATAAATACCGGTTGCTTCATTTCAAGATGTTTTATAAATTATAAATCCTACATTAATATTATTATAAATTATATAATCACCATGCATGCTAATTTTGCAGGCAGCTTGCTTCCTCATTATATGGCCTCTCTCAAGAAATACATACAGAAGGATCGTTGGGGCGGTGACCGAAATATTATTCTTGGAGATGATATTTTTGATGGATTGGTTGGCAGGTCTTGAGGTGTTAATCACCCCAATATTCTCCTTCATCATCTTGTCATTTTTTTTAATATAATATATTAAAAAGGCTATAAAACTAATAATCAAAGTAAAATACAGGGATATGATTAAAAAAAAAACTAACTTGGAGAAACAGAAATAAAAAAAAAAGAAATTAATTTACTACAACAGAAATAAAAAAAATTACCTAAGATTTCTTATTACAGTATCAATATTAATTCAAATCCATCCCTCTAATTTAATTAATAACAATTTTTGCAGGTTCGCCTCCATACGGATTTAGAAACGTATGAGTTGATCGGTAAGGCTTTGAGTACTTCAAATTAAATAATTATCGAAGCCATTAATCCCTGAGGAGTATTTATAATTATTGCTTGAGGGTTTTTCCAGGCAAAGAGAATGCGCTTGTAATGCCTAATCACATCTGCGACGCTGATGTCCTCATTATGTGGCTTTTAGCCGAGGTAATGTTCAGCTAGCTAAACAAATTTTACTTACAAGTGATGATAATAAATAAATAAATAAATAAATAAACAGTTATTTATTATGCTTAAATAAATAAAAGTCATTGCCTGCTGAATGCATGATTTGGCTCTCCCTCCAGCGCTTTAATTGTCTCCGCGGTGCTCTAATGGTCATGAAGAAATCTTCAAAATACCTTCCCGTAAGTTTTAAATATTTAAATATTTTCACTTTGCTTTTAGAATATCTCCGCTTGATTCATTCTCTGCGCTGGGTAATTCAGCAGTTTTGAATTGTTTCTGCAGATTTATGGATGGGCAAATTGGTTTAATGGAGCCGTTTTCTTGAATAGAAATTGGGCCAAAGATGAAGGCAAATTGAAGGTATATTAAATACACTGAAATTCGCTAATCTATCCATCGTTAATTAACCACAAATACAGAGCTTATATAGTTTTGAAACCCCACCCTTAAAAAAAAGAAATTATTAAAACCTATATATTAAAACTTGAATATCTATGAAATCCTGAAAAATTTATATCCTAGATTGAAAAATTGTATTCATATATATTTTAAAGTCTAATTAATTAAGAAGTTAATTAAATTTGCCACCGTTCATTTATGATTTGATGTTGTATGATTTGATGTTGAGGACAGGGGCGGAGACAGGAGGTTAGTAGGGGCCTCGACTCCTTTAAAAATATTATTTTTACAGCCTTTTTCTTAATAATTTATATGGTTTTAGCTAAAATAATAAAACAATTAAAATTTTGGTCTTAATTTTATTTTTTGACTTCGCCCTCGATGGTTGGTTATTGATTAATATTTTAATGTGGGTTATTTACCGAAAAATCTTTATATTAAATATTAAAAAATGAAGAAAAACTCTAAAATAGCACGCTTAGCATGTTCTTAAATAACAAATGCGACCTTGACCTAATTTATTATTGGTATATAGTATAAAAAAGCATTTGGAACCCATAAATTGTAATTTTAAAACTCTCATCATCACAATTTAGTTGTTGGTAACTCTTTAAGCAGTATAGCCCAAGATGTGTGATTAAAACATCTTTTACAAGAAAATTGAAGAGTAGGTTTTACAAGAAAATTGAAGAATAGCTTTTTTTTTTTTTTGGCCATCACAATTTCTTAAGCTGGAAAAAAAACATTAATTTTATATTTTTTTTTGGTAAAAAATAATTTAAAAAACAAGTTTGACCGAAACAAGAGTGTGTGTGAGTGTCAACCATCCTGGGATTTAAGATTCAGAACGTGTCTATAAAAAAAAGGATTACAGTCCCTTTATGGCTATAAAAAAAATATTAACTAGCACATCTAGCTACATAACAGCTTGTTACATTTGGATCGATTAATGTTCTGCTGGAGTGATTCCTTGCAGTCAAGTTTTCAAGAGCTTAAGGATTTCCCTGGTTCTTTTTGGTTGACTATCTTCGTGGAAGGGACTCGCATCACCCCAGATAAACTTCTAGCAGCTCAAGAATTTGCCATTTTAAAAGGATTGCCAGTTCCTAAGAACGTGCTGATTCCTCGCACCAAGGTAACCACGTAGATATAGTGCCATCCTCTTGTAAAGTGGAATAATCAAGAGGAAGATATCCATTATCCGTTAATTATATGGAACCCTTTTCGGTTTGACATTTGATAATTAAGGAAAACAAATTCATGCTACTTATCCAAGAAAAAGAAACTGCTCTGGTTCCAATTTACATGATCACACCGTCAAAAGAAGTACTCTCCTGGTAACCTGTGACTCCATGTTTTGCACTTAGGGCTTTGTTTCGGCTGTACAGAACATGCGTCCATTCGTTTCAGCAGTTTATGATGTTACTGTTGCTGTGCCAAAAGGCCATCCAATCCCTTCTGTGAAGAGATTCTTTAAGAGGCAACCTTCTGTTGTAAGTTAAGACAGTGTTCAAATTTGGTGATTTTAGGAACTGAAGCACGGTCATCCTTCTATGGTACTTTTTTAGCTGATATATGTGTAGATGACCTAATTTCAGGTGCATTTCCACATAAAACGCTATGCAACGAAGGGATTGCCCGAATCAGATGAAGGCGTTGCTCAATGGTGTAAAGATAGATTTGTGGTCAAGGTATTACATAATCATCATTGCTTGCTTAATTTGCTCCTCCATATATAGTTTAAGCAGAGCATGTGATTGATGCTAGAGACCAAAAAAGGTGATAAAATGTTCCAAGAGAAGTCTTACCAGTAATCTCATCATTTCCAGGATGCAATGTTGGAAGAGTTTCGAGCCAATGACACATTCGAAGGAAAAGAAATTAGAGATTTTCGAATTCGACCGAAGAAGTCATTGATTGTAAGTCATCGTTCTGGCCACCTAAAAATATAAAAAGAATGTCGCTACCTACTCCTGTTAATCTTCTTAGTTTAAATGAGAGTGTGTTTGGTATTGCGGTAGCTGTTGTGGTTGTGGTTTGAAAAAAGTTATTTTATAAAAAGTACTTTTAGTTGAGGTTGGTTTGAAAAAATAGGTGTTTGGTTAAAACTGTGGTTGAAATTGAGGTTGAAGAAAAAGTAGTTTAATG
>Ga0307517_10008005_pt1 | contig 15252 bp, 8 predicted proteins | sample 23_EM_MG_FD_194515 | JGI IMG/M metagenome (GOLD analysis project Ga0307517, IMG submission 194515) | Populus trichocarpa ectomycorrhiza microbial communities from riparian zone in the Pacific Northwest, United States - 23_EM | ecosystem: Host-associated > Plants > Roots > Unclassified | place...
TCAGCTATGTTTGCAAACAATAACAATTAGACTTTTGAAAGCAATGAGAGAATAAGGATCCACACATAACTGACTTCATTAAAGTTAGTGTAATTTAATACATGGAAAAGTTATATGGTGCGTGCTGGAAAAGCAATGAGGAGACGATCTTGTTTCTTGTTTGTTATCATCAGCCAAGCTTTTTCATGGTCTGATATCTCATCTCTGCAAAAATCATTTCTTGTTCAAGTTCTGTTGTGTTTTTCTCCCATCAAAAGCAACCACATTGAAGTTACTTATCCTTCAGTTTGATGGACTTGTCTATACAATTAAAATTTTCTTTTCCAATTTTCAATGAGCGTTTACTTTTACAGGGATGCTCAACCAGTAGAGAAATTGAAGGACGCCTATAGGAAGTTTCTTATTAGGTCGATGAGAAAACCAAATGTTGTGGAGGTATGCGGCTTTGGTAAATTATTTTGTTTAGTTGATATATGATCAAACAAATGGAAGTGGTTTATTATTTCATTTCTCCTTCTTCTTAGGACGACTCTGGAGAAAGTCACTTGCCAGTCCGAAGCTTTGGAACTGTCCTGTCCACTGCAGATAATCGTAAATTTCTACTGCTCTAATCTGCCATTTTGAATTTATTGCTAAAACTCACCAATGTTGCAGGGAGGCAAAATATGGAGAGATCTGAACTTGCAAGGAAACAAATGAAGCCAGACAGGTAAGGATGCGGTTTTAGAGTTGCTACTTTTCTTTTAGTTCCTAGTTCCCCTTTCTGTTCCATTCAAGGATTTGCCTCTTGAACAAGGAAAAATGAAATTGATCTGCCAGCCTGCATGCATATATGAATCTCTAAAAACTTGCTTATTTTGTTACCCAACTGGGATGAAGTAGCACATCCATTTAGAAGCTGTGCACAAGTTCTACCGTGGTCCCTTTTCGCATTGCACACTAGGTTGATTTGGTATATAACAGTTATACGAAGTCTGCCACAAATGTTTCCACAGCGGAAGTAACATATATATTTAAAAATTATATTGAAAATGATTGGAAAGATGGAAACAAGCCCATATATAATTTGATGTCAAAGTTTACTAATGCCCAAAGGCACAAGTTTCCTTTGGTGTGATAGATTCTCGTGAATGTCAGCATGTTCCTTCCTCTTAATACATCCTCGGAAATGTAGAAACTTTTATGATGTCAGCATCTTTGCTTAAAAGTGAACAGTTGACTGGTTCATTCAGTGTTTCAGGAATACAAAAGAAAGTTGAGAAGTGACTATTGCTATGATTGAGATGCATAAATACATCTATGGACTTGCAATTGAGTACTTTATGCCATCGCAAATTTTGTTTGCATTGATTAGAGAATCTGTGCCATGATTCCTCTTCCCTACCCGTGTGAAACATTGACGCATGTTGTATGCAAGTGTTTCAACCGAATATGCCTATTGATATGTGTTTTATTTCGAAATTTTGTTATTGTTGATGGAAGCAAACTCGGTTGGCATTATCATTTGGATTTCTGTTCTAACTTCTAACACACTTTCTTCTGATCCCGTTTATAGGACTCAAAAGATTCCCCTTTCTATTTTCAAAGACACAACAAGTATTGACACCATGCCAGGACATCAATCAGGCAAGTCCAAGACAGATTTGAGTCCTTGGAGCACTCTTGGAGCTCGAGAAGAGAGAGACAAAGAAAATAGTGCATTGCCTACCAAATGGACAACATACAAGGTGGCTTCATCTCTCAAAAACACTCCATACAATTTTTCATCTGAATTCCTTTTCAATAGGAGGGCACTAAACTTTGAGAACATGCCTTCTCTCAGATTCCTCGGAGACCTGGAGCTAGAACTGGAGGGGTAACTGCAAGCGCCTCCATTGAAGTGTTTGTTGACGAGGAATGTACAGAGTGAGTAATACCATTGTTCTAAGGGATAAATAATAATTTGTCAATTGATGGAGACAATTCTCCATCAAGGAGATTGCATCAATTCTTCTGTATCTATATGTAGTGCTTGTTGATATGTTAGTCTCCTTGTTCTGTTGTTAACTTGTTATTCTGTCTTATCAGAATGGATAGATCACATGATCATGATGGCAAGTCTTCGACGTTGAAGCTGAGGCAGGGAGATGGCCTAGACATTAAGAAGTAAGTGCTAGTTGCATGACTATTTCACTGTCCACTCAAGGATGTGCTAAACATTACAGAGGATATATTACCTAGTGAGAACTGATTAGTTTTCTTGATTTTTCAACTAGCAGGGAAACAGATCTCTTAAGGGAGAATCCACTAAGGAACTTTCCTTTGCGCAGCCTTCCTAGGTGATTGGGCGCAGCACAATCTAATAACAGACTTATTGTTTTACCTTTCTTTCAGTGTTGTATGATCTTAAGCGGATTAGCTTCTATCTCTGAAGCCCTGATCCATATCTTCCAGTGCCATATGATCTCAGGCATGGATGGATAATATCTACAAATTTGGTTCAAGTCATTCTGAGATTTTTAGATTTTTCTTTGTAACGAAACGACTCTGAAATTAGTGGTTTGGTGAGCTAGCACAATTGTGCTATTGCATATGAAATGATTTGTTAGCATGATAGTGTTTACTTATCGGAATCCAGAACTTCAAAAAAGATGGATGACTTTCCTGAAGTTTGCGCATAGGCATGCATGCACAGTAGCGGTGCCGAGTCATTTAAATCTAGGCGAAGCAACACATTAAAGATCAAAGCTCGGATGTTAAGGTAATTTTTATTTTATAAAATATAATTAATAAATATACTATATTTATTATTAAAATATTTTGTTAAGCGAATAACTTGAGCCGTTGTGAAAATAAATATAGCCTTTAGGCTATCGGACACTGTAAATATAAGCATGCATGGATAAGTATGTGCAGATACATATGACACAGCACAGCAATCCCAAAAAAGTGTCATCAATCATTTTGCCTTTACTTCGGTCTGGCATGGAATGAACAAATTTAAAGAATTGCCAGGCAGAAAAAAGAAAGCACATCAACCATTGACTTGTTGGAATATAGGAAAGAAATACCTGCACGTGAAAGCAAAATTGATGGCATACTTACCATGATAATAATTCCATGTATCATGATTATAAAACCTATAGTTTTAAAATTCAAGTAAAGCTCAAGTTACATATTATAAGGATAAAAAATGTATATATATATTTTTTTAAAAATAATATAGTTTTAATAAAAAAAAATCAACACATTAATGACTGAATTTTTTTAATTTTTTAAAACTAGAACGAACACTGAGTGAGCCCTCAAGCCTGTAGAAGTTTTGAAACAAAATAAATTATTCAATATACTAAAAGGGCTCAGTGCCCCTGTTACTATTTACAATAGATTTAGAGCACTGTGGATTGGAGCTGTAATGGCAGCTTAGCCCTTGACACAAAGAGTTGCAAGGGCAACGGAGGAGAGGTGGAGTTGTCTTTTTCGCGGAAATGCATTTAGCATTGAAGGGATGGTTGAGGAGAAAATGGTTAGCACAAGTTTTGGTGGAGTTGCAGACTATGAGGAGCAGGCACCTGGCGCTAGCGTTACCTACGCAAGGACACTTGGCGCTGGGGCTGCCCGACTCGAGCGCACCTGGCGCTTGGGTCTAGGCAAAAGCTCAATTGGCTATGGCAGCCCCAACGCCACGTGGTGCTGGGTCAGCCCAAGCGCTAGGTGGCGTAAAGGCAGCACAAGCGTCAGGTTTCTGCTTCTCATTGTTATTATAATATTATTACTTATAATAAAAATATTAATATTTTATACCACAACTGATAATATTTTTAGTATTTATACTATTAATTATAAATAAAATAATAATATTTATAGCACAAATAATACTATTTTTTATATGAATATTTTAAAATTTAATAAAAATAATAATATTTTTAACACAAATACTATTCATTATAATAAAATAATAATATTTGTAGCACCACTTATACTATTTTTAAGAGTAATACTTTTAATTATAAGAAAAATTAAAATAGTTATAACATAAATAATACTATTTTATATATTAATACTTTTAATTATAATAAAAATTAAAATATTTAAAATCATTCATCAAGACCCATTGAGCTTGCGTCCTGACGTCGGACCCAAGACAATGGGTCCTCCTTCAAACCCAAGTGTCAGGTGCCCCACATTAAGCGGGCGCGGGCTGACTCGCCCCAAGCGACCGCCATCACCACGTGGTGCTCGGGTATTGCACATGGGCGGGAGCTGCTTGGCTCACCCCAAGCACCCCTAAGCGCCACCGGGTGCTCGGGTCTGCGTGCTAGGATGGCGCTTGAGCAGGGCAACACAAGTGTCAGGTGTCTGCTTGCCATTGGTATTATAATATGATTACTTGTAATAAAAATATTAATATTTATACCACAAATGATAATATTTTTAGTATTCATACCATTAATTATAAATAAAATAATAATATTTATAGCACAAATAATACTATTTTTTATATAAATATTTTAAATTTTAATAAAAATAATAATATTTTTTAACGCAAATACTATTCATTATAATAAAATAATAACATTTGTAACACCAATTATACTATTATTAAGAGTAATACTTTTAATTATAAAAAAAATTAAAATATTTAAAATCCTTCATCAAGATCCAATAGAATTGGGTCACGCAAGACCCATTGAGCTGGGGTTATGACCCCGAACCCCAGATAATCAGGAAATTTGTCATGACTAAAGCAAGTTGGCTCTCTCCAAGACACACCATCGCCACGTGGTGCTCGGGTCTGATTGCTACAGAAGGGTCGCCTAGCGTTATGGGGCGCTAGGGCAAACCAGGCGTCAGGTGTCTGCTTCCCATTGTTATTATAATATTATTACTTATAATAAAAATAGTATTATTTGTGTTATAGTTATTTTTTAATTATGATTAAAAGTATTAATATTAAAAATATTATTATTTGTGTTATAGTTTTTTTTATTTGATTAAAAATATTAATATTAAAAATAATATTATTTTTGTTATTATTATTTTTACTTTTATTATGATTAAAAATATTAATATTAAAAATAATATTATTTGTGTTATAATTATTTTTACTTTTATTATAATTAGAAGTCTGGACTCGTCCACGCCCAACTCCAAGTTGGGCTGACCACAACAACGCCTACCCTCAAGTTGGGGTTAGACGCGTCCATGCCCAACTACATATGTGTTAATATAATAATGTGTGTTATAAATATTATTGTTTCTCTTCTAATTCATATCAAAAATATTATTATTTGTGTTATAAATATTATTATTTTTATTATAACTCAAAATATTGATATAAAAAATATTATTATTTGTGTTGTAAGTATCTTGAAATTCTTAATATAATTATTTATGTTATAAATATTATTATTTTTATAATAATTCTAAATATTCATATCAAAAATAGTATTAATGGTGTTATAAATATTATTATTTTTATTATAATTAATATTAATAATAAATTAATTAATAAATTTGAAAAACAATTATTATTAATATAAAAAAATATTATTTTTTATATTATAAATTTTTACCGTTGTTTTTATAAAAATAAAAAGTATCCAACTAGTACGATCTAAAATTGACCAAGCTCAGTACCTCAATTGTGGATTTAAGAGATGATACCGGGTTGACCCGCGTGTATTCAACTTTTACTTTTAGTTTTTATAAAGAAAAAAACTGAAAACGGATCTTATTATTAACCCACCCGGTCACTCGTTCATTTATTTATTATTATTTAATGGTGGCATTGGTACGGCCACTCCTCTCTCTTAGAGACAGAGGGACTGCTAGAGAGAGAGAGTTCTGTGTCTAAATTCCCTAAATTTCTAAAATTAGGTTTCTTTCATGAACGAGAGCTTTCTCAAACAGAACCCCAAATAAATCCCATTATCAAACAAAACCATGGCGGAGCACTTAGCTTCAATCTTCGGTACCGAGAAAGACCGAGTTAATTGCCCTTTCTACTTCAAGATTGGCGCATGCCGTCACGGCGATCGCTGCTCTCGCCTCCACAATCGCCCCACCATCTCTCCCACTCTCTTATTATCCAACACGTACCACCGCCCTGACATGATTACTCCCGGTGTCGATGCTCAAGGCCAGCCACTCGACCCACACAAGATCCAGGAGCATTTCGAAGATTTTTATGAGGATATTTTTGAAGAACTAAGCAAATTTGGTGAGATCGAGAACCTTAATGTTTGTGATAACCTCGCCGATCACATGATCGGTAACGTTTATGTTCAGTTCAAGGAGGAGGACCAAGCTGCTGCCGCTTTGCAATCTCTTCAGGGACGATTTTACTCTGGTCGTCCTATTATCGCCGATTTCTCTCCAGTCACTGATTTTCGTGAAGCTACCTGCAGACAGTACGAGGAGAATAACTGCAATCGTGGTGGTTATTGTAATTTTATGCATGTGAAGCTGATTGGGAAGGATTTGCGGAGAAAGTTGTTTGGAAGATATCGGGGATACAGGGTTAGTAGGAGTCGGAGTAGGAGTGTGAGTCCGAGGAGGAGGGATAGAGATTATGATAGGCGTGAGAGGGATTACAGAGACAGAGACCGTGATTATCGTGGAAATGGGAGGAGGAATGACAGAGACGGAGGGAGGAAAAGACACGGGAGTCCGAGGAGGAGCAGGAGCCCGGTCAGGGAAGGCAGCGAGGAAAGAAGGGCCAGGATTGAGCAGTGGAATAGAGAGAGGGAGGAGAAGCAGTGATTTGAAGAGGGAGAAAGTTGTCTTGGCTGGTCTAGGAGTGGAGATGTATGTTGGCATTTTTCTCTTATTGGTAATGATTCTAGGCTCTAGTGTTTGGTTTTCATCTTTTCTTTTGCTTTGAATATTTGACTCTTTTTATGAAGGATTCGTACTATTTTTGTTGGTACCTTTGTTATGGAGTTAATTGTGTCAGTTAAGCTTTAGTTTAGTAATTATTCTTCTTGCTATTAAATTGTTTTTATGAATCCTATCTTTCTTGTTCTCTGTCTTTTGGTTTTGGGTTTGTGTTACTTATATCTCTTTACATTGAACTGTAAAACCGTGCCTGCCAAAGCGTGTATTTTGCATATTAATTTGACTGGCAATGTTAAGAGTGATTTATTCAATTTCATACCAATATGTAGTGACCCTTTCTGGTGTATGATGAATATGCTCGAATGGTTACCGGTGACCTGCGAGCATTAGCTTTAAGTTACTTGTTTATCAGAAACCATTTTCTCCATTGCACATACTAATTATTTTTGTGCAAATACATTGTTTACTATGACCCGCGTCATGCTCTAAGGGCTTCTCTTTTACTTCTATAGTTTTAGCATTTAAATCTAGCAGGTTGCTGGTCGCATAAATAAATTCTATATAGCTGATTGCTGCCACTAGGCTTTGTAGTAAAAGTCATGGTTGTTGGCGGAAATTCGTGGTTGCTATTTGAAAATTGTTTTGAGCTGGGTTAGAAGTTGGAGTAAAGCATTGGTCAACTGGATGAAAGAAAGACTCATTTGGAGTACTTTGTATTTAGAGCATTGGTGAATGCATGCCTTGCTATGGATTTTTTTTTCATGGTAAAATCTTTTCAGTAATCTAAATAAAAGTCTGGTTTTGGTTTTCATATAGTGGTTAGACTACTGTGATACGTTCATAGGAAGTGGAAGTATATTTAGATCACGCAGGAAGATTCCAGGTTTTTGTTTTTTTGATTTGATTGTCGTGTCTTTGATGTACTTTAGGCTGATATAAAATTGAGGCTGGCCCAAGCTCTAGAACAGCTTAACATGTTGGAAGTCTTGAATTGTCAAGAGGAAGTGTAACTAACCAAACTGACATGCTAAAAACTGCTGTCTCACCCTTGAAGCTACTAGGTTAAGCTGCTAACTTGCCCACTATGTGTGGGTATTTGATGAGTTTGGGTGCCTTTCTCATGATTTAATATAATAGCAGCTTTTTGTCCATGCTATCGAATGCAGGAATGCATATTCCCCTGAGAAGTCCCTGAGAAACTGGAGTTCGGAATACACTAGTTTAAATGGATTTGCTGTTAGCTGTCAACTTTTTGTATGGGATTTTCCCTTTTGGGTTGTGCTCAGGTTTGTTAGAGACGAGGTTTTAGTTAGGGCAATCGGTTAACTTCATTATTCACACACACTTGACAGTGGTGCTCAAAAGGCTAAAAGCATTGCTTTCATGTTTATAGAGGCTCATTCGATATTAAATTTATGTGGCAACTCTCATGTTTTTATTGAACTTAAAACTTCTTTAGCAGCTTGTAGGTGTAGGGATTGATCCTGCCAGCAGATACATCATATAGGCAGGGTGACCTGGGCCCAAAAGTTGTGCTCTATACGAGTATGGACAAATCCCAATGATTCCCCCCCTGTTGTTTAAAGGCAATTTAGCATTGTTTGTTTTTTCTAATCATTATTCCATCTGTCTTTAGGTTAGGGTCAGTTCTGGATCTCTGAATTGGGCCAGTTGAACACGAAGTTGGTCAGAAAAAGGGCACGGTGTTCATGTCCAGTTAGGTACTGTTTGTTTCCGTGATAGACTGTGTTTTGATGAATTTTAAAATATGAAAATAAAATATTATTTTGATATATTTTTAACCGAAAATCACTACAAACAAACCGACAAATACTACCTTAGTGGGGGTATTAAATGTGTATCAGAAATATATCCTTTTAAAGAGGATAAAGATTTTCTGGCACAGCCTCTGATTATCATGTTCTTTTGTTGCTACGAAAAGCAACATGGCATATATTCTCAAGAGATCTGTTATGATACAAAATCCAGATGACTGTGGTCAGTAGGAAGAAGTCCATGCACCAAATGAAATGGGTCCTGGAACTTGATTGTTATTGATTTTGAAATAGGGAAAGGTTGTGATTGTGGGTCCTGGAACTTGATGGTGCAGAAGAGGCGAACCAGGATCATAAGAGCTCCTGCTGATTTGCTAGAATGGTGCGTGAACAGTGAGGGGAGCTTGATTATTCTGAATGAAAAGAAAAGAAAAGAAAAGAACCCTTGACCCTAGGTTGCCTGCCTTGCAAATGCTGTAGTGGTGTTGCAGTGGCGAAATAGTATCCATCTTAACATTTCCTAAGGTTTCCAGTGGCGAACTGCTTCCCTGTGAACTTTGATGGTAAGGTGACCAATAAACTTTGGGATAATTACATGTTTGATTTTTTCTTCGCGTCCTCAACTTTAATAATTTTTATAATACTAGGTTTGCAATTTAACAACTACTCTCGTATGATTTCGCCATCGTCGTATTATCAAACACGTGGTGGGTATTCTCATCGCTTTCATCAAACAACCTACCTTTTCTTTTTCATTCCCGGCCTAGAACTTTCTCAGATCATAAAGCATAATATAATGGCAATTCTCCTTCACGACTAGCAAATAAATAATAACCATTCGAGAAGCATTGTATTTATTTTGCCTTTGTTCACAGAAAGAGCCTTCCTTCCTATTTTCCCTTTCGAGTTAATATCATAACCCAATATTCCTGAAGAAAAAAAAAGGCTTCTAGGCTTGGACTAGGAGGTGCCCAATCACCGATTATACCTAAATCATCATCAATCCTAGCCATGTTTTCAAAATCTTGAACAGACAATTTTCTTTCTCCAATCATCTCTCTCCCTGTCTAGACCCAAATCTAATAATAGATTCATCTCTTTAGATCTAAACCTAAATCTAAATCCATCGTAACCATGTGCTCTTGCAACACCTTGAAAACCCCCATAAATTAATTTCTTCTGAAAGTGTGTTTGGTATTTCGGTAGCTGTTGTGGTTATAGTTTGAAAAAAATTGTTTTATAAAAAGTACTTTTAGTTGAGGTTGGTTTGAAAAAATAGATATTTAGTTAAAACTGTGGTTGAAATTGAGATTAAAGAAAAAGTAGTTTAATGTGTTTGGTTAAGAATGCTTTTGAAATTGAGATTATAAAATAATTTAAAAAAATATATATTAATATTGATGGTTTTAAATTTAAATATTGTAGAATTAATTACTCCTATTACATCATGAAATAAATAATACTTTATATAATTTTTTTTTATTATTCCATTAAACTATTTGTAATTCTATTACGTGCAAAATTCATCCGATAAGAACTACAGTTTTTATAATTTTGTGAGCGTGTAATAAAATTAGATAAAATATTATCAGGTATAAAATTGATATTACAGTGCGAGTGAATTTAATTCACTCTATACTAGTTTTTCAGGAAAAAAAATATTATTAACATCACAGTGCGAATGAATTTAATTCACTCTAAATTATTTTTTTTTAAAAAAACTGTTACTAAAATTAACACACAGGAAAAAAATATATCCACGTGAACAGTGTAAGTGAATTGAACTGTTTATAAGTAAACAGTGCAATTCACTTGCATTGTTCATTATTTTTAAGTGAACAGTGCAAGAGAATTGCATTGTTCACTTGAACAGTGTATCAATGTACATTGTTCAGGCTAATTGCACTGTTCATTAAACAGTGCAATTAGCATGCATAGTACATGAAAAGCAGGAATTCCTTACTTTTCATTACCTGCGTTTCAAAGTAAAAATAATGTGAGATTCATAAATAATAAATCATTTTTTTTATTATCAAATGCTACAAATTACGTTTTAATTAAAAAGCATTCACAACCATGTAACCAAACTGCCTCAATTCTTCAGCCCGTTTCTTTGAAATATCTCACCAAATACTACCATGTAAAAATAGATAAAAGGTCCCCGCTGAAGGCCCCTCTTTTCTTCTTCATTAATTCTTCAACCCGTTTTTTTCTTTTATCTCGACTAGCATAGAGTAGCAGCCACAGGACATGCCCATTTGCTTGAAAATCTTGAAATGCAAATATACCATGGTTATCATGGTTTTGTTGGAGAAAGAGTAGATAACTATGAATAAGAATTTGGTTTTTGAATTGAAGAGCATTAGCTTATAATTACCTTTTGATTTGTATGTTGTTTCCTTCGGTTTGTAATTTACTATATACAATAAAGTCGTTTTATATAATGTTTGAGATTTTAGTTTGATTGAGGATATACATTTTTCAAAACATAAAATACAAAAGTAGTAAAACAAGTGGTTCGATGTGATTATCTCATAAACTTATAATTTCTTAACATCGTTATACATACCATTTTTTTCAACTCAAAATATTTTATAAAAAAAAATAAAATATTTGAATTGCAAATCATAATTTGTTAAATATGCATTCTCACGAGTTACGGGTTCATATCTTCTTCTTCTTCTTCTTTTCCAATCTCCGAAAATCTTTTGTTTTATGAAGAAATTCCATGCACCTTTACAGTCCCTCAGGTTCAAAGCTCATCAATCAATAACATAAGGTTCAAAGACGTTATTATTTTTAGACATTCAGGTTTTTTGCTACGCGTTCCTTAAAATCAGGTCCAAATTCAACATCAAGAAAATTATATACTTACTTTACTTCTAGGCCCATGCCCACCTCCTGTCTTGAAAATCCACGTAGATTGCCACAGTGCCTCTAATTGTTCACTCGGCGCCTTCCTATTGGTCGGGTGATGGCAACACCTTCCTAAAAATCACGTGGCAAGATCACCGGTCCCTCAACTCCCTTGTTAGAATTTCGTGACCATCAACACGTGTACGGTTGATCGTCATTCTAAAAACGCGTCACTGTTTCTTTTCCTTGTTCACGAAGAAAGCGAGTGACGCGGTTAGAAATTGCCACGAAGCATGAACTTGGCAACGCAACCTTTCCCATATATATACACGCACAGGAAAACATTCTCTGCTTCAAAGTTTTGTTTTTGTTTTTCCTTTTCCTTCTTTTTATTTTTGTAATCTAATTTTGTGATTAAAAAGTAGTAGCTTTATCTGGTTTTTTCCTAGTCTTCATTTATGCAATGGAATTTCTAGAAGGAGATGATGTGCTAGGGCAAATCGATTGGGATAATTTGTTGGATGGATTCCCGGATTCCGATAGCATCTTCGAATTAGAACCTCCTTTAACCACAGACTTGCAACCGATCAACGATTCTTCGAATTCATCATCACCTGCTACGGTTTCGTCTTGGATCGGAGAGGTTGAGACCTTGTTGATGAAAGATGACGACGATAAGGTTGATCAGCTGGAGAACTGCAACGCTTTCTTGGCAGATATTTTAGTTGATTCTCCTTCTGCTCACGAGTCTGGTGGCGAGGTCCTTGATGCTTCCACCGATAAGGATTCCACTTCTTCCGATGATGCTGACGGCGGCCCGAAGGAGAAAGACGACGGAGCGGAGGAGAAGAACAACAACGATGAGGAGGAAGATCCTGATGATATTGTGTCCAAGAAACGGAGAAGGTACCTCTAGTTTATAAATTAGACTTTTCAATGTCGTAGAAGCCATGGCGTTTCTGTTTGTACATAAAGGGTTTTCTTTTAATTTTTGCACATTGAAACTAGTTATGTTTTGATCATGCTCTGGTGCTGTTTCTTCCTTGTTTTTCTGCTATGCTGTAACGATTGTCATGCGATCATTTTATATCTGTTGGAGAAAGAGAGTGTTGTGGGCCCTGCTGTATGTAATAATTGAACTGATTTTTCAGGCAGTTGAGAAATAAGGACGCGGCAGTGAGATCAAGGGAAAGGAAGAAGTTGCATGTGAGGGATCTTGAAATTAAGAGTAGGTATTTGGAAGGGGAATGCAGGAGGCTGGACAGGCTGCTTCAGTGTTTTATCGCGGAGAACCATGCTCTACGCCTTAGTTTACAGAGGGGCAATGCATTTGGTGTTACCTCGGCCAAGCAGGAGTCTGCTGTGCTCTTGTTGGGTATGTTTCACAGTCCATATTGCTCATTGCTCATGCTTATTACCTCTTATCGTCGTCATTTTTTAATGTGGGAATTCATGTTCTGTAATTTAAAGAGGAGGGAGTTTGTGTTTATTTTCTGAATCGTATGACTGACTATGCCAAGGTTGATGACTTCTGCAGCTATGTAATTGCTCACTGAATTTGCTGAACGGCCCCACTGTTATGAACCCTAACGATATTGGATATCGAAACTGGGTGGTTTGCTTTAGAACAGGGCTTTGAAACAAGCCCATTTGCCATGCTAATATATGTTGTTAAGAATGTGCCAAATGCTACTACTATTTACCTCTGCTTTGAACTAGTTACCTTAGTGGGTCCTGTTAGTTTGACTGGATAAGTTGCCATTCTCCTCGATGATTGATTTACGGCTCCAATAGAAGCAAAAGTATTTGTTTCTTTTTGCGATGCTTTCTCGATGCTGGATTGTGGTAGCGCACTGAATTGCTTAACCTTCAGCTACTCTTTATCCTTGTTTTCTTGCAGAATCCCTGCTGTTGGGTTCCCTGCTTTGGCTCCTGGGCATCATGTGCCTATTCCCCCAGCCTGCAATGCCCCAGTCAACAATGGTGGAAGTTCTACTAGAAACAATGGAAAAGAAAGCACCAGAAAACGTGGCTCAAAGAGGAGCAGGAAGTAAAATATTCATATCCTTGGCAAACAGTAGAAGATGCAAAGCTTCAAGGCCAAGGATGAAACTTACCGGTGTAATCTTTCCTTCTCTAAATTTGGTTTTGTAATTAAGGTCTAGAGCTCTTTATCATGTTGAGCTGAGTGATCAAAGCTGGTTGAATGTTTCGATGAGCACATAGAACAATGCTGTTCCCTGATTGACAATTAGAAACTCTTTATCGTATCCATATTTGAATTTTGACTGAAAATCTTCTCTTCATGTCCTTGTACTTTGAATGTACATTTGAAATGGAAGTGGTGGTTTAGGTTCCTTTTCTGTCTTTGAAACTTTGCGAGGAAACAAATGGTGGGGAGGCAGCTGGCACTACATGTCCTTCATTAAAGATTATATGCATTCTTCATTTAGACAACCGGGGAATCACATAGCTCAACTTTTCAAGAGCTCTTGCAAGCATATAAGAGAAATTTGCGTTGGTTATTGGTGATATGTAATTTGATCGAACTGATTTTCAGACCAGGGCTTTTCAGACGTGGTCATCTCTTCTCGGAAATCAGACGAGAAACCCAGGCGCGGTGCTGTGAGCACTGTGAGAACTGAGAATCAATCTTCCCTGCAGGGGCAAAAGTGACTGTCATTGCTTGGGGGTTTAAAGCTGCCTCGGGGCATCAAATTAAAATCCAACCTTATCTTGGTGCAGTTTGTGCTTTCTGTAAAATTATTTTTTAAAAAAAATACATCAAAATATATTTTTAATTTTTTTATATTATTAACATATTAAAATTATTAAAAACACAGAAAAAATATCAACTTGATTTTTTTAAAATAAGCTACTGCACTTTTTAAGAGGGTTTTAGCATGTGTGGTATTTTTATCAATGTATTTTTTAAAAGTATTTTGCTTAAAAATATGTTAAAATAATATTTTTTTATTTTTAATATAAACATAAAAAATGTATTAATTTGATATTTTTAAAGTAAAATATGTTTTTCAAAAGCATTAAAAAGCAAAAACTATCATCCTTTTAGTTATCACTCGTTAGCAGCATGCAGGTCAATTTTTTTTTTTTTGCATAAAAAAATATAAAAAAAATTAAGATCCAAAAGCGTTGAGTTTGGGTGCAATGTTGGATTCAAGAGCCTTAGATTTGGCTGATCCGACTGTAAAATTTTAGATCCAAGAGTAATGTTTATAAAATTAATTATAATACCAATAAAAATATTTTTAATACAAATAATAATATTTTTAATGTTAGTAATAATATTAAACTCTCAAGTTTTTATAGTTTTTTATCCATTGAAATCAAATTTATGGTTTTTCTTATAGTAATAATATTTTTAAAAACAATTATTAATGATAATAATAATAATAATAAACTTGGGTCTGGCTTTTTAATAATAATATTAAACTTGTTTGATCCAAGTTCTTATAAATTTAATTCATTTAGATCAAATTTATGGTTTTTCTTTGATATTAATAATATTTTATTTTAAATTTATTAATGATAATAATAATAATAATAATTTTAGACTTCAGATTAAATTTGTGGTTGTTTTTCAATATTAATAATATATTTTTCAAATTTAATAATAATAATAATAATAATAATAGTATTTATAATACAAATAATAATATTTTTAATATTAATAATAACATTAAATTTTTCTGACCCAAGTTCTTATAGTTTTTTATTCCTTGAAATTAAATTTATGGTTTTTCTTCGATAATAATAATATTTTTTTAAAAAAAAATTATTA
>Ga0307517_10008006_pt1 | contig 15248 bp, 11 predicted proteins | sample 23_EM_MG_FD_194515 | JGI IMG/M metagenome (GOLD analysis project Ga0307517, IMG submission 194515) | Populus trichocarpa ectomycorrhiza microbial communities from riparian zone in the Pacific Northwest, United States - 23_EM | ecosystem: Host-associated > Plants > Roots > Unclassified | place...
GCATGCGCGGACGCGATCGGCGTACTCGCCGCATCCCGGCCCGACCTCCTGGTCGTCGTCGGCGCGGGGATGCGCGGGCACGTATGGGAAGGCGGCGGAGAAGCCTCCCTGCGCCCGTACGGCGTCGACCGCACGCTGCGGCTCGGCACGGGCGAGGACCCGGCTCCGCTGGCGAGCCCGTCCCTGGCGGTCGCGGCATGGCTGCTGGAGCGTACGACGATCGCGGCCCCCCTCCACGCGTGCGCGGTGCCCGGTGACGCGCCCGTCGAAAGGATGCTCGGTCTGGGCCGTGGGCTGGCGGACATCGCGGACCGGGTCGCGCTGCTGGTGATGGGCGACGGGAGCGCCTGCCGCACCCTGAAGGCCCCCGGCTACCTGGACGAGCGGGCCGAGCCCTACGACGCCGCAGTGGCGGCGGCACTGGGCGCGGCGGACACGGCGGTGCTCGCCGGGCTGGACGCGGAACTCTCCGCCGCGCTCAAGGTCTCAGGCCGCGCCCCGTGGCAGGTGCTCGCCGGCGCTGCGGAGGGCACGGCCGGGCTGGGCGGTGAGTTGCTGTACGACGAGGCGCCGTACGGGGTGGGGTACTTCGTGGCCGCCTGGTCCTAGGCTCCGTCCGCGGACAGGGCCTAGTGCCCGCTCCTGTCCTCCTTGAGGTGCCCCAGCGCGCCCCTCGCCTTGCCGACACCCGTGTCGATCTTGTCGCTGTACTTGCCCTTGGTCCTCACGTCGACCTTGTGCGCGGCCTTCTCGAGCCCGGACTCGATCTTGTCCCCGTGATGTACGACGAAATCGCCCGCCTTCGTCTTCATGTGGCCGGCCTTCGCCCTGAGAGTCTCTTTCAGGCTCATCGGTCGCTCCTTCCCATGGAAAAAAAGCACAATCAGCCCATATCAACCATGACCCTACCGCTGCGCGAGAAAGTCCGCCCTCGCGGTTTGGGAGACTGTGCACGTGAACAACGTCGTCGCACCCCGCGTGATCGCCGTCGTCGGACCCACCGCGGCCGGCAAGTCCGACCTGGGCGTAGCCATCGCCCAGGCCCTGAACGGCGAGGTGGTCAACGCCGACTCCATGCAGCTGTACCGGGGCATGGACATCGGCACCGCCAAACTGACCACCGGCGAGCGCCAGGGCGTCCCGCACCACCTCCTCGACATCTGGGACGTCACCGAGGCGGCCAGCGTCGCCGAGTACCAGCGCCTCGCCCGCGCGGAGATCGACCGGCTGCACGCGGCGGGCCGCACGCCGGTCCTGGTAGGGGGCTCGGGCCTCTACGTACGGGCCGCGATCGACGCCCTGGACTTCCCCGGCACCGACCCGGAGGTGCGGGCCCGCCTGGAGGCCGAGCTCGCCGAGCACGGCACCGGGCCCCTGCACGCGCGGCTCGCAGCCGTGGACCCGGAGGCGGCGCGGGCGATCCTGCCGAGCAACGGCCGCCGGATCGTCCGGGCGCTGGAGGTCGTCGAGATCACCGGCCGGCCCTTCACGGCCAACCTGCCCGGCCATGAGGCGGTGTACGACACCGTCCAGATCGGCGTGGACGTCCCGCGCCCCGAGCTCGACGAGCGCATCACGCTGCGTGTCGACCGGATGTGGGAGGCGGGCCTCGTGGGGGAGGTCCGGGCGCTGGAGAAGGTCGGCCTGCGCGAGGGCCGGACGGCCTCCAGGGCGCTGGGTTACCAGCAGGTGCTGGCCGCCCTCGCGGGGGAGTGCACGGACCAGGAGGCGCGCGCCGAGACCGTACGCGCCACCAAGCGCTTCGCCCGCCGCCAGGATTCCTGGTTCCGCCGTGACCAGCGGGTGCACTGGCTCACGGCACGGGGAAAGGAACTGGCGGAGCAGGCGCTGGCGTTGCTCGGTCGTGCGGTCACAGCCTGATCACGTGATGGCATCGGGACGCCTCAGCGGCGCTTGGGGCCTGTTCGCGCGTGCCATCATCGAGCAACGGATTACGGTGTCGGACTTTGGGAGGGCGCGTGGCGATGGAGGCCGGCCCTCGCGACAGACCGCAACCGGAACACGGACAGGGCCATAGCGGTTCCGGTGAACTGCCGGAGCTGGTGGTGGACGGGCCTCTCGACGAGTCTCTCGAACCCCTAGTCGCGGAGCCTCAGGGCGACCCCGACGGAGCCGAGGGCCAGGAGCAGGAGTCATTCCGTGAGCTGCGCCCGCAGCGCCGCCTGCGGATCTGGCAGCTCGCCCCGATCGTCGCGCTGGCGACCGTCGGCTCGCTGATGTTCGCCTTCCCCCTCGCCTTCGAGTTCGGCGACGGCGGCGCCGTCGTGGCCATGCTCGGTCTGCTGCTCTCCTGCTGCTCGGCCGGCTGGGCCATCATGGCCGCCCGCCGCGTCGGCCACACCTGGCCCGGCCTGCCCGCGCGCGGCTCCGGCCGCCGCCCCGACTGGCGCTTCGTCCTCCTGTACGTCGTGATCACGGTCGTACTCGCCGTCCTGGCCTTCTGGCGGGTCGCCCGCCTTCGCTAGGGCGTGCCCCGGCCACGTACGATCGGTTCGTGACCACCGCACCGCAGGGCCTGCCCTTCCTCAAGGGCCACGGCACCGAGAACGACTTCGTGATCGTCCCGGACCCGGACGGCACCGTCGAGCTGTCCCCGGCCGCCGTCGCGCGGCTGTGCGACCGACGGGCCGGCATCGGCGGCGACGGGCTGCTGCGGGTCGTACGGTCGGCCGCGCACCCGGAGGCGGCGGCGATGGCCGGCGAGGCCGAGTGGTTCATGGACTACCGCAACGGCGACGGCAGCATCGCCGAGATGTGCGGAAACGGCGTACGGGTCTTCGCCCGCTACCTGACGCGCGCCGGACTGGCCGAGGCGGGCGACCTCGCCGTCGCCACCCGCGCCGGGATCCGCCGGGTGCACGTCGCCAAGGGCGCTTCCGGCGACGAGGGCGACATCACCGTCGACATGGGCCGGGCCGTCCTGCCCGAGGGCCGGGTCACCGTCGCAGTCGGGGACCGCGAATGGCCCGCGCGCAACGTCAACATGGGCAATCCGCACGCCGTCGCCTTCGTGGACGACCTTGCGCATGCCGGAAAACTGTTCGACGCCCCCTCCTTCGCCCCGGCGCAGGCCTATCCGGCGGGCGTCAACGTCGAGTTCGTCGTCGACCGCGGCCCGCGCCATGTGGCCATGCGGGTCCACGAGCGAGGCTCCGGCGAGACCCGCTCGTGCGGCACCGGCGCCTGCGCGGTGATGGTCGCGACCGCCCGCAGGGACGGCGCCGATCCGGCGGTGACGGGCCGTCCGGTGACGTACACCGTGGATCTGCCGGGCGGGCGGCTGGTGATCACCGAACGGGTCGACGGCACGGTGGAGATGACCGGCCCGGCCGTGATCGTGGCCGAGGGCCTGATCGACCCGGCCTGGCTCGGCTGACGGATCAGTCGTCAGACGGGGCCGGAGCGTCTGACGGGCCGAACGCACCGGATCGGGTTTCAAACCGGACTCGTTCCCTCGAACGGGTGATGACGATCACTCTGGGCGAGAGAGTGTCAGCCGCACGTGGTGGGCTCGGTAGCATCAATCACCGGCACGGAAGTTTGCTCGCCGCCGGTCGACGCTGCCGGAGGTGCCATATGAGCGCAGACAATGCAGTGGACGCCGTGTCCAGTGGCGGTGGACGCAGCAGGCTGCTGCTGCGCGGAGCCGATTTCCGCAGGCTGGGCCGGGCGGCCCTGCTCGGGCCTGGCAGCGGCCGCGGGCGCGTGACGGACGCGATCGAACACGTCACCAAGGTGCACCGCGCCCAGCATCCCGGCGCCGACATCGACATCCTGCGCAGGGCGTACGTCCTGGCCGAGTCCTCGCACCGGGGCCAGATGCGCAAGAGCGGTGAGCCGTACATCACCCACCCCCTCGCGGTCACCCTGATCCTGGCCGAACTCGGCGCGGAGACCACGACCTTGACGGCCTCTCTGCTCCACGACACCGTCGAGGACACCGATGTGACCCTCGATCAGGTGGGGGAGGAGTTCGGCGAGGAGGTCCGCTACCTCGTCGACGGCGTCACCAAGCTGGAAAAGGTCGACTACGGCGCCGCCGCCGAGCCCGAGACCTTCCGCAAGATGCTGGTCGCCACCGGCAACGACGTGCGCGTCATGTCCATCAAGCTCGCCGACCGGTTGCACAACATGCGCACGCTGGGTGTCATGCGCCCCGAGAAGCAGGCGCGCATCGCCAAGGTCACCCGCGATGTCCTCATCCCGCTGGCCGAGCGGCTCGGCGTGCAGGCGCTCAAGACCGAGCTGGAAGACCTGGTCTTCGCGATCCTCCACCCCGAGGAGTACGACCGCACGCGCGAGTCGATCATCGAGCACGCGGCGCTGCCCGACCCGCTGGCGGTCGTCGCCGAGGACGTACGGGGCGTGCTGCGCGAGGCCGGGATCGCCGCCGAGGTGCTGGTCCGGCCCCGTCACTTCGTGTCCGTGCACCGGGTCCGGGCCAAACGCGGCGGCATGCGACCGGGCAGCTGCGACTTCGGCCGCATCCTGGTGCTGGTCGGGGAGGACGCCGACTGCTACGCGGTCCTGGGCGAGCTGCACACCTGCTTCACCCCGGTCATCGCGGAGTTCAAGGACTTCATCGCGGCCCCGAAGTTCAACCTCTACCAGTCGCTGCACACCGCCATCGCCGACGGAAAGGGCGGGATCGCCGAAGTCCTCGTGCGCACGCGGCAGATGCACCGGGTCGCCGAGGCCGGCGTCGTCGCCCTCGGCAATCCGTACGCCGCCTCCGTCGCCGCCTCCCCCGAGTCGGCCGACTCCGGCGAGCGCGTGGACCCCACCCAGCCCGGCTGGCTCTCCCGGCTGCTGGACTGGCAGCGCGAGACCCCCGACTCCGACGCCTTCTGGCACACCCTGCGCGACGAGCTCGCCCAGGACCGCGAGATCACCGTCTTCTCCGCCGACGGCGGCACGGTGGGCCTGCCCGACGGCGCGACCTGCGTGGACGCCGCCTACGCGCTGCACGGCGAGGCCGCCCACGCCTGCGTCGGCAGCCGTGTCAACGGGCGGCTCGCCCCGCTCGGCACCGCCCTGCGCGACGGCGACACCCTGCAGCTGCTGATGGCCGACGGCGATTCAGGCGACCCGCACGGCTACGGCCCCTCGCCGGACTGGCTGGAGCACGCCCGTACCCCCGCCGCCCGGATCGCCATCACCCGCTGGCTCGACGCCCACCCCGGCGCCGCGCATGCGGAGGACGAGCCGGCGGCGCCCGCTGTGCGCACCGCGGCCGCCGTCACCTCCCGCAGCGCCGACCCCGTCGCCGAGACCGACCCGCCCGGCGCCGGCGTCCGGCTGGCCCGCTGTTGCACCCCCGTACCGCCCGACGCCGTCACCGGCTTCGCCATCCGCGGCGGCACCGTCGCCGTCCACCGCAGCGAGTGTCCGACCGCCGCCCGCATGACCGCCGCCGGCCGTGCCCACGTCTCCGTCCGCTGGCGCCACGACACCGCAGCCTCCGGCTACCGCGCCACCCTCCTCGCCGAGGCACTCGGCCGCCCCCGCCTCCTCGCCGACCTCACCGAGGTCATCGCCACCCAGGGCGTCGGCATCGTCAACGCCGCCGTGGAGCCCCCGCAGGAGCACCGCGTACGCCACACGTACACCGTCGAACTCCCGGACGCCGAAGCGCTGCCCGCGCTGATGCGCGCGATGCGGGCCGTCCCGGGGGTCTACGACGTCTACCGCGCGCACCGGCAGGTCGCGGCGGCCAGCCCGTCCGGCGTCTGAGGGCACCACGGCAGGGCGAGGGCGCCCAGCCCGTGACTCGTTCGGGTGGAACGCAGCCGCGCCGTCACCGTACGTGCGCATGCGGCTGATAGCCGTATCGCATGATCGGATCCATCGCCCCCGCTGCCCGTCGAACAGCCCTCGCCGCACTCGCGGCCTTCGTGGTGCTCGGCCTGACCGCCGCGGCGCTGCCCGGAGACCCCGCCGCGGCCGGAATCGGCGACCGGCTCTACCCGGACCTGGGCAACGCCGGCTATGACGTCTTCAACTACGACATCTCCTTCGACTACCAAGGCAATGACCGGCCGCTCGACGCCGTCACGCGCATCGACGCCCTCGCCGAGGACACCCTGACCCGCTTCGACCTGGACTTCGCGCGCGGCACCGTCCGCTCGGTCACGGTCAACGGCCGCCCCGCGCAGTACGCCGCCGAGCGCGAGGAACTGGTCGTCACCCCGGAGGTCCCGGTCCGGTCCGGCGAAGCGCTGCACATCACCGTCGCCCACACCAGCGACCCCAGGGCCTCCGATGACGGCGGCTGGGTCCGCACTCCGGACGGGCTGGCCATGGCCAACCAGGCCGATGCCGCGCACCGGGTCTTCCCGTGCAGCGACCACCCGTCCGACAAGGCCCGCTTCGCCTTCCACGTCACCGCCCCCAAGGACCTCACGGTCGTGGCCAACGGCCTGCCCGAGTCCGAGGTCCACCACGGGGCGGTCACCACCTGGACGTACCGCACCAGCCACCTCATGGCCACCGAGCTCGCCCAGGTCTCCATCGGCCGCTCGGAGATCCTGCGCCGGACGGGCCCGCACGGACTGCCGTTGCGCGATGTGATCGGCGCCGGGGACAAGGAGCGCGAGGACCTCGGCAAGCGGCTCGCGATGACGTCGGGGCAGATCGACTGGATGGAGCGGCAGGTCGGCCCGTACCCCTTCGAGACGTACGGCATCCTCAGCGTCGACACGACCACCGGCTTCGAACTGGAGACGCAGACCCTCTCCCTCTTCGAGCGCCGCGTGCTGCTCGCGCCGGAGGCCGACGCCGCCCCCGTCATGGTGCACGAACTGGCCCACCAGTGGTTCGGCGACAGCGTCGCCCCCGCCGCCTGGTCCGACCTGTGGCTCAACGAAGGACACGCCACCTGGTACCAGTGGCTCTACGCGGCCGAGAAGTACGGCCTGAAGCTCGACGAGCTCGCCCGCACCGTCTACCGCCTCGACCGCCAGATCCGCGACGCCGGCGGCCCGCCCGCCGCCCCCCTGCCGCCCGGCAAGGACGGCAAGCTCGGCATCTTCCGGCCCAACGTCTACGTCAGCGCCGCCCTCGCGCTGTACGCGCTGCGTACCGAGATCGGCTCTGCCGCCTTCCAGCGCCTTGAGCGCGCCTGGGTGACCCGCCACCGCGACGGCAACGCCTCGACGCGCGACTTCATCGCCCTCGCGTCGCAGACCTCCAAGCGGGACCTCAGCGGGTTCCTGGAGGCGTGGCTGTACGGGAAGGACACCCCGCCGATGCCCGGGCACTCGGACTGGAAGAGCGACGGCCCGGCCAAAACCGTGAAGGCCAAGCCGGTGAAGGCGAAGCCGGTGGAGGCCAAGTCCGCCAAGGCCCGTAAACACGCGTGACGTGAGGTGAGCGGCCGTGCGACCATCGTCCGGGGGAATCCTCCGGCTCCGTCCGGCGTTCCCACTACAGGCGACTCCCACCGAACAAAGGATCCAATGACCTCCTCCGCTTCTTCATCTCAGGAATCCCGCCGCCTTCGGGCCGAAGCCCTCATGGGAGAGGACGCCGCCTGGAGTCACGAGATCGACGAGGAGCGTGACGGCGACCAGCTCGACCGCTCCGAGCGCGCCTCACTCCGCCGCGTCGCGGGTCTTTCCACAGAGCTCGAAGACGTCACCGAGGTCGAATACCGGCAGCTCCGTCTGGAGCGGGTGGTCCTCGTCGGCGTCTGGACCGACGGCACGGTGGCGGACGCCGAGAACTCACTGGCGGAACTGGCCGCGCTCGCCGAGACAGCCGGTGCCCTCGTACTCGACGGCGTGATCCAGCGCCGCGACAAGCCCGATCCGGCGACGTACATCGGCTCCGGCAAGGCGCGGGAGCTGCGGGACATCGTCCTGGAGTCCGGCGCCGACACCGTGGTCTGCGACGGTGAGCTCAGCCCGGGCCAGCTCATCCAGCTCGAAGACGTCGTGAAGGTCAAGGTGGTGGACCGCACCGCCCTGATCCTCGACATCTTCGCCCAGCACGCCAAGAGCCGAGAGGGCAAGGCCCAGGTCTCGCTCGCGCAGATGCAGTACATGCTGCCGCGCCTGCGCGGCTGGGGTCAGTCGCTGTCCCGGCAGATGGGTGGCGGTGGCTCCGGCTCCTCGGGCGGCGGCATGGCCACCCGTGGTCCCGGTGAGACCAAGATCGAGACCGACCGGCGCCGCATTCGCGAGAAGATGGCGAAGATGCGCCGGGAGATCGCGGAGATGAAGACCAGCCGTGATCTCAAGCGCCAGGAGCGCAAGCGCCACAAGGTGCCCTCGGTCGCGATCGCCGGCTACACCAACGCCGGCAAGTCCTCGCTCCTCAACCGGCTCACCGGCGCGGGCGTCCTGGTGGAGAACTCGCTGTTCGCCACCCTCGACCCGACCGTGCGCCGGGCCGAGACCCCCACCGGGCGGCTCTACACGCTCGCCGACACCGTCGGCTTCGTACGCCACCTGCCGCACCACCTCGTCGAGGCCTTCCGCTCGACGATGGAGGAGGTCGCGGACGCGGACCTCATCCTGCACGTGGTTGACGGCTCGCACCCGGTGCCGGAAGAGCAGCTCGCCGCCGTACGCGAGGTGTTCCGCGATGTCGAGGCGCTCAACGTGCCCGAGATCGTCGTCATCAACAAGGCCGACGCGGCCGACCCGCTCGTGCTGCAGCGCCTGCTGCGCAATGAGAAGCACGCCATCGCGGTCTCCGCCCGCAGCGGCCTGGGCATCCAGGAGCTGCTGGAGCTGATCGACGAGGAGCTGCCCCGGCCCGCCGTGGAGATCGAGGCGCTCGTGCCGTACACGCACGGCTCCCTCGTCGCCCGCGCGCATGCCGACGGCGAGGTGCTCTCCGAGGAGCACACCGGCGAGGGCACGCTGCTCAAGGCACGGGTCCACGCCGAGCTGGCCGCCGACCTGGAGCCGTACGCGCTCGCTGCGCAGCACTGATTTCCGTCACGACGCAAGTGACGCAAGTACGGAGAAGGCCCGCCCCCGGAGTTGGGGGCGGGCCTTCTCCGCATGCGCATGCTGGATTACGGGGTCACGACGTGCGCACCTTGTCGAACAGCGACTTCGCCAGGGTGCCGAGATGCGGTCCCGCCAGCCAGGTGTTGCTGTTGGCCGGGCCGATCGAGGTGTTGCTGACCAGGGCCGTCGTGCCGTCGGGCCGCTTCGCGAACCAGCCGCCGCCCGAGGCCCCGGCGGTCATGGTGCAGCCGAGCCAGTTCATGGTCGGGGCGTCCGGGGTGAGCTTGAGCCGGACCGGGTCGCCGGTGCAGCCGTACTGCTGATAGCCGTAGCCGTCGAAGGGGGCGGCGGCGGGGTAGCCGCGCGCCTGGAGACTGTCGATGCCCTCGGCGGTGGGGGCGTCGAACCAGACGGGGACGGAGGCGCCGACGGTCTCCTCCAGGGACTTGCCGGAGTCCGGGTTGGTCACCTTCAGCACCGCGAAGTCGTACGGGTAGGCGGAGCTGGTCGCGGACGACTCGCCGCCGCCGTCGATCCACTGCTGCGTGGTGCCGGCCTTCTGGGCCCACCAGGTGCCGTACGGGGCGAGCTGGGCCTTGGTGGCCGACTTCAGCGCCGAGCCGGCCAGGCCCTTGTCGTTGAAGGAGGGCACGAAGACGATGTTGCGGTACCAGCCGCCCGAGGCGCCGGCGTGCACGCAGTGCCCGGCCGTCCACACGAGGTTGCTCCGGCCCGGGTTGGCCGGGTCGCTCACGACGGTGGCGGAGCAGACGGCCTGGCCGTCGGGCATGTCGAAGAGCAGCTTGCCGGTGGCGGGAGAGGCGCTGTGGTACGGCCTCGACAGCTGTTCGGCTGCGATGGCCGCGGGTTGCGGGTCGGTGGTGCCGTCGTCCGCGTTGGAGACGCCGGAGTCGTCCTGGCCCTGGGACGGGGTCTTGTCGGCGTCGCGCAGCCGGTCCGCGTCCCAGAGGTCCTCGATGATCGGGTTGATGAAGTCGGCCGCGTCACGCAGCCACTGCTCCTTGTCCCAGTTCTTCCAGCCGCCGTTCTTGAGCGCGTCCGCCCACTTGTCGAGGTCCTCGGCACTGGTGGGGAGCGAAGTGGGAAGTGACGTGGGGAGCGTGAAGCCGTCGGAGCCGGAAGTCGTGGCGGAGGCGCCCGGCTTGGCGTCCGCGCTGTCGCCGGACGACCCGCAGGCGGTGACGGACACCGCGAGCAGCGCGGCGACGGCTGTCGCCGCGAGAGCTGGCCGTAAGGATGGCATGGGTGGATCCCCCCTGTTGTGCACATGTGTTGTGCCCCGCGCAGGGGCAACGCCGAACTGTGCCGTTATGCCCTTGGAATTGGGGACGGCCGGGAGCGGGTCTGTGGTTCCGCTGTGAGGATCTTGGGTGCAGGCAGTTGCCCGTGCGCGGGGCCGGTCGTTGGGACAGGGCGGGGAGCCGTCGCCGACGCCGAGGAGTGAGTACGTGGCCGCCATTTCGAGCGTGCCGGAGCAACTGGCCGCGCCGGCCGAGGACTTCGCGGAACGCCTGGATGACGAAGCGGCAGGCGCGCGGACGGCAGCCGGCATCCTGCGGCGCCAGTCGCTGCGCGAGTCCGGGGCCCGCACCTACGCCCGCTCGCTGCCGGTCGTCCCGGTCCGGGCCCGGGGCATGACGATCGAGGGCGCCGACGGCCGTCGTTACCTCGACTGCCTCTCCGGTGCGGGGACCCTGGCGCTCGGCCACAACCCCCCCATCGTCCTCCAGGCGATCCGCGAAGTCCTCGACTCCGGGGCCCCGTTGCACGTCCTGGACCTCGCGACCCCGGTCAAGGACGCCTTCACCACAGCCCTGTTCGAGACCCTGCCGCGCGAACTCGCCGAGCGGGGCCGCGTGCAGTTCTGCGGACCGGCCGGCACCGACGCGGTCGAGGCCGCCATCAAGCTCGTACGCACCGCCACCGGCCGCTCCGGCCTGCTCGCCTTCTCCGGGGCCTACCACGGCATGACCGCCGCCGCCCTCGCCGCGACCGGCGACACGGCGGTACGCGGCGCGGCGGGCGGCTCCGCCGATGCCACGGTGGCCCGGCTGCCGTACCCGTACGACTACCGGTGCCCCTTCGGGGTCGGCGGCGAGCTGGGCGCCGAGCTGGGCGCCCGGCTCACGGCGAACCTGCTGGACGACCCCAAGGGCGGCATCCAGCCCCCGGCCGGGATGATCCTCGAACCGGTGCAGGGCGAGGGCGGGGTGATCCCGGCGCCGGACGCCTGGCTGCGGCGGATGCGGGAGATCACCGCCGCCCGCGGCATCCCGCTGATCGCCGACGAGGTGCAGACCGGCGTCGGCCGCACCGGAGCCTTCTGGGCCGTCGAGCACAGCGGCATCGTGCCGGATGTCATGGTGCTGTCCAAGGCCGTCGGCGGCAGCCTCCCGCTCGCCGTCATCGTCTACCGCGAGGAGCTCGACACCTGGCTCCCCGGCGCCCACGCCGGCACCTTCCGCGGCAACCAGCTCGCCATGGCCGCCGGCGCCGCCACCCTCACGTACGTACGCGAGAACGGCCTCGCCGGGCGCGCGGACCTGGTCGGAGGGCGGATGCTCGCCCGGCTGCGCGGCCTGGCCGCCCACCACCCCTGCATCGGTGACGTACGCGGCCGCGGCCTCATGATCGGCCTCGAACTCGTCGACCCCCGTGCCGAGCCCGACGACCACGGCGCCCTGCCCGCCGCACCGCGCTTCGCCGCGGCCGTCCGGCAAGAGGCCCTCCGGCGCGGCCTGATCGTGGAACTCGGCGGCCGCCACGGCGCCGTCGTCCGCCTCCTCCCGCCGCTCACCATCACCGACGAACAGGCCGAGGCCGTACTCGACCGCCTCGCGGACTCACTCGCGGCGGTGGAACGAATGGAGCCAAGCGATGACCGTGCTTCCGGGCAGTGACACCCCGACCGTGCCGCCGCAGGGCCAGCGCGGCGAACCGACGGCGGAGCAGGCAGGCCCGGCGGACGCGGGCCACGCGGGCCAAGCGGCCCTGGTCGACCCGCTGGAGCAGCCGGACGCCTACGCGGCGGCGGACGCGGCCGGCGTCGAAGGCCTGCTCCGCTGCTGGGCGCGCGAGGCGGCCCTGGCCGCGCCCCAGGACGGGACCCTGCGCGTGCCGCTCCCGGCCAGCGGGACCGCGCTGCTCGTGCCCGTACGCCACTGGTCGGCCGTCGGCCACCACCGCTTCGGCACCGCGCGGTTCGAGGCCGGGGGCCCGCCGGCGGACGCCGTGACCGTGGCCGCGCTGATCGCGCGCGAGGCGGCGGCCGGGGCAGCCGCGGTGAGCCCGGACGGCGCCGACCTGGTGGGCCGGGTCGCCGACTCCGTACGCCGCACGGCCGTGTTCATCGCCGAGCGCCGGGCCGAACCGGAAGCACCTCGCGGCACCCACCCCTTCCTGGACGCCGAGCAGGCGCTGATCCTCGGCCACTCCCTCCACCCCACGCCCAAGGGCCGGGAGGGCCTGACCGAGGCCGAGGCCCGCGACTACTCGCCCGAGCTGCGCGGTTCCTTCCCGCTGCACTGGCTCGCCGTCGACCGGTCCGTCCTCGCCACCGACTCGGCGTGGACCGAGCGCGGACGGCCCGTCGGAGCCGACCAGCTCCTGGCAGGGCTCGCCGGCCCGGACCTGCGCCTGCCGGAAGGCACCGCGCCGCTGCCCCTGCACCCCTGGCAGGCCGGCGACATCCGGCACCGCCCGGGCGTCCGGGAGCTCTTCGACGCGGGCCTTCTCCACGACCTCGGCCCCGCCGGTGACCCCTGGCACCCCACCTCCTCCGTACGCACCGTGTACCGCCCCGGCGCCCCGGCCATGCTGAAGCTGTCGCTGGGCCTGCGCATCACCAACTCCCGCCGGGAGAACCTCCGCAAGGAACTCCAGCGGGGCACCGAGGTGCACCGGCTGCTGCGCAGCGGGCTCGCCGAGCAGTGGCACGCGGCCTTCCCCGGCGCCGGGGGCACTCCCGGCTTCGACATCGTGCGCGACCCGGCCTGGCTGGCCGTCGACACCATGGGCGGCGAACCCGTCCAGGGCCTGGACGTGGTCCTGCGCCACAACCCCTTCGGCCCCGGCGACGACGCCGCCTGCGTCGCGGGCCTGACCTCCCCCCGCCCCTGGCCCGGCGCGCCGGACAACGCCCTGCGCTCCCGCCTCGCCCAGCTCGTCGCCCGCCTCGCGGCCCGCACCGGACGCCCCTCGGCCGCCGTGGCCGCCGAGTGGTTCCTGCGCTACCTCGAAGCGGTAGTCCAGCCCATCCTCTGGCTCGACGGCGTGGCAGGCATCGCCCTCGAAGCGCACCAGCAGAACACGCTGGTCCTCCTCGACACTGACGGCTGGCCCAGCGGCGGCCGCTACCGCGACAACCAGGGCTACTACTTCCGCGAGTCCCACCGCGAAGCCCTCGACCGCCGCCTCCCCGGCATCGGCAGGCACAGCGACACCTTCGTCGCCGACGCCGTCGCCGACGAGCGCATCGCCTACTACGTCGGCATCAACAACGTTCTCGGCCTGATCGGCGCCTTCGGCTCCCAGCGGCTCGCCGACGAGCAGGTGCTCATCGCCGCCTTCCGCCGCTTCCTCGCCAAGGCGGCGTCCACCGGCCCGTCCGCACTGCCCGCCCGGCTGCTGGAGACCCCTGTCCTGCGCTGCAAGGCGAATCTCCTCACCCGGCTGCACGGTATGGACGAACTCGTCGGCCCGGTCGACACCCAGTCCGTGTATGTCACCATCCCCAACCCCCTCGCGTGACGGGAGGGCAGCCCACGATGACCACCGCCGACGCCGGCCCCGAGGACACCCTCGACCTCAAGCTGCCGCCCGAAGTCCTCGCCCTCTTCGCCGAGGACCCCGCCGTACGGCCCGCCCCGCCGGCCGCCCTCGACGACCTCCTCGACGGAGTAGCCGACTGGAGCCCCGCCGACACTTCCGCAGGCACCTTCCGGCTCGTACCCATCGACCTCGACCGTGACCTGCCGATCGTCACCCACTGGATGAACGACCCCACGGTGGCCGAGTTCTGGGAGCTGGACGGCCCGCCCGCGATCGCCGAGAAGCATCTGCGAGCACAGCTCGACGGCGACGGCCGAAGCGTCCCATGCCTCGGCGTCCTGGACGACATCCCGATGAGCTACTGGGAGATCTACCGGGCCGACCTCGACCCCGTCGCCCGCTACTACCCCGCCCGGCCGCACGACACCGGCATCCACCTCCTCATCGGCGGAGTCAGCGACCGCGCCCGTGGCCTCGGCGCCACCCTGCTGCGCGCTGTCGCCGAGCAGATCCTCGACCACCGGCCCGCCTGCGCCCGCGTCATCGCCGAACCCGATCTGCGCAACACCCCCTCCGTCGCGGCCTTCCTCACCGCCGGCTTCCGCTTCTCCGCCGAACTCGAACTGCCGGGCAAGCGCGCCGCGCTCATGATCCGCGACCGCGCATTCCGCCACCTCCTCTAGTCCGTCACCTCCTCCCGTTCTCCAGGCCCCCTAGGAGCAAGAAACGTGCTGCACCTCCCCCCGGAACTCGACGAGGAGACCTGGCACCGCGTCGGCCGGCGCTTACTCGCGAAACTCCTCTCCGAATTCGCCTACGAAGAAGTCCTCACCCCCGAGCCCGACCCCACCGCCGGACCCGAGGCCTACCGGCTCCCTCTCACCGGGGACATCACCTACCGCTTCCACGCCCGCCGCGGGGCGTACGGCAGCTGGCGTGTCGACCCCGCCTCGATCAACCCCACCGGCGACCCCTTCCACTTCGTCAGGCACGCCCACGACACCGCCCTCGCCATCGAGGGCGACACCCTCGGCCACCTCCTGCGCGAACTCAGCGCGACCCTCGCCGCCGACGCCCGCCTCGACCACACCGGCGCCACCGCCGCCGAACTCGCCGACCTGGACTACGCCGAGCTCGAAGGCCACCAGACCGGCCACCCCTGGCTCGTCCTCAACAAGGGCCGCCTCGGTTTCTCCGCAACCGACGCCGCCCGCTGGACCCCCGAGGCCCGCCGAGCCCAGGCCCTGCCCTGGATCGCCGTCCGCAAAGGCCCGGCCGCCTACCGCGGCACCGCCGGCCTGGAGGACCCCGCTCTCCTCTACGCACGAGAGCTGGACCCGGACATCCTCCGGACCTTCGACGCCGAGCTCACGAACCGCGGCCTCGACCCGGCCGCCTACCTCTATCTGCCCGTGCACCCCTGGCAGTGGGACGAAGTCGTCGTACCACTGTTCACCCCCTCAATCGCGGACAGAA